>JAABUL010007839.1_pt1 | contig 11206 bp, 4 predicted proteins | sample 5559151 | NCBI WGS metagenome assembly JAABUL01 (sample SAMN10711876, study PRJNA513368) | rock metagenome | isolation source: Antarctica rocks | place: Antarctica: Victoria Land, Pudding Butte sud | reverse complement strand
AGGCAATGTTGCTGGTACGGTTAGAGTTCACCTCAGGGTCAGTGCCCTTGTATTTGGTAAACGTGTACACATTCTGGATGAGGCCGTACACGCGCAGGTTCTCCAGGCCAAAGCGGGTAGCGAGGTTCCTGGGCAGGTTGTAGCCCAGGCTCACCTGGCGGAAGCGCAGGAAGTTTCCGTTTTCGAGCCAGCGCGTTGAAGCCTGGGTCGAGACGTTATCTTGCAGCACCAGCTTCGGCACGTCGGTTTGCTGGCCCACCGTGGTCCAGCGGCCGTTGATTTCCGCGAGGTTATTGTTGAGAAAATTCGTCATCAGGCCGGCGCGGCCAGCATTGTAGATAGAGTTACCCCCGCTGTATTGCAGGAAGATGCCTAGGTCAATACCTTTGAAGCTGAACGTGTTGTCGAAGCCCCCGTACCAGGTCGGAATACCACCCTTCTCTTGGTACTGGTAATCGGCCGTCGTGATGGGGGTAGTGACATCGCCATTCTGCGTCAGCCAGCGTCCTGAAGTCGTCGTCGTCCCCGCAGCGTTAGTCGTGGCGTAAGCCGCGTCGTACTGCTTGATGCTGCCATCGGCGGCGTAGAACTGGGCGTTGCCGTTGGCTGCGTTCACCCCGGCCCACTGCGGCAGGTAGTACACACTTAGCGTCCGGTTTACGCTGGCGCGCTGCTGCTGAACGATAATATCACTAGGCGTAGCCAGCGATAATACCCGGTTCTTAATCCAGGTAGCGTTGAAGCTAGTCGTCCACTGGAAGCCATTTGGCAGGCGCACGTTGACCGTGTTCAGCGTTACTTCTACCCCGCGGTTGTACATCTCGCCTACGTTACGGGTAATGGTGGCTGTCGTCAGCGAAGCCGTGTTCGGAATACCCGTAGTGCGTAGTACTGGGGCGGCCAGTACTAGGCCGCTAATCTGGTTATTGAAGTAATCTACCACCAGTCCAAGCCGGTTATCCAGGAACGATGCATCCAAGCCAATGTCCAGCTTTTTGCTGGTTTCCCATTGCAGCGCCGGATTGCCGACCTGCGAGATGCTGAAGCCGTTTACGTCGGCGTACTGCCCGCCCCCAATCAGCGTGCGCGAGGCGTAAGAGCCAATGCCGTTGGAGTTACCCACCAAGCCATAGCTGGCGCGCAGCTTCAGGTCGTTCACCCGGCCGGCTGAATTTAGGTCGCGGAAGAATTGCTCATCCGAGATACGCCAGCCTACCGAACCGCCCGGAAAGAAACCGTAGCGGTTATCAGCCCCAAACACCGAGGAGCCGTCGGAACGGGCCGTGAAAGAGAGGTAGTAGCGGCTGCCAAAGCTATAGTTGACCCGGCCAAAGTAAGACTGGAAACCGTTGGCGAAGTGCGTACCGCCGCCCGATAACACCGAGGTGAACAGGTTATCCAGAATTTCCTTGAACTTAGGGTCCGCAAAGTCAGCCGCCGGGGTATAAATCTGCTTTTCTTCAGTTTGCTGAAACTCTACCCCGGCCGTCAGACCCAGCGTATGGTTGGTGCCGAAGGTGCGGTCATAGTTGGCATAGTTCTGCCAGTTGAACTGATTGCGGTCCCGCTGATTGTCCTGCACTAGGCCTTGCCCCAATTGACGACCCAGACCCGAGAGAATAGGGCTGCTGTATTGGTCCTCGAAGTTTGACAAGTAGTCAATACCGTAGCGGGAAGTCAGGCTCAAGCCTTTCAGGGGGATAACGGTCAGGTAGCCGTTAGCGATGATGCGTTGCGAAGTATTATCGTTACGCTGCAAATCGAGCACCCCGCGGGGATTATTATAGTTATTGGCTACGTAGCCAATATTGTTGCCCCCATTGCCTAGGTTACCAATCGAGTTGAGGTAGTAGGTGCCATCCGCGTTGTATACCGGCACGTTTGGCGGCGCGTTGTAGCCCGATACCGTAGCCCCTGACAAATAACCATCGGTCAAAACCCCGTTGTTCAACGTCTTGGTGTAGCTACCGCTCAGACCTGCTTTCAGCCAGGGCTTGGGAGTTACGTCTACATTGAGGCGGAAAGCACCCCGACGCAGACGGTTAGCATTCAGAATACCTTTTTGGTCGGTCCAGTCCCCCGAGCTATAATAAGAGGCCTTGTCTGTACCGCCCGAAAGTGCCACTTGATAGTCTTGAATAACGCCGGTGCGGAAAATCTGGTCCTGCCAATTCGTATCTACCCGGTCAGGGGTACCATCCCCGTTTAGGTCTGGGAAAGCCGCGATGACAGCCGGAATGTTTGGATTGGAAATACCATTGAGCGCACTCCCGGCCCGGCGGTTAGCCGCTTTCTCGTTATTAATGGCAATAAAGTCATCGGCTCCTAGCAGGTTCAGCTTGCGCACGGCTTGCTGAAAGCCGACGTAGGAATTTACTGAAACGCGGTTTTGCCCGGCCTTGCCACGTTTGGTGGTAATAATAAGTACGCCATTTGCCGCCCGCGAGCCGTAGATAGCCGCCGCTGAAGCATCTTTCAGCACCTCCACCGACTGGATATCGTTGGGGTTGATGTCAGCCAGCGGGTTGTAACGTGTGCCGTTACCGTTGTTGAAGGTATTCGCGTTATCGGTGGTATTGATTGGCACCCCATCCACTACAATTAGCGGACCGGCACTATTGCTGATGGAATTTACCCCGCGAATGCGAATCGCGGTTTGGTCGGCCAGAGCGCCACCAGTACTGTTAATCTGCACTCCAGCCGTGCGGCCCGTAAGTGCCTGGTCAAAGCTCTGGACCGGCTGGAGCAAAAAATCTTTTGCCCCTACTTTCGAAATCGAGCCGGTAATATCCTTTACCTCCTGTGAGCCGCCGTAACCGGTCACGACTACCTCGCTCAACTGTTTGTTGTCGGCAGCCAAGCCAACATCAAACTGCGAGTTGGCTCCTAGGGGGCGTTCCTGCGTCACGTAGCTAACCGAGCTGAATATTAGCGTCCCCCCCGCAGTGGGCACAGCTAGGCTGAAGCTACCATCCGCATTGGTCGATACGCCATTGGAGGTGCCTTTTAACAAGACGGTTACGCCGGGTAGGCCCTCGCCGGTTTTCTGGTCCGTTACCCGTCCCGATACCGTCCGCGTCTGGGCTAGCACCACTTGGAATAGGGTAAGCATGAGCACAAGGCTCATGAGTAAGGTTTTTTTCATTGAGAAAAAAGGAAGGTGAAAAAAGATAAAATACTACCAAATAAAATTGGCACGGATTGATTGGTGCCGCAATATAACTGGTATAGGTCAGACCTTGGGCTGAGGAGACTGGTAAACAAGCTACTTTAAGTTTGACACAACTACTAAACTAATGATAACAATTTGATTGACAACCCCAAAATAATGCACTTGCACATCGCAAATCGTCGGCGCAGCTTACTGAATAAAAGCATTTTTTCTTCATCATTTATTCACCTGTACAGGTTGGGGTGATAGGACAAACTGCGGTAGACTTAAGTTTCAGTTTTTATATTTATAAAAAAAATTTAAATAATTAATTATTAAAAAATAATAATTAAAATTGCCCACTCCAATGTATATACAACACGAATATCATCCCTACCCGCAATTTTCAGACTCGACTTCCTTTACCTTGTCGCAATTCCTTAACAGTCTTTATATGGATGCCAGAATTATTGTTGCCATCTGTTTTGGTTACTATAATTACGGGCATCATTGCTCTATGCACCAATCACTTATCTGTCTATCAATCTCATTAGCAGAAACTTTCAACTATCAAGCTACATTGTTTTGCCTATCTACATTACTGCAGTTTGCTCAGACACGAGGTTGCTGAATTAGAAGCCCTATACTTTATACATTTTTCAAGATTTGATAAGAATGTGATAACTTGGCAGCGGATTTATCACACTCCGTTACGTGAGGTCTCCTTATTTCCCAACTAACCAAACCTTTTAGTATGAAGCATTTTTCTCTACTATTAGTCTTCCTGCTCAGTTGCTTGTGGCACCAAGCATCGGCACAAGACCGAACTATTTCCGGCCGCGTGACGGACCGCTCTACAGGGCAAGGCCTTCCCGGAGTTACTGTTTTGGCTAAGGGCACTACTATTGGCACCTCCACGAATGCGGACGGGGCTTTCTCGCTAGGCATACCGCCTACAGCTACTACCTTAGCCTTCAGCTTTATAGGTTACACATCTACTGAACGGCCCGTGGGCAATGGCACTAGCATCACCGTGGCTTTGGCTACCGATGCCAAGCAGCTAGGCGAAGTGGTAATCACGGGTGCGCTAGGTATTCAGCGCCAGGAGCAGCAGGTAGGCTACGCCACGGCTACGCTCGACACCAAAGAAGTTACCCAGGCTCGTCCGACCAACGTGGTGAGCGGTCTGGCTGGCAAGGTTTCAGGTCTACAGATTCAGACTATAAATAGTGGCGTAAACCCTACCCCCCGCGTAACGCTGCGTGGTAGCCGCTCGCTGACGGGTAATAACGAGGCCCTTATCGTTATTGATGGGGTTATTACGACCAACGAAGTACTGGGCGCGCTAAATCCTGACGACATCGCGTCTATCTCCGTATTGAAAGGAGCTAACGCTGCTGCCCTCTATGGCTCACAGGCTTCCAACGGGGCGCTTATTATCACTACCAAGCGGGGTGGCACTACCCCCACGGTTAATTTCTCGCACACTTCGCAGTTTGAATCTATTTCATTCCTGCCCAAGTTTCAGAATGAATTTGGCCCTGGCTCGCCCGACTGGTACAACAATTCTGCGAACGCGAAAGCGGGCATCTTCTTTAAGCCTAACAATACCGTAGACTCGGGCTATGGCTATCAGTACCAAGGGTTTGAGAACCAGCAGTACGGCCCGCGTTACGATGGTTCGCTACGGCCCTTTGGCCAGCCGCTAGCCGATGGTAGTGTGCAGCAAATCACGTATTCGCCGCATCCCGACGCAAAGAAGGATTTCTTCAATACGGGCTATCAGATGCAGAACGGCGTGTCGTTTTCGGGTGGGGATGAGAAAACCAAGTTTTTCACCTCCTACCAGAACCTGCACAACAACGGCATTGTGCCGAAAGACAAATACGACCGTAACAGCTTCCGATTCAACGCTTCCCGAGAGTTGGGTCGGCTGACGGCGGGCTTCAACCTCTCGTATATCCTACAAGCCTCTGATTTCACCTCCAACCTGGACCGTAACACGTCGGTGTACTGGAACGTGTTCAACACGACTTCCCTGGCTCCGCTCACGCAGTATAGCGACTATAAGAACGATAAATACTCGGAGCCCAACTACGGTTACTATAACGCTTACTACTACAATCCGTACTTTATCCTCGACGCTAACCGCACGAACGATAAGCGTAACACGCTCCAGGGCAATATTGACCTGTCGTATAAGATATCGGATGGAATACGGGTGCAATACCGCTTGGGTACTACCTCCATCGAGCAGGCCAGCCTGACTACCCAGAACAAGTTCTCGCTGGCCGACGGGTCGCCCAAGCAGATTACCAGCTACTCTGGCTTCGTGCAGGACCTGAGCAGCAACCTGCGCCGCATCAACTCGGACCTGTTTATCAGCTTAGATAAGAACTTCGGTGATTTCAGCGTGCAGGCCATTTTAGGCAACAACGTGCAACAGCTTGATAGCCGCTATACCTACGTAGCTTCGACTGCGCTGGCTGTACCCGACCAATTCAACCTCAACAACCGGGTTGGCAACCTGGATGGCTCCGACGCGCACGCCCAGAGCCGGTTATACGCCTTCTATGCCGACTTAACCCTGGGGTACAAGGATTTCTTCTACCTGCACGGCTCGGGCCGCAATGATAACATCTCGATTCTGGACCCTAATAACCGTAGCTTCTTCTATCCTGGCGTAGATGCCTCGTTCGTATTCAGCAACGCCATTCCAGCGCTGAAAGACGCTTCGTTCCTGGACTATGGCAAAATTCGCGGTGGTATTACCAAGGTAAGCCAAGTCAACCTGCCCAGCGCCACGGGCATCGGGGTATACCAGACTGGCGGTGCCTATGCCTTGAACTCAACCTATTCGGCCGGTACGGGCTTCCCCTTTGGTGGCCTAGCTTCTTTCACCGCCAACAACGGGCTAGTGCAGCCGGGCCTGTTGCCGGAAAACACCGTATCGATTGAAACCGGCATTGAGCTTAGCTTCCTCAAGCGACGCGTAGCCGTGGGGGCCACCTACTATCGCCAGAAGAGCACCGGCCAAACGGTTACGACGAGCGTCTCGTCCTCGTCCGGCTACAGCAGCCTGCTGCTCAACGCGGGGGAAGTGCAGAACGAAGGTATTGAGGCTGATTTGAACATTACGCCCGTGCGGACTGACAACGGCTTGTCCATCACGCTGGGGGGCAACTTCAACTACAACAACAACAAGGTAGTTTCGCTGTTAAACCATACACCGCTGAACCTGACGGGGGGTAGCGGGGCCGGTGGCCAAACTGGCAACGTAGGTCTTTACGCGGTAGAAGGTCAGCCTTTCCCGGTTTTGCAGGGCACTTCTTACCAGCGCACCGACGATGGCCGGGTAAAGATGATTCAGGTCAGCGATCCGAACGACGCAAGCCTGGTACGCTACGCCCCGCTGATTGACACCAACTTCAAGACTTTCGGCAACACCCAGCCCAAGTACAAGTACGGCTTCAATGCCAACATCACTTACAAAGGGCTGACGCTGGCCGGGCAGGGTGAATTGCGGACGGGCTACGTGATATACAACGCCATTGGCGAAAACCTCGACTTCACCGGGGCTGGTATCCGCAGCACGCAGTATGGCCGTAAGGACTTCATTTATCCCAACTCGGCTATCTCCAACGATGGCGGCAAAACCTACGTGTCGAACACTGCTGGCCTAACGCCCGGTGGCTCGGAATTTTGGGCAAACACGGCCAGCTGGAACACGGGAGTAGCTGAAAATTACGTCACTAGCGGCACCTTCTTCAAAATTCGGCAGCTTGCGCTAAGCTATAGCGTACCGGCTGGGCTGGTTTCGAAGTTTGGGTTCGTGAAGGGCACGACTATCAGCATCTACGGGCGTAACCTCTACACGTGGGTGCCCAAGGAAAACATCTACACCGACCCCGAATTCAGCGGCGTGTCAGCCGGCAGCAATGGCATCGGTATCAATACCGTGCTGCAAACCCCCCCGACTAAGTTTTACGGGGGCACCATCAGCGTAACTCTTTAATTCAAATTCAATGAAGCTATTTTTAAAAGCAGCCGCGGCGGTGGTACTTACTACCGCCGTAGTAGGTTGCAAGTCGTTTCTCGACATTAATGCTAACCCGAACAACGCGACCTCGGAAACACCCGATGCTATCCTGGGGGTAGCGCTGGCTAACACGGCCGCCAACTACACCGGCGGGGCGGCGGTAGGAGCCAATGACAACTACAATAGTCTGAACAGCTTCACGGCGGCTTACTGGAGCAAGTCGGGCACCGTAAGCGGCTTTTCCCCGGAGCGGACATACAATTATTCCAACACGTACAACCAGTTTTTGTGGAGCAATACGTATGATAACCTGAATGATTACCAGATTATTCAGACGAACGGGGTAACTAGTGGTTACCCCAACCACGCGGCCATTGCCCGTATCATGAAGGTGTACAACTTCCTGTTACTAGTGGATGAGTACGGAGATATTCCCTATACCAATGCCCTGAAAGGCCTTACTAATACGGCTCCTACTTACGACAAAGCGGCCGATATCTACAAGGATTTTATCGTGCAGCTAAAAGGCGCGATAACGGACATTGATGCCGCTGCCGCCCTGAAAAACCCGAGCGCCCGAGGCGTAGGCCCCGAGGATATCGTATTTAAAGGCGATATGACGAAATGGAAGCAATTCGCCAATAGCTTGCGCCTACGCATTCTCTTGCGCGAGTCGCAAACCAACGATGGCGCTCTGAATACCTATGTAGCGACGGAAATGAAGACATTGCAAGCTGACGCCAACGGGTTTATTACGGCGGATGTGGTGGCCCAGCCTGGCTATGCTACCAACACCAACCAACAGAATCCCTTCTACAACCGGTACGGCTTTGGCGTGGGCCTTACCCGCGCTACGACCGAATACAGCTTCGTCATTCCGACCAACTACATCATCAAACAGTATATCAGCAACAATGACTCGGCCCGCATCGCGCGGCTGTATCGGGTAGGAATGAAGGATAGCGTGGCGGCTTATCTGGGTGGCACGCTGGGGGAGGCCATATCCCCGCAGTTTGACCCATCTACTCCTAATGTAGGCTCCCGCTTCCTCCAGGGCGGCACTTTTCTGAGTGGCCCTAACGCGCCCACGGTGCTTATGCTTTTGTCAGAGCAGCTCTTCTCCAAGGCTGAAGCCGAAACCCGCAATCTGTTTACGGGTGGTGATGCCGCTGCCATGACCGATTACTACGACGGTATCAAGTCTTCTTTCATCTTCACTTTTCGGGCTCCTACCGTAGCTCCGGCCCCGCTATCTGCTACGACTACTGCGCCAGGGGTAGCACAGTACAATGCTTATATCGCAAAAAACGCCAATAACCCCCAGGTAAGTTATACTTTGGCTACTTCGACAGGCAATCTGGGTAAGCAATACGTCATTCTTTACCAGAAATATCTGGCTGAGAACACCGTAGCCAGTACTGAGGCCTGGGATGACTATCGCCGCGCCGCGCAGCCAAAAATTCCGGCTTCGCTGCAATCCAACTCTTCCCGTCCGGATAAGCTACCAACCCGCCTGCTATATCCATTGAGTGAAAGCAGTACGAATGGCAGCAACGTTCCGACTAATGTCACCCAGTTCACTCCTATATTCTGGGACGTGGTAGATTAAGTTGCTACCCCCGAAATTGACACAAAAAAGGGCTGCCCACTTGGGCAGCCCTTTTTTGTGCAGGCCAGCTAGTTGGCCAAGGTCATGCGCTAATTCTGCATCAAGTACCCCTTGATATACTCATCCAAATCACCATCGAGCACGTTTTGCACGTCAGTGCGCTCGATGCCGGTGCGCAGGTCTTTGATGAGCTTGTAGGGATGCAGCACGTAGTTGCGAATCTGGGAGCCGAAGTCGATGCGCTTCTTGGTGGCTTCTACCTTGTCGCGCTCCAGGTTGCGCTTGTCCATTTCCTGCTGGTAGAGGCGCGACTTCAGCATCCGTAGGGCGTGCTCCTTGTTCATGAGCTGCGAGCGCTCAATCTGCACGGCGATGATAATGCCGCTGGGCGCGTGGGTGAGGCGCACGGCAGTTTCGACCTTGTTCACGTTCTGGCCGCCCGCGCCGCCGGCCCGGAAGGTATCCCAGGAAATATCGGACGGGTTGATTTCGATGTTAATCGTGTCATCTACGACGGGGTAGGCGAAGACAGAGGCAAACGAGGTGTGCCGCCGCCCGCTGCTGTCGAAGGGCGACATGCGGACCAGCCGGTGCACGCCGATTTCGCTCTTGAGGTAGCCGTAGGCAAAGGGCCCGTCAATCTCCAGCGAGGCCGACTTGATGCCCGCGCCTTCGCCGGGCTGGTAGCTCAACTGCTTCACGGTAAAGCCTTTGCTTTCTCCCCACATGATATACATGCGCATGAGCATCTCGGCCCAATCCTGGCTTTCGGTGCCGCCGGCGCCGGGGTTGATGTCGATGATGGCGGGTAGCTGGTCCTCCTCATCGGAGAGCATTCGCTTGAATTCCAGGGCTTCGACTTGCTGCTGGGTAGCGTCGTACTCGGCCTGCACTTCGGCCTCGGTGGCGTCGCCTTCCTTATAAAAATCGTAGAGCACGTCGGTGTCGGCTACGGCCTGCTGCACGGCCTCGTAGTCGTCGGTCCAGGTCTTGATGCTCTTGATTTCCCTAAGCTTAGCCTCGGCCGCTTTGGAGTCATCCCAGAAATCGGGGGCCAGCGTTTCGGCCTCAGCCGCGGTTACTTGTTCTTTGCGGGCATCGTAGTCAAAGATACCTCCTCAGAGCCTCGGCGCGGCCCCTCAAGTCCTTTATCTGGTCTTGGGTCATGGGGTGAATGGGTGAATGAGCGACTGAGTGAATTACCCCGTCGAGGACACAAAGGTCGGCATAAAAAAAGCCGCCCGGCTAGCGGGCGGCTTTCAGAGGGGGGTAGGGCCGGCTACACGGCCACCATCCAGCCGTGCGGGTCGGCGGCGTTACCGGTGCGAATGGCCTCCAGGGCCGCCCCTACCCGGCGCGCGAAGGCCGAGTCGGTGAGGGCCGGCAGGTCGTAGTCGTGGCCATCGTGGCCGATAGTGGCGATGGTCGCCACCGTGGCGGCCGTGCCCACGCCAAAGGCTTCGGTGAGGCGGTTTTCCTGAATAGCGGCCACGATTTCGCGGCTCGATACGCGGCGCTCTTCCACGGGCATACCCCAGTCGCGGGCCAGTTCCAGCACCGAGCGGCGCGTGATGCCGTCGAGAATGGACGTGGAGAGCGCGGGCGTAATCAAGGTACCGTCGATGATAAACATCACGTTCATGGCGCCCGCCTCTTCTACGTACTGGTGCGCTGAGGCATCGGTCCAGATGAGCTGGTGGTAGCCTTCCTGCTGGGCTATCTTGCCGGGCAGCATGGCGGCACCGTAGTTGCCGGCATTTTTGGCGTAGCCAGCCCCGCCAGCGGCAGCGCGCACGTACTGCTGCTCGAAGCGCACCCGCACCGGCTTGGTGAAGAACGATGCTACCGGGCAGGTGATGATGCCAAAATGATAGGTAGTAGAAGGCCGCACGCCCAAAAAGCCATCGGTGGCAAACATAAACGGCCGGATGTAGAGCGAGCTGCCCGCCGCGCCGGGTACCCAGGCCGCGTCGAGCTTCACCAACTCGCGCAGGCCCTGCATGAATACCTCTTCCGGCAGGGTGGGCATGGCCATGCGCTCGGCCGAGGCATTGAGGCGGCGCCAGTTGTCAAGGGGCCGGAACAGCCCTACCCCCCCATCGGCCTGCCGATAGGCCTTCATGCCCTCAAAAATGGCCTGGCCGTAGTGCAGGGCCGAGTTGGCGGGGCTCACGGCCAGTGGGCCGTAGGGTACGATGCGCGGCTGCTGCCACTCGCCGCCGATAAATTCTACGGCCAGCATGTGGTCGGCAAAGAGCTTACCAAATTCCAGGTTGGCCAGGTCAAGCTCGGCGAGGCGGGACGTGGCGGCGCGGTGCACGTCGATGGTCAGGGTATCAAGCATATAAATTGTTAAGTTTTAAGTGTTGATTGTTAATCGTTTGTCATTGCGAGCCTGCGAAGCAAT
>JAABUL010007838.1_pt1 | contig 11206 bp, 13 predicted proteins | sample 5559151 | NCBI WGS metagenome assembly JAABUL01 (sample SAMN10711876, study PRJNA513368) | rock metagenome | isolation source: Antarctica rocks | place: Antarctica: Victoria Land, Pudding Butte sud | reverse complement strand
GCGCCGAAGATCGTGTCCGGACGCGTGGTGAACACGTCGAACTGGCGGTCGGAGTCCGCGACCGCGAACGTGATACGCGCGCCCTCGGAGCGCCCGATCCACTCGGCCTGTAGCGCCTTACTCAACGCGGGCCAATCCAGGTCGCGCAGGCCGTCGACCAGCCGGTCGGCGTAGTCGGTGATGTGGAAGAACCACTGCTCCATCTCGCGCCGCGTCGTCGGCGTGCCGCAGCGCTCACAGACCGCCTCGCCGCTCGCGCTCTTCTCGGTCTGCTCAGCCGCCAGCACGGTCAGGCACGAGGGACACCACGTCACCGGCGCCGTCGCACGGTAGGCCAACCCCGCCTTGTAGATCTGTAGGAAAACCCACTGCGTCCAGCGGTAATAATCGGGGTGGCTCGTCACCACCTCGTGCGACCAATCCCACATCGCGCCCAGCCGCTTCATCTGCGTCTCACGGAAGCGGCGCACCGTCTGATCGGTCAGCCGCATGGGGTTTTGCCCGACTTTCAGGGCGTAGTTCTCCGTGTGGATGCCGAACGAATCGAAGCCCATCGGCTGGAACACATCGTAGCCACGCATGCGCTGGAAGCGCCCGTAGGTGTCGGCCCCGCAGTAGGTGTAGACGTGGCCGACGTGCAGCCCCTCGCCCGAGGGGTACGGGAACTCCATCAGGTTATAGAATGGGCGCGGCGCGTTACGGATGTCGGTCTTGTACAGCCCCGACTCCTCCCAGCGCCGCTGCCACTTGGCTTCGATCTCTTGCGGGTCGTAGCGCGTTGTCGTCATCATGCATCTCCAAAAAGCTGTCAGCTATCAGCTGTTAGCGATCAGCGTCTCTTTACCTATCAAGCCGCTTTGTTGCTTGCAGACGCGCTTGCTCACCATAAAAAGCTGATCGCTGATTGCTGACGGCTAAATAAAAAAACCTTCCGTCCCCAGCAATAATTGCTGGGGACGGAAGGCATCCGCGGTACCACCCCGCTTGACCATCGCGCGTAGGCGCACGACGACCCGCTCATAGACGCGATAACGGGCGCAACCGGCTGCAGATGTCGGCGATCAGCTGTCAGCAGAAAGCTGATCTCTGACTGCTAAAAAGATGGGCGAGTTCGGGCGCTTATGCCGGCTCACAGCAGCCGCCGGCTCTCTGTCGGGCACGCCCTACTACTCCCATCCCGATCTACAGCAGAGTTATGTATACCTGTGATTATAGCAGTTTAAAGCCTCCCTGAGAATTTCCAAAGCAGCGATAGTCTGCACACGGTCAACCGTCGGGAAGCTATCCAGGTACTCATCAAGGTTATGCCCACCCTCAAGCCAGTCAACCAGGCTCACCACAGGTACGCGAGTACCCTTAAACAGCGCATCCCCTCCGCAGGTCTCGGGGTCGCGCGAGACCAGCACAGGGCGCACAACGTCAGTAGTCATACAACCAACCTCCAAATCGTACAACCCCTGCACCCACGGGATTGTCATCAAGACAATCGCTTTGGCTATTAGGAATAGCCATGATTATAGCAGCTTGAGTTGCACCCCTGTGTCGTCGGCGCCGCGCGACAGCGTATTAAGACCGTGCTCCGATGCCTGTGCGGGCGCCGGCCCTTCCCAACGATACGCGTCCAGGGGTACGAGCCCGCGCGCGTCGAAGACGATCCCTTCACCTTCCAGCAATTCGCGCTGGCGCGGGCCGCGCGTGCTGACGCCGCCCTTGCCGTTGATGATGCGCTGCCACGGAACCGCGCCAAGCCGCCCTTTGGGGATCTCGTTGAGCGCGTAGCCGACGGTCCGCGCGTCGCACCCATCTCCGACGATCGCCGCGATATCGCCGTAAGTCGCCACTTTACCGTGCGGCGTCAACGCGACCGCCGCGTAGATCCGCGCGTACAACGCGCCCTCAGGATTGCTTGGCCCGTCGCTCATGCGCCCTCCTTTACGAGCAATCAGCAGTCAGCCAATAGGCGCTAACGATCTGCTCTGCTAGTATCAGACGAGCCAGCGCGCGGACAAAAGCTGATTGCTGATTGCTGATTGCTGACTGCTATGTCACCGCTGCTGTTCGGCGCTCACTTCGCCGGTCGGCGTCAGCGCCGGGGCCGTGTCGCCCTCGGCGGGCGCGGGCCGTACCTCATAGCTGCCCCCTTCGAGCCGCCCCTGCCGCACCAGTTCGGCGAGTACCTGCCCCGCCTCATCCGCGTCCGCGTAGCGCGCCGTTTCGGGCGCGATCTCACCCGTGTAGATGTTCGCCACCACCCACTGCCCCTCTTGGCCGTCTTGCTGTATCATCAGATCCCCTCCCGCGACGCGTGTCGTCACATCTCGTCAATCGGCTATAACGGCAAGACCCGTGCATTATCGAAACCTGCGACTGCGGTCGCAGGCCCACGGCGCCGATAATTCACGAGCCCTGGCTATAACGGAAACGTACGCTGCATGGAGTATGCCGCGATCCCGACTTCCGACTTCCGACTTCCGACTTCCGATTCGTCACGCCGCCTTGCCCATCAGCAGCTTGAACCGCCGTCGCCGCGCGCCCACGGGCGCCTCAAGTGGCGCGAAACCCTCGCCCAGCACCGTCGTCGCCGCTGTGACGGTCACGAAGGCGCGCGGGTCCTCGCTCTGCACTAGCGCCCGCAATTCCGGTTCCTGCGCGCGATCCAGCACGCACATCACCACGGGACGCTCCTCGCCGGTATAGCCGCCGCGCCCTTCCAGCAGGGTCGCTCCACGCCCCAGCTCGCGCGTGATGCGCGCGCTGATTGTCTCAGCAGCCGGACTGACGATGAGCGCCACGCGCTCTCCGGAGAGCCCCTCCAGCGCCCAGTCGATGGCCTTGCCGGTGGCGAACAGGCTGATCAAGCCGTACAGCGCCAGCTGCGGACCAAACACGAGCGCCGCCGCGCCGACCACCACCGCGTCAACGCCGAGCTGCGCGATGCCGGCGCTCAGATTCGTCACCTTTTGCAGCAGGCGCGCTACGATTGTCGTGCCGCCGGTCGAGGCGCCCTGCCCGAAGACCAGCCCAATCCCCACGCCGGAGATAACGCCGCCGTACAGCGTGGCCAGGAAGGCGTCGTGCGTGATCGGATGTATAAAGTGCGCCAATGGATCGACCGTCACGGAGAAGATCACCACCGAAACGAGCGTGCGCATGGTGAAGCGCGCCCCGCCCAGGAACAGGTACCCGGCCACGAGTAGCGGCAGGTTCATGCCGAACACGAGCAAGCCTGTCGGCAGGCCCCACAGATAGTGCAGCACGACAGCCAGCCCGCTCACGCCGCCCGCCGCGATGCGCGCCGGCACCAGGAAAAGGGCGTAGGCCACGCTGAGCAGTAAAGTCCCAACGGTTAGAATAAGATAAATGCGCGCGAGTTCGCGGACCTTGGCCATGGCGGGCCTCCCTTCGTCGAGATACGAGATTCCAGGCATTGAGGACAGCTAGAGGAGAACCATGGCTCGATCCAATAGCGCTATCTTTAGTATAGCACTCGGAGATATGATAATCAAGCGGAATATTGTACGGTATGATATGCATGGATGACGCCACGATCACGCTCTGCATCGTGCGGGCCGTCGCACGCCGCGTTCCGCTGGCGGATGACGCGGCGACCACGGCCTATCGCCTCGTCAACGGCGCTGGCGACGGCCTGCCCGGCGTGACGGTCGACCGCTACGCCGGCGTCTTCGTCCTCAATCTATACGACGAGGACCGCGACCCGCGCCCATACGTCGCGGCGTTGGCCGCGCTGCCGGACGCGCGCGCCGTCTACCTCAAGCGCCGCCCGCGCAGCGCCGCGCGCCTCTCAGCCGCACAGACGGCCGCGCTGGCCCCGGACACCCCCGCGTGGGGCGAGCGCACCGAGAGCGTGACCGTGCGCGAAGATGGTCTGTCGTACCTCATCCGTCCCGGCGCGGGCCTGAGTCCCGGCCTGTTCCTCGACATGCGCGAACCACGCGCCCGCGTCCGCACGCTGGCCGACGGCGGGGCCGTCCTCAACCTGTTCGCCTACACCTGCGCGTTCGGCGTCGCCGCCGCGGCCGGCGGCGCGGCGCGCGTCCTCAACATCGACGCGGCGCGCCCCGCCCTGGCCTGGGGCCGTGAGAACTACGCGCTCAATGGACTCCCCGCCGATCCCTACGACTTCGTCTACGGCGATGCCTTCGACTGGCTGGCGCGCCTGACCCGGCGTGCGGCCGTGCAGGGGCAGGTCTTCGACCTCGTGATCGCCGACCCGCCCAGCTACTCTACCGTTAAGGGACGGCGCTTCACCGTCTCGCGTGACTACGCGACGCTCGCCGCCGCCTGTGCCCGCGTCGCCGCGCCGCGTGGCCGCCTGTTGTTATGCGCCAACGAGGCCCGCCTGCCGCGCCAGACCTTCCAGCGCGACTGCCTGCGCGGCGTCGCCGAGGCTGGCCATAGCGCGCGGATACGCTCCTACGACAACGCGCCCGCGCTCGACTTCCCCGCCCCGCCCGGCGACGAAAGCCACCTCAAAGTACTGCTGCTGGAGCTCTCGTGAGTCGGAAGTCGGAAGTTATCGTGGTCGAGACGTTTGTCGGCAGCAGCGCCGCTGGTTTGTGTACCTTGGCGCCCCATCTTACTTCCGACCTCCGACCTCCGACCTCCGACCTCCGACGTCCGACCTCCGACCTCCGACCTCCGACCTTCACTCCGTCGACGGCGACAGCACTTCCACGGCGACGTTGTTGGGCGCTTGCACGAAGAAAAAACGCACATGGGCCGCCGTGCCCTCGTTGAGGAACTCGACGCCCTTGGCGCGCAGGTCCTCCCTGGCCGCGTCGAGGTCGTCTACGTAGAGCGCGAAGTGGTCGACCGCGTTGCCGCGCCCGTCGGCGACCGGCGTACGCGAGGTGATGGTAACACGCACGCCGCCCCCGTCGAGCTGCACGAAGGTCAACCCGTTGGCCTCGAACTTCCGAATGCGCCGCATGCCAAACATACGCTCGTAGAACCCCGCGGTTTCCTCCACGTCCGGTCCGTTCAGGTGGATGTGATCCATGGTATACGTGACGGCCATAACGCTCTCTCCTCGCATTGCTCATTAATCATCAGGCATGGTTCATTTTGCGCCTGGAAATATGTTGACAGTTCGCGCGAGGCGGATCGGAAATTCGCGCGTAGCAGCCGCCCCAATCGCGCCTGAACTGTCAACACGTATCTGAACCATGCCAATCATCACACAAGAAAGGCCCGCCGGCTCCTGCCCCGGCGGGCCCTGCTACATCGCCCCCTCCCCACGAGAGGTTATATTTATTGTAGACCTTTCGCCGCGGGTAGACAACGGGCTTGTTCACAGAGTCACGTAGCAATGGCGCCCTATCCGGCGCTACGGGTATGCCATCGCTCCAAGCTGGGCCAACATCGCCGCCCCGGTCTTGATACCCGTGTAGAAGCGCTTGACCTCCAGGTTCTCGTTCGGCGCGTGGTTATCCTCGTCTGCTTGGCGTAGGGCACACCGAATCTGCAAGATCTCAATAAATCGTTGATCTTCTCATAGGTAAAACTTCTGCACGACGGAGACATTCTGGACGTCATGCCCCGAGCTTAGAGACAAGAAAATCGGTCAATGGCTACAGTACCACAGATTAACAGGTTGGTCGAAAGGCAATCCCCCCAAACTCATCCTTGAACCGCTTGGAGAGAGTCACTTCTCCTTACGGCAATCTCAAAATGCCGATGGATGACACAAAGAGCATATGTTCTACACTTTAATCGGAGCGATTAGGCGCATCTCCGCCTCGCCCTTCGCTTCGCGAACGGTCACGTCGCGCAGCAATGACCCGAGCACACGCCATCCAAGAAGTGTCATGGACGCCCACCGCGTGGCGAGGGCCAACGCGTCATTGGCGCACTGGGCCGTGTAATCGAGATGCGCGACGTTGAAGTAGATGTCTTGATCATCCCCTGGGATGCGGGGGAGATAGAAATAATCGTTCCGTTTGTACCGTGTAAGCAGTGACAACTCGGTCTTGATCCGCGCCTCGGGAGCCGATCCGTAACGTACGGGCACGACTTCAAGCAGCGACGCCATCGCCTGCCGTCCAATCACGGCGTCACAGGTCGACGTAGCGATGACATAACTCGGGTTGTCGGTGCGCCGCATACCCATGACATACGCCGCATCAGTGCTGATGACATCGCCTTGCAGCACGGCGAAATACTCCGGTTCCTCTGTCAGTAACCCCTTGACGTCCTCATGGTAGATCGGGACGCGCAGCAAGCTGCCGTTGAGGATATCGAGCCGCGCACCCGTCTTGAGGCCGTCGAGCGCGTCTTGCACAATGCGACGCGCCACATTACTGTGCGAATGGGGCGCCAGACGGCGCTCAAGATCCTGGATGTCAATGGTCTTCTGCAACGTCCTGCCCTAACTCCCGTACAAAGGATGGATGCGTACTATCCATCGGCCGCAGATCAAAGTCAAGATCGTCGTCGACGGACGCGCGTTCCTCCTCAGTGAAGACCAGCGCACGATCCGGCGCACCCTCCGTCGGGAGATAGGGCATGTGGTAGCTCAGCTCGCGGAGCAAACCAACAGCGACCTTGCTCCCCTCCGGATCGTTTTCGACGTGGAGAAAAAGTTTCACGGCTTCCTTCACGAGACTGACCCCATGTTTGAAGCGGCTCACATCGCGGGCCAGGCCATAGACCTGGTTCCATGTGTCGGCCCGCACAATGACGAACTCTCCTCCCTTCACGTTCAATCGCCCGATCTGTCCCTCAGGGAGACGCTGCTCCAGCTCATGTGCCCCTTGGTGCTTGAAACGGTCGAAAGAACGCCAGATCGGGCCATTCTGAAGACTGAAAATAGATGACTCTACGTTGTGTGTAACGGCATCAATCATTGCAACCATAGTGGCGCCTCCTCTAGTTGGGACACTTCCAGTGTATCATGTTTCCGGTCGAAAAACGGTCGAAAGTCACGCTTTGTGCGATAGTATCAGCTCACACGCTGGCCGTTCACATCCCCCTTTCGGGTAAAAATTTACCGACATCGCGCGATAATGACACAGCGACATCCGACAACGATCATTATCATAGAGGGTATAACGAGAGAATGAGCCCAACAAGAGGAGCACCACGCCATGAGCATGATCAATATCAAAGTCGCCCTACTACAAATGACCGCGTGCGGGACCGACCAGGAGGCCAACAAGGCCAAGGGCGCGGCGTTCTGCCGGCGCGCCCTTGCCATGGGAGCGGACATCGCGCTCTTTCCTGAGATGTGGAACATCGGTTACACGCCCTATGTGCCGTGGGAACAGCTAACGGCGGCCGACGATGTGTGGCGAGCGCCGGAGTTGTGGACGCCGGAGGACGCCGCGAGGGCCTTACCAAAGGAGGCTATCGCACGCTGGCAAGCCCAGGCTGTTGGGCGCGATGCCCCCTTCATCATCCACTTCAGGACGCTTGCCAAAGAACTGGATATGGCTATCGCGCTCACCTACCTGGAGCGCTGGCCCGGCGCTCCGCGCAATACGGTCTCTCTCATCGACCGGCGCGGCGACATCGTCCTGACCTACGCCAAGGTCCACACCTGCGACTTCAGCATGGAGGCCGCCTGTACCTCCGGCGACGATTTCTACGTCTGTACCCTCGACACGGCCAATGGTCCCGTCGCGGTCGGCGCGATGATCTGCTACGACCGCGAATTCCCCGAGAGCGCGCGCGTTCTGATGCTCAAAGGGGCCGAGATCATCCTGACGCCCAACTCGTGCCCGTTGGAGACCAACCGCATCGGCCAGTTCAGGGCTCGCGCCTACGAGAACATGGTCGGTGTCGCCATGACCAACTACGCCGCGCCGCAAAACAACGGGCATTCGGTCGCGTTCGACCCCATGGGCTTCGACGCGCGCGGCCAGTCGCGCGACACCCTCATCGTCGAGGCCGGCGAGGGCGAAGGCATATACATGGCGGCGTTCGACATGGACGCCCTACGGGCTTATCGTACGCGCGAGACGTGGGGCGCCGCCTTCAGACGCCCGCACCGCTACGGTCCCCTCACATCCCTGGCCGTCGATGCGCCCTTCATCAGGACCAACGCCGCCGGCGATCGGTACGACCCCACGAAGAGATAAAGGGCTACGGCCAGTTAGACCCGCCGTGCCTTCAAGAGGCAGCCATTGTCCGCATCGCCATTCGACATCGTACCGGCGTAGATGGCGTAGAGGTAGTCTGCGATGGGATACGCCTGCCGGCCACCGCGCTCGTCCCATAGTGGGTCGTTGACATAGATGTGCGCGTTGTCAATTCCGGTAATGAGGTTGAAATGCATGTAGTTCTCCGGCTCAGCGCCGCGCAACCAGTTAGCGCTCAAGACCGTCAGAAGCGGCCGGCCTGCCACGATCTCCGTGCGGATGTCCTCAGCATCAGGGATCTTGACGTGGAAGCCGCCGCCTTCCTCCAAATACTTGATCAAGTGGCGCAATTCGCGCGTATCCGCGATGCGGCCGCGGTCGCGGTAGTGGCGGAGGTGATCCAACACCTCGGCCGGCGTCTTGCCTTTGTCGCCGTTGGTAAAAAGGCTAGGGTGAAGCGAGACAGTCTCGACGGCGAATCCCTGCCCGAGGAGATACGAGCCAAGTTGTCCCATACAATAGCCGCCGACGCCCGGCCCCAATTCGCGCCGGAAGACCTCGATCGGGACGCCGACGCCATAATATTCAAGCAGCATCTCTAGCGCCATGATGCCGCAATCGCCCGAGTTCTCCATCTGCCTAACAAGAGGAACGTCCAGTAGCGCCTTCCGCACCCTTACCCCCACTATTCTGATTAAAATTGCCCGGCCTCACCGATAGGCGTAGGGGGCGTATCGCGATACGCCCCTACACCCGATCCGCGCGCCACATTTTAATCGGACAGGACTGTATCGCCATACCCCCTACGGACACCGTCCGGCACTTCAGTGCCCATGGTTTGCCATGCGACTTTAGTCGCAGGTCACGGCAACCGCAAGGTCAGTTCAGGAATTGTCCTGCCCTTGCGGCGATCCCTGGAGCAGGGCTTGCGGCTGCGCGGGCGTGGGGAAGCGCGGCGCGCCTGTGCCTTCGCTGGTCACGCGGGGGCGGGCGCCATTGCCATTCCCCGTCCCATTCCCGTTGCTCGTGGCGTTGGCGCCGTCGAGGCCGACGTTGCCGAGGGTGGCGGCGAGGCCGGCCAGCCCCGCGTAGTCGGTGGGCACGACGAGCACCTTGTTGGCCGGGTTCTCAGCCAGCTTGGGCAGCATTTGCAGGTACTGGTAGGCCAGCGCCTCTTTGCTTGGGTTCGACTCGTTCACGGCGTCGAACACCAACTCGATCGCCTTAGCCTGCGCCGTCTGCACCGTCACCAGCGCCTGCGCCTCGCCCTCCGCTTTGAGGATCGCCGCCTGCTTCTGCCCCTCGCTCTGCAACACCAGCGCCTGCTTCTGGCCCTGCGCCCGCAGCACCGACGACTGCGCCTCGCCCTCGGCGTTCAGGATCGTGGCGCGCTTGGTGCGCTCGGCCTGCATCTGCTTCTCCATCGCGATCTGGATGTCCTTGGGCGGCGAGATGTCCTTCAACTCGACGCGGTTGACGCGCACGCCCCACTTCTCGGTCACCTCGTCCAGCACCATCCGGAGTTGGCTGTTGACCTGGTCGCGCGAGGTGAGGGCGGCGTCGAGGGAGAGGCCGCCCATGACGTTGCGCAGCGTGGTCTGCGTCAACTGTTCCATCGCGGCGAGCAGGTTGACGACCTGGTAGGCTGAACTCTTGGGGTCGATGATCTGGTAGTAGACGACCGAGGTGACGTTGATGGTCACGTTGTCCGAGGTGATGACCGGCTGCGGCGGGAACGACACCACCTGTTCACGCAGGTCGATCAGCGGCAGGATGCGGTCGAAGAACGGGATGACCACGACCACGCCGCTCGGCGCGGTCGTATGGTAGTTGCCGAGGCGCTGGATGATGCCCACGCGCGCCTGCGGGATGATGCGCACCGCACGCACACCGATGAAGAACAGCACGAGCGCTACGACGATGACGATGATTAATGGGGTCATTTTAGCTCTCCTTATGGGCCGTGACTGTGGCCGGCGCAGCGCCGAACGTGAGCGGCGCTTCCTCGCCCAATGCGAGCAATACGGGAATAGGATCGACGTAGGCGGTTAGCCCGTCGACGTGCGTGACACGCACACTACTGCCAACCTCGATGCGTGTAGCCGGCGGGTTGGCGCGCGCCGTCCAAAACTCTCCCGCGCCGATGCGGATCGTCCCGCCATCCGGCGTCACCGTCTGCGTGACGGTCGCCGCGCGGTTAGACAAACTCCCCTGGTTCGTCAGGTCGCCCGTCCGCACGCGCCCCGTCAGCGCCTGTACCAGGCGCGGGCGCACCAGGCCGATGAGCAGAATCGAGACGACGAGGAAGACCGCGACCTGAGCGATGACGGAGACACCCACGAGAGACAGCGCGGCGGCGATGAACGCGGCGACGGCGACGTTGAGGAGAAACAACGCCATGCTGATCGATTCGCCGACGAGGGCCAGAACGCCGAGGAGTACCCAGAGCCACCAAGACATATCCCCTCCTCTCACGGAGGCGGCGGCGGCAGGCGCCCTGTTGTGTACACACGCGTGGGGCGCGGTCTGAGGCGAGTCCGGCGACCATTACAGGCGGCGCCGGTCATCGCGCTGCCGAGACCTTACTAGCGGGAGCAATCACCCGCTACCTAGTAAGTATACAACGCCTGGGCCTATCGCTTGTGGGTCCGCTTTGGCTTATGTCTGAGGTAGGTGAGCGCGCGACTGTTGCGGTAGGCCGTCAGGATAACGTCGTCGTGTGAGCACACCACGACGGTTCCGCACAGGTGGTCCACCACGCATCCCAATTCGCGCCGATAGTCTTCCATCTCGCGGCGGCCAAAGAAGAGATGGATCGCGTTGCCGACGTAGACCACGCGGCCGTAGGCCGCGACCAGCCGCATCTGCGCGGGCGTGATGTTGCGCTGCGCGCCGCGCAGGAGGGCGTGGGGCTCGAACTGGCCGGCGGTTGTCCCGTAAGGCGCGTACACCGGCGTTACAACCTCACATTCCAGGGGCGTCTAGTGGGTCACGCTGCATTTAAGTGGAATTGGGCGGCGACAGCGGCAGACCCGCCAAGGCGGCGTGCCCGCGCGCGGCGGCGGCGCTCCCGTCGTTTGCCATCCCACACGAAGGGGGTCGGCTCC
>JAABUL010007835.1_pt1 | contig 11213 bp, 9 predicted proteins | sample 5559151 | NCBI WGS metagenome assembly JAABUL01 (sample SAMN10711876, study PRJNA513368) | rock metagenome | isolation source: Antarctica rocks | place: Antarctica: Victoria Land, Pudding Butte sud | reverse complement strand
AGCACGCCACCACATGTTTCTCTTGTCACTGGAGCTTGAATCTCGGCCGATGGACGCCGCCTGATGCCGCAGTTATCAAACAAAAGGCATCTGTCGCCTTCGAGACCGATCCGATACTGGATATTCCGAGGACGAGATACGTCTCCAATAGTTAAAGGAAGATGAATTGCACACCCGGCACCACGGCTACCCTTCCTGCGGGCTTCAAAAGCCACGGAGTATTATCTGGGCAAGGTTTCCGAATTAAGATTATTAGATGATTATTGCATTGGGCGCTTTTTTGCATTGCTTTTACGGGTTCTAGAGCCTTTTCGGTTCTTCGTCCATTCAGCATTTTGTTATCATTCTTTTTCAGTCTCGCAATGCATCTGGGATGGCGATGATGTCCCGAGTCACGTTCGTCGTGCTACTCCTTTTTTTGCTCTGCACTCTTCAGTCCACGAAGCATGTCTTAAGAACCTCTTCTAAGATGGTCGCTGGAGGGAGAGAGGGCGCCGGCGGCCAGCTTTTGGAAGAGGAGACGATGAGATCTGTATATATCAGGTATAGAATCCTTACAACACCTCTACCCATACCAGTAGTAGTAGTTTAAATGGTTTCCCTTAAGCGAACATGGCTCAGGGGCAAATTATGGCAGTGCTTATCCTTTACCAGTATAGTAGCTAGTATTAAATAAGATGACTGATATTGACACCCTCCACTCGACGATAGAATGAACCCACAGCGCAGTACGTCCAAGAAAGACCGTTGAATTTCCACAGTAGAACATAAGCATTCAATGGAGATATAAAGCTATAGATATCGCTACATCGCGTCGCGTTGCCCGGTCCGTATGAGTTTGAGCCAGGACCTACGATTGAGCCAGCTCCCCGCTCAGCACCTTTCACTCTCAATCCAAGCATCTCCATTATCTGTCTAACACTGTGGCACATGTTGAACAGACTGTCGAACCCCAATGGCAGCGTTCGATCCTTCGTCTCGCGTCATCAAGAAACGCAAAATTGTTGCCGACGAACCCAAATATTCCCGCGGGCAGCGAACAATCAAGCAAGCTGCCTACGGTAAGTCATCAAGTCCGAAGATCAGTGGTGAGGTGCCCGACCGGCAGGAGAGGGGGACTGTTAAGGTTGTGCAAGAAAACCTAGGAGGAAAAATATCCACAAGGGGTAGAGACAATGCGCCGACATCTATGGATTCTAGGATTGGAGACGATCCTACGACCAATGCACTGGATAGTGGGAACGAGCAGGCACAGGTCACGCCTTCAGGGATGGATTATGGAAGTCGAAGTCAGGAGGTAGCCAATACTGGGAATGGTAGCAAAGGAAGTGTCGAAGATACTACAGAAGTGCAGACTCCCTCGAGAAAGAGAAGAAAAAAGTACAGAGGCTGGGCCTACGTTGAAGATGGGGATGAGCTAACTCAGGGCGGTTCTCCAGGAAAGATCACAGGGTTGGACAATGGGGTTGGGCGTGTGAAGAGGGGACGGGATGACTTGACCATAGATATCAATCCTCACCAGCTTAAGCCCAGAGAGGCACTCGGAACAGCCAATGGAGCGAGAGTTGAAAACGACAGCGTTGATGATCACACCATTGGTAGAGCTCGACGAACGTCAAGGAGGACCGAGACAAAGAAAGGAAGCGATGTAAAGCCTGTTGCCAAACTCGACATCCCACGAAAGAAAGCCCGTCCGAAGAAGCCGTCTGCGGAACATCTTCCTGATGCAGAGCATCTCGAAGGCCAGGGACTTGGGACGAACCCCCGCGAGGATGTTTCCTCGGATGAACTTGCTCAGGGACCTCATGGAGAGGAGTCTGGGCTGGGGGAACAGGTACAAACGCCTACTCGTATGCCGAAGAAGAAGGATCGCAAATTAGAATATCATTCGTCGAATAAGGGCCCTGCTTCCGTCTTAGAGATCCTCGTACCTTCTACCCAGGAAGAGCCGAATTTCGACTTTCACGCTCCATTCAATGGCCATGCCCAAGCACTTCAACAAATGCTGAGTGGAGATCCAGAGGCACTGACAGCGCTCAAGACGCATGTGCTGTCTGGACTCACTGGAAAACGGCGGCTACCATTAATCAATATGGAAGACGAGGAAATGAAGGTCAAACAACTTGTTGAGCAGACTGTTCTGGCCGGGGAAGGCAATTCAATGCTTATCATTGGCTCTAGAGGTAGTGGGAAGACCAATCTCGTCGAGACAATGCTTTCAAAGCTTGCCTTTGATCACCGAGACGACTTCCATGTGGTGCGACTGAGCGGTTTCATCCATACTGACGACAAACTCGCTCTACGTGAGATCTGGCGTCAGCTGGGCCGAGAAATGGATGTCGAAAATGATGACTTGGGTGGTAGAAGCAACTACGCTGATACCTTGACTTCTCTGCTGGCATTACTTGCTCATCCTGCAGTAGAAGATGATGTAGCTGCTACCGCGAGATCGGTTGTTTTCATACTGGACGAATTCGATCTCTTTGCATCTCATCCACGCCAGACGCTTCTCTACAACCTCTTTGACGTGGCACAGTCGCGCAATGCACCAATAGCCGTTCTTGGTCTGACGACTAAAGTCAATGTAGTTGACAGCTTGGAGAAGCGAGTGAAGTCCCGCTTTGGGCAACGCTACGTTCACCTTTCGCTTCCCAAAAGCTTCAGCGTCTTTCAAGACATCTGCCTTTCGGCATTAAGCTACCACCCATCGACGCACGATCTTCTTCAACAGAACAAGACAGATCTACAGGGGCTCTCCAGGGTTTGGAACGACTACATCAGCACCCTTTCCACCACACCCACGTTCCAGCAATTCCTCCAAACGCTCTACACATCTACCAAATCCGTCCCAGCCTTCTTAAACGCCTCACTCATCCCAATCGCAACCATGTCCCCAACCACCCTCCCTACCGCGCTATCATTCATTTCCCACACCCTCCAACCCCCAGACAGCAAGCTCGCACTCATCCCCTCCCTCTCAACCCTCGCCCTCTCCCTCCTGATCGCTGCAGCCCGCCTCGACATAATCCTCGATACCGACGTCTGCACTTTCGGCATGGCCTACGAAGAATACGTGACCCTGGCCAGCAAGTCCAAAATGCAGTCGAGCGCCGCAGGCCAAATGGCCGTCGGTGGCGGCGCGAGAGTTTGGAGCAAGGAGATAGCGAGAGGGGCGTGGGAGTATTTGGGAAAGCTTGAGCTGGTCCTGTCGGCGGTGGGTGGGAGTAGAGGCGGTGCGAAGGGCGAGATGTGGAGGGTCGATGTGGGGTTGGAGGAGATTGGGGCGGTGTTAGAGAATGAGAGTGGGAGGGGAGGACCGTTGGGGAGATGGTGTCGAGAGATCTGAGGTGCTACAGATGAGCGATGAGCTTCACTCTCTAGGGCACACTTACAATAATACAGACAAACAGGCAGCGCCAGCACTAGCATCCACAAAGCCGACAGCTACACAACCCCCCTTATCAACGTATATATGTACAACCCACCCTAAACCTTCCGTACTCCATCTTCCCACTTCTCAACTCATGACCGGCCCAAAACCGATTCATGACATAGTACCCAACGCCAATAAACTAATGTCCAGTCTATACCCCATTCACCTATTCCTCTAACATCCACCCCTATCCCCATCCCTTACTTCCTATATTCCCCCATCTCCGCCCGCACCTCACTAGCATCAAAATACGATTCTCTACTAACAGCTTACTCTATAACTATCAAACTAGTAAACTAACTGATTATATATTACAACCTAAACTATACTCCCGATCCTTTCTTAACGAGAAAGGGGAGGAAGGGAAGGGAAGGGAAGGAAAGGGGAGCGAGGGTTTTATATTATAGATACCTTTCTAAGCTAGTTTTCTTTATCTCGCTAGCTCCCTTACTTTATTACTTACTAATTCCCTTCCTTCCTTTACTCTTCATAGTATTATCTTACTTAATAACGAAACTCTAGAAGCTGAATATATATCTAAATATTAACTAATATCATCTTATTATTATATCTAGTATTATACCTAGTATTATACTAATTAAGATATACGTATTATCTATATTTTAGATAATATAAGGTAAGGCGCTTGTAAGGATAGGTGTTATGATACGACAGGATCATGTAACTAAGTCTTGGCATGGATGCTTAGTACGTATATACATTGCCTGTAACTATATAGATAGATATTATCATTATTATTATTTATCTACATTTACGTATATACATCTTTATCTTTAATAATAGGATTAAGGATAAGGGGTATAATCCTATAATAGGCGTTTAGAGACTAGAATTAGTATTAGTATTAGCATGTCTATAAGGAATAGAAATAGTAGGGATAGGGATTATAGAATAGGAATGGAAATGAAGATAGTAGGATATAGATAACGGGAATTTGCAGTAGGGATTAGAAGTAGGATTGACTAAAGGATTAGCATTTCTTGATAGAGATCGAAGTAGGGCGAGAAATTTAAGTACAGGTTTGTTTAATTTTCTTCTAAGGCGTAAGTACTAAGCGAACGAGATTAGAAGAGTAGAAGAAGGAGGATAGCTAGAGTAATAGGCTTTAGCTTTAGATATAGAATAAGTAGATAAAGATATAATTATAGTATATATATATAGATAAGTATATAGATGTAGTTTAGATATAGATATTAAATGGAAGGAAAGGGAAGGAAAGGGAAGGAAAGGAAAGGGAAGGAAAGGAAAGGGAAGGAAAGGAGAGTAAGATCTTTGATAATATTTGATTTAGAAAGGAAAGGGAGGAGAGTAAGATCTCTAGTAAAATCATTAGTAATATCTTCTAAAGAAGTAGGATAGAAGGCTAGATAGAGAAATAGTTCTATTAATTAATTAACTATCCCTTATAACTACTTACTATCAAATACATTCCCTAACAAATCTCCTAAAAATCTCCCTACCTCCTGTACTTTACCCTCCCAATCCCCTAATCCCCTAATCCTCCAATCCCCTAATCCCCTAATCCTTCATCCCATCATCCTAATACCTACCTCCCTACCTCTAACCCATCATCCTAATACCTACCTCCTTTAAAGCGCTCGCGATATCATACTTTCTCAGCCCTATAATATATTTATGACTATATGGCACATCTTAGACTTATAATATACCTATGAGTTAATGGTGCATCTTAATGTGAGGCGATTCGGTGTATATAGAGAGAGTGGCGAGGTGTTGGAAAAGAGGGAATGTTAAGATGAGAGAAAGGAGGAGGAGGAAGGAGGAAGAGGAGGACTGGAATACTACTGAAGTAAAGACTCTTTCAAGGGATGGGCTGGTATTTGGATCGTCTGGTAATGTTCTGTTCCAAGGTGGGAATTTTGTAAGTAGGGGCTGAAGTTGGAGTTGAAGCTGAAGCATGTATTTCGGAGATTTGATATCGAGAGATATAGTGAACAGCGTGCTAGACGCAGACGAGTAGCAGCTGGCACGTATTCTTGCCTGACCAAGGGAAGATCGAGTGAGATTTGAAAGCCACGCCGACTTCGCGCACCGGAAGCATAGGTTAGATGTATCAGTCAGAGAGACATGTAAGGAAGAAATCCTCTAAGCCTCTGCCTCCACTTCCTTTGCCGCTGCGCCATTCTTCTCGCCAACGGCGTTGGGCTCCGCCCCATCAACATCCTCAGCCACATCTACTAGAGCGCCTGTCTTGCTTTCCTTCTCCATCCTCAGATACTCGTCCCAGTCCGGGAACAAGTCCTCGTCGCCTTCTCCATCCACTGGCGGTACGCCCAGCATGCGGCTGACTTTACCTTTGCCACTCTTCTCTAAGCCACCCTTCCATAGCCCAACGATCTCTTTGCATCTGCTTGGCTTATATGTTTGTGCAAAGAGCACAGCCTCCGCCGTCCGATTGGTGCGAACGAGAAGATCGATGCATCCATCGACGTCACCTAGATGCCAGAGACAGCTGAAAGCTATATTATGCGTCGCGGCTATGTCAGCTTGGGCGGTCAGCTGTCTCAACCCGTCTGCGTTGTTGGTAGCCGTGTGCAGTAGCAGTAATGATCCCATGTCTTTCGCATTGGTGAAACACTCTTCGGCTAATGCAAGATCCCATGCTGTAAGGGCAGCATCGCCAACGGTCTTCCATCGATGCTCAACATCCGCCTCGCGAGCGATTTCGAGAGCTATGGGGAGATTGTTGAGTGCGAGAGCGAGATCAAAGCGATGTTCTGGGTCTGTGGCGACTTCAAGAGCCATTTCCTTGTAGCCCTGGCCTTCGAGGAAGCGAGCGATCTTATTTTTTTGGTCATCCGCGATGTCCTCCAGAAGCTGAGCGGCCGTATCCATGTCTCCTCGAAGAACGAGGGTCTGATACTCGACAACGGAGAGGGAGAGTGCGTAAGACACGACATTCACGTCCTTATCAGCCACGTAAGCTTTGCCGTCGCGTGGGAGGTAGCCAAGCAAATACATAGGCTGGTCAAAATGGCCAACAGTATACGTTTGGTCGCCAACAAGATAGTTGAGACGATTGGTGCTGTTAGTATAGATGAAGCAGTCGCCAACCCATTGTCCGGTACGAACGGATTCGTTAACATCTGTCACGACTTCGAAGGCTGCTTCAACCCCATCTTCATCGACCTGGCCAGCTTGCAGGGCCTCCACGTAATTTTCGCGAGAGAAACGCAGTACGTAGAAGGTCTCTTCGCAGGCAAGTGTGACAAGCTCGCCAGATTCTGACCAATAGACCTGCTCTCCTTTAGATCATGTTCTCAACATAAGAAAGTGAAACCCACATTCTTAGGATCGACCTCTATCCTTCGCACGAGTGCACCAGTATCCCAATCGAACAGACCGATCCCACCCTGACCTCTTATTCCCAGTAGCACACCGCCACTCAAACCCTCTGCTTGGAATCCAACATCTATCCCGCTATCCTTTTCCTTGAAATTGCTGTATATTTTCACACTCAGAGCAGATTCTCGTATCGCATAATCATTGGTCTTCGTATTCACACCCCATGCGAAATCCTGAGCAGAACCGAACGCCTTGTTACGCCACGCAAGAGCAGTGTAGATGATGTACTCTCCGTCCCCACAGACTGACACAAAGCGACCGTTAGGGGAATGTGTGAGAGTTTGCGGGTAGATTTCGCAGTTCCCCAGGTCTTTAGATGGCAAGGAAATTGGGGAGCCATCCTTGATGGTTGCATCGCCCCCTTTGATCACCGCTGAGAGAATCTCACTATGCCGTGCCCATATCAGCTTTCCGGAATTATCCATCGACACAGCGGGCTCTTCTCGGCCCATTTTCACAACTACCGCACCATCATCAAAACCGATTGCGACCCCCTGTCTCCCGCGCTGATAGCTGACGCACCAAGCTCGCTCCAGACCGTATGACAGGGACTGCTCCAATCGATAGGTGTTAGCATGCCATATCTTGACGGTGCCATCTTCCGATCCAGAGATGATGATCGGCAGCTCAGGGTGGTAGCAGGCGAATGAAACATTGCTGGTGTGACCTTCAAGAGTTGCGATCAGAGACTTGGTAGTGTAGTCCCAGATCTTCACTGTCTGGTCGTCTGAGGTGGTGAGTAAGTATGGTTTGTCGGCTTGTGGGTAATAGTCCACATGGTTCACTCCCTTCGTTTCATGTGCCTCGAGGGTGTAATTTGCGTGTCCTGAGCCAAAGCTCCATATTTTGACGGTCCTGTCCAGGCATGCAGATGCAAAGGTATTGGTGTCTTTTGGATTTATTGCCATACCCATAACGTAATGACTGTGTCCTTCATACACCTGTACACACTTCCATCCCTTGTCCCAATCCCACAATTTGATTGTCATGTCATCCGAAGCAGTAAGAACGAAAGGTTGAGTAGGGTGAACGACGATGGCGCGAATGTAATCAGGATGGGCTTCGAAGGATGTGATCTTCTCAGAAGTATTGTAGTTGTAGACGCGAACCTGGAAATCATCTGAACCGCAGACGATCCAATTCTTGCGGGCGACGAAGCGACCAGCTCGAACAGGAACATCTGTGAGCTCGAACGTCTTGACGATCGCCTGTTTGACATTCAGTTTTTGCCCATCCAAAGAACGAAATGGGTGTACCTGGGTTTCGTATGACCATATGTAGACATGCCCTTCGCCTTGTTAGCTTGCCTTGAAACCGGACGACGTCGCTCGCTGTCCATCCATACCGCTGTACAATGTGGTCAGAATCTGACAAAGGTAAGCTCAAGAAGTTGGAAGCGTCGATAGGATGACAATGTACCCATGGCTCTGTGGGGTGGAAGTCAATGCCCTTGACCCTCTCGGATCTGGCAAAGAGCTGCCTCTGCAATTTGGCACTTCATATCAGCCATTGATGAATTCACTAGCCTGCATGAAGATCGATAGAAGTCTGTGTTGTGCCAGTCTCAGATCCTACCTTAACGTCCAGACGCATCTTCGCGATTCGCACTCGGCTCGAAGGTATAACGAATTAAGTCTGGCCCACACCAACAGCTTTGTTGTGGAGTTATTACAGTCATCTGAAGGCACTAGCTTCTCTCCATCAGAGCCTATAATGGATAACACCAAAGCAGCAAAAAGACGTATTTTGGTGGACTGGACAGCTGTTGTTCTGTCAGAGATATGTATGTGGACTTTCTGGCTTTCTGCGGTGCCATGCCAAGACTTGCTACGCTAGGCTCGGGCCTCACTTAGCGATATTCTATTGATATGACTACTCAGACTCTTTTTACGTTTCTAAACACCTATACATATATGCGCCTATATTCTACATTCAATATAATCGTAGGCATGGACATATTCCATGGGTGACCAATCCTAATATATATAATTAAAATCGGTCTGATCAACCCGACATCTTTAGGCGTTCAAGCACCATCTCATCTTTCATTCGATGTAATTGGCGCTATATTCTAATATGCCTTCTAACTGATCAGAAGAAATTTCCCACGATTTATTCTAGAACCTTAAATTTCGGTATTCAGGCTGTTGATGCCTATGCCTTTATCGGCTTTCGAAGAGGATCATATTCTGTTTTTCTTTACATTGTCTTGATGTCATCGAGATCGCTTGAAGCCGGCAAGGATGTAGTGTTTGTGTTGACCTCAACGAGCTTGCTTGAAGCTGGCAAGAATGTTGATATCCGGAGAATACCTTTGCTTTGATATCTTGGATTGTTGGCATTTCCGTAGCTTCTTCATACCATGATCCCTCCTCTTGTACCCAGCAAAAAAGTGATATGCAAAGCGTCCCAAACACAGTACGGTGAGCAAGATCCTTGCCATGATGTCCCAGTTGCAGTACGATAGGGCGCCGCCATCCGTTGGCAACTTGCACTCATCGTCCAGAGCACTGCTTGCCGTAGGGTGCAAGATAGCGGCGATCGGGTGTACAGATGTCGTATCCAGCCTCAACGATTTGTCGGGTGGGCAAATCATCGTTATTATGTGAGGGCTCGGCTCGGAAATTAAGCTCTTCCAATGATTGAGATTCTTAATACAGTGTTTCCAGATTTTTGTCAGCAAGTCTTCACAGCCATCACGCTCGGCCAATGTAGGCACTCCTCCCAAACCCCAGGGTTCGCATTTGTCGACCGGCAATCCAGTGGTTTGGTCTTTGGAAGGATGCAGAGTTCTCTGCCATCACGCCTGAAGATCCTTTTGGTTTGCGCCTTGATAGCCTGTCCAGGACCTGAGCCAGTATTACCAGGCAGGAGCATCGCACCTGTGGTTTTCTGGGGCTGAAGAGATATCTCGATTGGAGTCACAGATTCTGGTATGATGCTATGGGGTTCTTGATATTCCCTTTTTGGAGGCATGGTGGATATGTGTGTATGTACTGTACAGCTGAACTGAAACCGACGCGTTGAAATCGGGTTGGAAGCGATAGAAAGATGCTGTTCGTGGGAAGCGAGAGGACTGTGTGAGAGGACTCAGGTAAGCTGTATGAATGTTGGGCAGACCCACTTGGTCCTCAAATGGCCTCAACCTTATACTTAGCTTTTTTTTGTGGGGAGTCGAACTTACCACATCGAGACACTGTGGATATTTCCCCTGCCAAGGCCAATAAATAGTGAGTTATTCTCTGTCAAGCCCGCAGATGGTATAGGTTCAGGCTCCCATCTTGTAGGAGGAATTAAACACCTCAAAAAGGCCACTCCCATATAACATCACAGAGTAATACCCCAAACTCATGAACCCCAGGAGCAACATTCAATCCAAGTCGGACGCCATCTATTCAATGAAACTGCAGACGATGGCAACATACGAAGGACAACCGGTGACGAAGAGAAATAGGACGACACATAAGTGGGATAGCGAGCAAAAGCTGAAGTATTCCAAGACCGACATCATTTACAATGACAGGCAGCAAATCTGGTCGTATGACATACCAAAAGAAAATAGAACAGCAGCCATTGCAAACGACAAGGTCTCTAACGAAATCGCCGAAATACTCCAATCTTTCCGAAGTGAGGCCAACAGCTCCGGCAGAGGTCATCCTCGCAGTCCCTCGGCCGATCAACCGATGCCTGGGCCCCATTTGAGAAAGTCCCCAACCTACGATGCTCCACAATGGACAGAGTCGAGCCATGACTTCGAGGAGATGGACGATGAACTGCCTAAGACGACTGACACAGACTGGACGATTCCTCAACGCAAGCAAGATAGCCAAGGACGAGGGTACTATTGGTCGGGCAAGATGAATGGTAACAGGAAAATCTGGACTGAGAAGTATCCTGCAACATGGCCATCTCGAGAGTGTTCGGAGGAAGAAGCAAGAGAAGAGATGGGAGGGACCTTTCCATTCGGAGATGAATCTTTCGATAAGGGCAACAACGCCTTCAGTGAATATGAGACAGTATGTGAGGATGAAAGTTTTGGTGAGGATACGGAGCAGTGTGCGGACACTATAGACATATGAAGTGCTATATGTGATGGTCTGAAGCGGAAGTGGATGGATACTGGTAACTTCTGCGAGGACTAGCACAATATGTAGCTCCAATCGCGCGTCTCTGACGGCTCGTCGTGATACTATTTGCAGACAAGGGATCGTGTCGAGAGACAAATGACATCTTTCTGCAAGGTTGCGTTCCGTTTTTGTTTCCAAGGTAAAGTGCGACACATATCTATCAGGTGAGTGTCGCAATTTCCCATAATAAAAAGCGAGACACTACGCCACGGTCCTCGGTGGAACGTGGGTCGGCCCTGTATGTAGCTATGCATGTACAAGTAGAT
>JAABUL010007833.1_pt1 | contig 11215 bp, 10 predicted proteins | sample 5559151 | NCBI WGS metagenome assembly JAABUL01 (sample SAMN10711876, study PRJNA513368) | rock metagenome | isolation source: Antarctica rocks | place: Antarctica: Victoria Land, Pudding Butte sud | reverse complement strand
TGTTGCTGCTGCTGCTGCTATGTCTGTGCCGGAAACATCTCCCCAATGTAGAAACGCATTTTTACTGTCCTGAGGCGTTTCTGAGTTTAGATTTCCACTGTAGGACAGTGTTTCGGGATTAAGAATAGCTGTTGTGCCATTCTTGACCCCGCCAATGTTGGCTAATGGTGTATGGTGCCAGGACCGCTGTGTCCTTGAAAGCTTTGCCTCTCTGTGCATACTTCATCTAGGAGACTGATGTGGCTTGTGCAATTGTGACAGGTGGCACCGCAAGACCATGCTTATCTCTGGGGCAGGGGCAGTCAAAGGAAACCTAAGAGCCCTGAACCAGTCCGTCTCCAGTCAAGTTGCCCTTCTCATGAAAGACCCCACTAGATTGGCTCGCCGCAGTAGCGTCTCAGCACAGCAGCGTTCTAGGGTCTTGTGTCAATTGGCACAAGTCTTGGCAGAACCCTTGGTAGACGGTGTGTCAAAAGCTGCCTCAGGCCGTAGTCAGCAGAAGGACGTTGCTGAGCAAGACGAGCTGGATTCAGATGCCTTTGATGATGGAGAGTTCTATGCACAGCTGCTGAAGGAGTTTCTAGATTCCAACAGTAGTGGGAGTCTGGCTGTCTCGGGAGAGTATCCTCAGGTGTAATCTGCTGCAACAGTGCTTGCCAGCCTGTACTACTCCAGAAGCTCTTATGTTGTGTGTGATGTGATCCACACATACTTGGCTTTTTTCAACCTTGAACCAGATACCACATGCTGCCATTTTCTGCTGTGCAAACAGTCTGTAGGTCAAGCAATGAGTGTTGTGCTTATCTTTTATTTCTCCATGTCACTGACACTGCTTGTCACTTTTTGAGGCAAAATCACATGGGTTTCTGTTACAGGGTAAAAAGAAGAGGAAGCAGGTGGACAGGCGAGCTTCGAAAGGACGCAAGTTGCGGTATCATGTTCAAGAGAAGCTAGTGAACTTTATGGCGCCAGTGGAACATGCTGATCACGGCATTGCCATTCAGCTTTTCTCAAGCTTGTTTGGCGGCTCCAAGCACAGTTGACAAATTGCGTGTGACACCTCATTTTTCAAGTCAACCTTTTGTCACTCGTGTATTGTTCAGAATGTGATGACATGCCAAAACTCCTGTTTAGGTCGTCATGCATGGACGTCTGAGACACATCACTTTACATTGCAGACCCTTCCCTACTGTGTCCTCGTTGTGGCAGTAATTGATAGCATTAAACTACCTACATATACACTGTTTAGTGAAGATGTGCACCGATTTCTGCAAACACTGCATTAGACTAAGTCTTCTCAACACATTTATGTAGGTATTCACCAGCACTCCCTTCCATCCCTTGCTGTCTGAGCGACACGTCAGCAACACGTCAGGTGTCTATGACAACTATTGTGCATGGCCAACTTCTGAATCACCAGCCTGGCTAGCAGTCTAGATGATTGTCCAGCTGCCACAATTGAGGTGCGACTTGCATGACTGCATATTATGTCAGATTTTCCATGATCCAGGCATTTCATCGGGGTCTGCAAATCAGTGCATCCTCGGGGACGTGTATCTGAGATCCCAAATCTTATAAGGAAACGTTTCATCTTCTGCGATAAAAGTTTTACACAGGTTAAATGCATGTTACAATATCGTTTGAACACTTCACCGAATCGAGTGCGCTAAGCTTAGCGGTGGGCCGACCTTGTTCTCAAGTGGCAATTTCCTAGCTCAGCTCCTAGCTGCATAGCGCAGTAGCGACGTGACATTACGGCGCAGTTTCAAGAGGTGAATCATGCAGCTTCACCGCACGAACTGTGGACAACCGCTGAGTGGCAAGCAACCATTTTGCAGGTAGAATGGTGGTGTTCATTCATTTTGCTATTCATCTCAAGCATGTCTGACAGTTGCTATGTTCCGACGGTGTGCAGGTGCCAATATGATCGGCTGCTGCCTCATGTAAGCCGCGACGCTGTTAGTATTCCGAGGTTTCTTTATCGAATGCCAAGTCAGCGAAAATTAGGTGAGGCTTGCTGCGCAAGATCCGACTTGGGTTCAGTTTCACAGTGTCACATTCCTGAGCAATTCTGCTGCAGCGTGTGGAGTGTACTGTCATGCCACAGCAGCACAGCCAGAGAAACAGCAAGGGAAACGTTGTCTAAAGCAAGGCTTGCCAGACATCAGTCAGCTCAACCCAGAGCTGCAGCAAGAGTGGCACCCTGACAACAATGCTCTGCTTGACGGCATCAAGGTTAAGCCATACAGCAACGTCAGAGTCATGTGGTCATGCCCCAACTGTCCAGCAGGATGCCCTCATATCTGGAAAGCAAGTGTACATAGCCGCACAAGAGGCACCAAATGCCCATATTGTCAGGGGCATGCGGTGCCTCTTGTGCGTATGTCAGCACAGCTTGCTACCAGAGCACCAAGACAAACACAATACTGGAACCATGACAAGAATGCCAAGACACCTGAGCAGATGCTTGCGGGCAGTAACCTCAGGGCTGAGTGGAAGTGCCCAAAATGCAGCTACGAGTGGCAAGCTCCAGTCGCACACCGTGTGCAGCACGACAGCGGTTGTCCTCGTTGCCGTAACAAAGCTCTTGGAAGGAACACAAAGCAGCCCACATTTGAAGCAGCACAACATCAGCTGCTGCGTGAATGGGACTATGAGCGCAATGCTGCGGATGGCATTCATCCCAACAATACCACCCTTGGCAGCAACAAGCTTGTGCATTGGGATTGCCAGAAGTGTCAGGGACAGCTGCACCGGTTTCAAATGCGTGCTCATCACCGTACTGGCAAACACTCTTCAGGGTGCCCATATTGTGCTGGTCAGCAAGCATGTGAATGCAACTCTTTGCAAGCTCATTACCCAGTCATTTCATCAGAGTGGGACTTTGGGATGAATGACAAGACACCAGCTGACGTCACCTCAAGGTACGTGCAAAATATAACGTGTCACAAGATGCAAATAGCGCCTTGAACATGCCAAACACAAGGTCGCACCAATCCCTAGTGTGCATGCACATGTACACACACACGTGTGCATCAACTTGCATCAGCTTGCAACAAAGAAAATACTTGAGCAGCTTACTCCGGCTGTCATGCACTCTGTCATCATGCAACGACAAGCACACCTGCTAGATGGCAAGTTTATTGTTTTGGCTTGCCGCGAGGTTCCGTGCGCTGAGCGATGCATTGCAGCCAGCTGCCCCGCAAATCATTCTTCCACCAGACCATTTGACCAGACCTTGAGGTGACGTCAGCTGGTGTCAAATCATTTCTGGCATGGTCCCACTCTGATGAAATGACAGGGTAACTAGCTTACAAAGAGTTGCATTCACATGCTTGCATGCCAGCACAAACTGGACATCCTGAAGAGTTATTTCCAGTGCGAGCACTTGCACGCATTGCATACCGGTGCAGCTGGCCCTCTGGACATTTCTGGCACACCCAATGCACAAGCTTTTGGCTGGCAAGGGTGGTGTTGTGAGGATAGATGCCATCCTTGAGGTTGCGCTCATAGTCCCATTCAAGCAACAGCTCATGTTCTGCTGCTTCGAAAGTTGGATGACTTGTCAACCTTTTGCGGCTTTGACTGCACCGAGGACAACCACTGCCTTGCCTTGCACGCCGTGCAATTTGAGCTTGCCACTCATGGCTGCAGATAGGGCACTTCCAGTAAGCTCTGAAATTACTGCCAGCAAGTGTCTGATCAGGCGTCTTGGCATTTTTGAAATGGTCCCAGTATTTTGTTTGTCTTGGCGCCTTGGTAGCAAGAGAATTGTGCTGGCAAAGTTTTCTCCCTTCACAATATGGGCATTTACTGCCTGCTGTGCGGCTGAACACACTTGTCTTCCAGATATGTGGGCATCCTGCTGGACAGTCGGGGCAGGACCACTTGACTTTCATGCCGCTGTTTGGCTTGACCAGGATGTCGCCAACCACAACGTTGTTGTCAGGGTGCCACTCTTGCTGCAGCTGGGGGCTGAGCTGACTAATGTCTGGCAAGTCTGACTTCAGGCATGGGCCTTGCTGCTTTTGTAGCTGTGACGGTGTGCCACAACAACATACTCCAGGTGCTGCAGCAGTGTTATTCAGAAGGTTGACAACAAGCACTTTAACCCCTCAGAGCAGAACAAGCCACGACTCGCACGACAAGCCACACCTGTCTTTTGCTGACTTGGCAATTGATTAAGAAGGCTCGGAGTACCAGCAGCGTTGCAGCTTCGGTGAGGCAGCAGCCGAAAGTACTGGCGCCTTGCACACAGTGAGAACATAGCCAGTGTCAGACATGAATACTCAGATGGATAGCCAAACTGATGCAGACAACCATTTTTACCTGCAGTATGGTTGCTTGCCACCCAATAACTGGCTACAGGTCGTAGGGTGTGACACTTTCAGACTCATTTTTGAACTTGGTCGACACGCGCACTTAGAAACGACTTCGGTTCACTGCTAAGCTTGGCGTACTTGGTGCAGCGTGCAAGGGCACCGCCTCACATCACATGAGCCATCCTAGAAGCTACTAAAGGGTGCAGTCGATGTCCACCAATGTAGTGATCAAAGGGTGCACGACACTGAGTGGACGCCGGACAGCCAATGGGCCGGCTTCAATCACACGCACTGCCAACGATATTCAAATCTGGCAACGGAAGTATGTCAAAAGCGCAACTCAACGCCGGCACATCTGCGCTCGTTGGCATGAGTTGCTTGCAGGAGACTACACGAGCACGCATTCGGGTTTCATTGTCGCCAAATGTCGAACTTTGACCCGCAGTAGTCTGTATCCATGCCTCGATGCTATGTCTGCAAACTCGATAGTAAAGAGCGCTTGACAAAATGTTTCAGTGCAGTCGTCTATCAAGTTTGTCAGAAGGGCGTGTGGAAAGAGGTGACAAACGAGTATGGCCAGCAAGTGACTACAAGCGAACTGCACGAATGGTTTCAGAAGGGTGGCAACGAACTAAGGATAGCCGAAGGCGATTGTCACTGTCAGAACTACTTTCATCAGACGTGCCTTGACAGGCCAGCAACGACTTGCATATCACGGTTTCAAGGACCGTGTACGGCGTCGAGCCAGGGTCCACAGAGCAGGAGTTGTACGTGAAAGACATCAGGCACCGTTTATGCCTTGTATGTTTATTGCTCGTGCAGGCTGACGGCAACACGCAGTATAGTGGGGCGTTACCCGGTAAGAAGCGCTGCTGCACGCAGACACACAGAGCGTCCACATTTCAGTGCCACAACCATGTGTCTTGATTGGTGCAGATGAAATTGCCGCTGCACAGGCTCAAAGACGTCTGGGCAAATATGGCTCAAAGGTTCGCAAGCAAATAACAAAGAAGGCAGAGAAGCTTGGCCATCTTGGCTGCAAGGTGATGATGTCCTCTGAGACTCCATCTGAGAACCATATTCATGGAGCAAACTCGATGGTCATGCAAGGGTTGGCTTCACATGGCCCTGCTTCAGCAGCTCAGCAAGAGCTTTCCAGAGTCATGAAGGGGGCTCAGAGCTTCATGGGTCATTTGTCACGGCCAGGCGCGGCGGCTGGTAGCCTCACAAATCCTACAGTCACCGCCACAGCCAGACACACACAGCTGCAACAGCCAGGGCAGCCAGCTGCGCAACACTCAGAGCTGGCAGGATCCTCTGCAGCTGGAGCTCAAGCTGAGAGTCAAGCAGCAGCATTGCAAGGACAGGCTGCATCAGCAGGAGGCTCTGTCAGTCAAGCTCGGCATGCTGAGCCACAGCAAGCAGGTCCAGCTGCAGACTCTGCAGCAGCCCCCAGCACCTTCAGATCACAAAACCTGGCACCTGCTGTTGTTCCCGACTTCAGCACAACGCAAGTGTATGTCCGAGATGGGACTGTTGGTCGAGTGCATAAGGCACAGCTGCTACAGTATTTGGCGGCTCAAGGACATGGGAGCTACTACCGTGACAAATCAACAAAGCAAGCACTGATGGAGTTCATTATGAGGATCACTCCACCAGGTGCAAATGCCACCTTGATTGGCTTGTAAAGCACAACACCTGCATGCTTATTGAAGCTTGTTCCCATTATGCAGCAGCAAGCAATGGTGCTAGACCTAGTGAGGAAACCGTGGACAATGAAGCAGATATAGGCATAGCAAGCCAGCTGCCTCTGCCCCCAGAGCAGGTAAGAAGCTTGCTTTGGCAACAATCAACAGCTGCTGTGCCAGAGATGATTGTTGTTCAAAGGATACATTTGTGATGTGTAATTCAGGATCATGCACAGCAGCGCAGACCGCCTCCGAGCAAGTTGGATTATGGTCAAGCAGCTCAAGCTGCTGCTGCAATTGTGCAAGCTGGTCAGTGTGTTTGCTTCTCTGCTGAAGCTCTGCTGCCCAAATGGCTCCATACTGATGTCATCCTGCCTTTTGTCACTTCTTCATTTGCCTACTTTGACTGTTACTTGAGTGTTGGAAATGCTTGCTTTGCAGGAACTGCAGCTGATATAAACACAGTTGCACTACAAGGTGCTGAGTCTTTGCACTGGACTGTTCGTCGGTCCTCTTCGTCAAGCATCCTGTGCTTGGTGGGGGCCACTGCAGCTTTGAAAGTTGGTGTCATACAAGCAGTTGCTGCAGACAACAATGGGCATATAGCAGTCTATCATACTGTCTTTGCCTACTGCTGGCTTCAGACCAGAAGCTATGCAGCCACCTGGTTTGACCCGGGCAGTCCAATCTGTGACCAAGGAGACAATTGGCTCACCAGCAGTGTTTGTGGGTGCTGCATTGGCAGCAGACCGACAAGGCAGGTATGTCACCTTGCACCTCAGCATACAAAGCTGAATCACAACACATGTCACCATGTCACACATGTCACATGTACCTGCATGTAGGTTGGCAAAACCATTTGTGATGCTAATGCCATATTCTGCATGACACTGATATTGCTCACGGTACTGTACAATAATCACACATCACACATCAGACTTTGCCTTTGTTGCATGGTCTCACTACAGAATTCTGGTACATATGGTGTATAACAAACAACAGTTTTTGGTGTTGCAGGAAACGCAACCGCATGGCTCATCTGCATGACTCTGATCAAGATGACAGCGGAGATGATACAGATGGGGGCTTGCCAGCAGCCAGCGCTTCAGGCACAGCTGATGCCCAGCTGGGTCTGTCAGTTGACGGTGCCAACACACATGCTGCTGCTTGCCCCTCAACAGCTGATGCAGAGGCAGCAATAGGTACAGGGGCTGCAGCGCCGTCTGATGTGCTGGCAGAACCACACAGAGAAACAGCAATGTTGTCCAGGCAAGAGCAAACAGCACCCAACACAGTTCTGGAGGCAGACATGTTTGGCCCCTGATCCGGCTTCCTCAACAGCAGAAGCAGCAGCATGTCTGCCTCCAACCGCCAGCATTCAGCATGCGCATGCAACTGAGCATGCATTAGCGTCAGCTTTGACAGCATCAAGGCTGGCAAGCAACTCAGGTGCAAGCCCATCAATCATTTGCTCAACATCAGGTACACTTTTGGTGTGATACCTGTGTTGCTGCAGGCTGACAAGATGAATATGTTGCCAACCAGCATCTGCCATGCAATGAATGCTTTCATCCTTCTGTTCATTGAACAACCTTGCATGCTGGGTTCTTGTGTTTGCAGTGAGAGCTGCTTCCAGATCTGGCAGAGCACAGCCAAAATCAGTGGCAATGATGACTAGGTCTGCAGGGCAGGAGAGGTCTGGAGATGATGACATTACAATAGGCAAAACGTTAGGTGCAGCCATGGCTCTGTTGCATTCAGCGCTGCAGACAGCAGCAGTTTGAACGGTTCCTCGCTTTTGTGGCAACATGTCAGGCATACCTGTGTTGTGCATTGCATGTGCACAGATGGATTGACATTACCTCCAGCTTGACACAATCCTAAGCTGCTGACTGGCATGTTGTGCAGAGAATCCTGTGCTGCCTGGTGGTCTCACCTGCTTCCAGCAAGACAACATCAACAGGCTGAATTTGCAGTCTGTGGGTTACATGGGCACATCTCCAGATGGCAATTGCATGTTCAATGGTGTGTCTCAAGGACTCAGTGGAATGTCGGCAGCTGCAATTTGTCTACAGCCTGGCAATGGAGAAGACAGACAAGCTGAGCTGCGAAGCATGGTTGTTGATACATTGCTCACTGACGCTGAGTTGCAAGCCATACTGCAACATGATCGGCAGGCTATACTCAGCAATTATGCAGAGCTCAATGTACAACAGAAGAGGCAGCCTTCAGTTCATTGCAAACCTGTTGGCCTCAGCAATGGCCAAAGATAGGGTCTGGGTAGGCCTTGCATGTATCAAGGCATTGGCTGTTGCACTGGGCAAAGGCATTGTAGTGATCTGCAAGTCAGCCTTGCTCCTGTTCACCAAGTAATCTTGTCAATGGCCATAGATCATACCCAGATTACTATGTGAGGTACCCGCTTGGATATAACACTAGAAGCGTTGTGAAGAGGGATGTCCCCATTGAAGCTTTGCATGCTGACACATGCTTCCTGGTCTGGAACGGTAGCAACCATTACTGGGCAGCTGTACGATGTGCAGCACCCCCTGATGCAGCTGCCCTACAGCAAGCCGGAGTTTGCATTGACCATGAGAATTGGTAGGCAGTCTCATCATAGTCTTGTCTATTATGGCCTTCACAGATACATGTTTGCTCAACAAGACTTCAGTCTTTATTGTACCTGCTTGGCAGCAACACACATGATATCGAGCTTGTCGTATTTGAACAGCTGCTATAGCATTCAAGACACACTTTGCCTTGCCATAAGTCACATGCTACACACTACAGTTACAGAATCTCAATGTCGAAGATCATGATGGTGTCATGTATACATAGGCAAGCAATGCACAGCATCACATCGTATATATGTTAACAGCTTCTTTGATCCGTTGCCATGATGACTTGAGGTTACCTTTGACATCACATATGTATAACAACCTTAAAGATCCTGCTACTACAACACCCATGTATAAGCATAGTGGCCACCATTGCCAGGCTCAGCGGGCAGGCCTGTACCTATATATATACAGCACGATGACATTTGCTGCCAGGCTGCCAATGGAAGTACTCAATACGTTCCTTGACTGGTAATTTTAATGGCAGTCCATTGATGGCAATGCACGGTCGCACCAATCAACATGCATGCACTTAGCATGTGCGTATACACAACCACCGCTGACAACACCTGGCGGTCCCCATGACTCTTGTCTAGACATGCATTAAGACCTGACGGTGTGCGCATGCGCATGCATGTGCATCTAAGAATAGGTCTTCATGCATGCTGTGACCATGCATGTATTAACAAGATGCGTTAGGCATTGCATCCTGATGATGCACTAAGGATTACTCATTCTGCAGTAGTCGATCTGGAGAACTGATTAGGTTTGGCGTCCACTACCTGTCGTGCACCCTTTGATCACTACGTCAGTGGACATCGACTGCCCATGTGTTCTGCCTAGAAGACGGAACGTTTCAGTGGTACCCATGCAACCGGCAGAAATGCTAGCCAGACGGGTGAAACTGTCCTGGGTTTAGGGAACCAAGGTTGAGGTGTCATCGATGCATGTGATGGTTTACAGACAGAAAGGCATGGCAGAGACTACGCAGTATGCTTGAGAAAACTTTAGGTGTTCAGAACACCTATGAATGTTGTCACTAATCAGACAATTTTGCATTGTGCACACATTTACTTACCGGATCAAAAGGTGCTTTCGACAATTGCCATCAAGTCATGATTATACTGTATGTGCCTCATGATATGTACGCATGTGCACATGTTCACATGGCCTGCCTAACAGGCATGGACTGAGAGGCATGAGGATTGCATACGCGCACCATGCAGACTCTGCAGGAACTACTGCATGTTACGACAAAGGAATAGACAACATAACATGATCAGGAAGTTAAATGCAGCAGTGTCCCTGCTGACAGCAACCTCTCATAATATCAACTGCGTATTCAACAATTTATTGGCTGGAGGGAATGAGTCGTGAAAATCCTGACAAACTGTGAGAACTTTCACTACTCACAATGAAGTGAAGTGGTGGTTGTGAACTGAAACAGCACTCAAATGCAGTTTCTATTCAAGTTTCCTCCACGCACCTCAGGGCATGTTATCTACAAAAGGTGGGCAACTGTTAGGTTGACTGCTGCATTTGGTTTGATACGCGAGGATGGTGCGAGGCAGGGTGGCTGAGGCTCTGCAGCTCTGCTACAGGCAGAAGGGGGGAAAAGCCTGTCACAAGCAACCAGCCTTGCTGGCTAGCCAGAGGCCTTTGAGTTCCTCTTTCTAGGGATCTCTACACATATCGTTGGGTTGTTGTGTCACTTCACCAGACACAGCCCTCAGCATGGACACACAACATTGCAAGATGCAACATTGTGGTGATGCAGATTTGATGCACACCTGGTTACACAGCTCACTGGCCGGTGGAGGTGCAAAGCTGGAAAGTCATTGTCATACGCATTGTTTGAGTTGTGTGGGGAGTACAATATCCAAGCTGGTCAGTTGTTATTTGGATAAACTTTTGGCATATGCATGTCTACTATATACATCAGCTTTTGCTCACATCTGCCCTAACTCGCTTGACGCAAGTTTGGCCAAGATCCTGCTGCAAGTGCCTGTATGCAGTGCACTGTGCCTGCCCATATGCCTGCTGTGCATGCATGCATATGCTGGCATGAAGACCTTGAAATGATATCTGCAACACCCTAGCTACAGCATTGCATGCTCTCCTTGCCTACAGTTTGGGAATCATTGCTCGCATGTCTTAGATTAGGCCTGCTGAGATGACTTTTTGCAAGCTTTGTCACATGCTGGCAAACCTAAGAACCATAAGGGGGCTGTTGCCTACCTGAAACTTCTGTGGCGACTTAGCACCAACTTGGGTGGCAAGGATGCTTGCATTGTGCTTGCCAGGCTTCTGCAGGCAGGGAGCTGCTCCATGAGGCCTGTGACCAACTGCAGCAATACTGATCAATGACGTGCACAGGGCAGCCATGGCTTCCTTGCCTATTCCTCGAGACACATGAGTCAGGACACTTTGGCACTGCCTTGCAGGACCAGTCACATGTATATCACCGTGCAAACAAAGCTTTCCTACGAGTCACCCCCATCAGCACATGCTGGGGGTTAAGCTGAAGGCTTTGGGGTCAATGTAGAACTCACTTCTCACTCAAGCAGAATGCGCAGCAGGTTTAGGG
>JAABUL010007831.1_pt1 | contig 11219 bp, 10 predicted proteins | sample 5559151 | NCBI WGS metagenome assembly JAABUL01 (sample SAMN10711876, study PRJNA513368) | rock metagenome | isolation source: Antarctica rocks | place: Antarctica: Victoria Land, Pudding Butte sud | reverse complement strand
GCGTCAGCCCGATCCGATGATCGGACACGCGGCCCTGCGGGAAATTATAGGTCCGAATGCGCTCGCTGCGGTCCCCGGTCCCCACCTGCCCCTTGCGATCGGCCGCCCGCGTCGCCGCCAAATTCGAACGCTGCGCCTCGAACAGACGCGACCGCAGCACCTTCATCGCCTTGGCCCGGTTCTTGTGCTGGCTCCGCTCCTCCTGCATCGCCACCGCGACGCCGGTCGGCAGATGCGTGATCCGAACCGCGCTCTCGGTCTTGTTGACGTGCTGCCCACCGGCGCCGGACGCGCGATAGACGTCGATCCGCAAGTCGCCCTCGTTGATCTCGACGTCCACCTCCTCGGCCTCCGGCAGCACCGCCACCGTCACCGTCGACGTATGGATCCGCCCCTGGCTCTCGGTCGCCGGCACCCGCTGGACCCGGTGCACGCCGGACTCGTACTTCAGCCGCGCGAACACGTTGCGGCCGGTGATCTCGGCCACCGCCTCCTTGATGCCGCCGAGCTCGTTGGCGTCGAACTCGAGCACCTCGACGCGCCAGCCCTTCCCCACCGAATACTTCTGATACATCTGGAACAGCTCGGCCGCGAACAATCCCGCCTCGTCCCCGCCCGCGGCCGGACGCACCTCGAGGATCGCGCTGCGCGCGTCCGCCTCGTCGCGCGGCAGCAACGCGAGCCGGATCTCCTGCCGCAGCGTCGGCAGCTTGTCCTTGAGGTCATACAATTCCGCCTCGGCCAGCGACCGCATCTCGGGATCGCCCATCAACGCCTCCGCCTCGAACTGCGCCTGCTCGGCCGCCCGCAGCTCGCCGATCCGCTCGACCACAGGCTCGAGATCCGACAACTCCTTGCTGGCCTTGGCGAATCCGTCCCCGCCCAAGCCCTCGCTCAGCATCGACCGCAGCTCGGCCGCCCGGCCGACGATCTGGTCGAGCTTGCTGTCCAGGTTCGTGCTCACCGCAGCCGCTCCGCGAGCTGCTCCAGCCCCACCTCGGACTGCGTCCCATCCGCCAGATTCCGCACCTGCGCCACGCCCCGGGCCAGCTCGTCGCTGCCGATGATCACCGCCGCCCGCGCGCCGATCCGGTTGGCCCGCTCCATCCGCCGCTTGGCATTGCCGCGATACGCCATCTCCGCGACGATCCCGGCCGTGCGCAAGCTCTGCAACGCGGTGATCGCCGCCGCCTCCTCGTCCGCGCCGCCCATCGGCACGACCGCCACCGGCGCGGCCCGCAGCGGCGGTGCGGCCACCAGCATCGCCAGCCGCTCGACCCCGGCCGCCCACCCGACGGCGGGAATGTGCGGTCCGCCCATCTGCTCCATCAAACCGTCATACCGGCCGCCCGCCATCACCGTCCCCTGCGCGCCAAGCTGGTCGGTGACGAACTCGAACGCGGTATGGCCATAATAATCCAGCCCCCGCACGATCCGCGGATTATTGCGGAACGGCACCCCGAAACGGGTGAGATGTTGCTGCAATTGCGCATAGAACCCGGCCGCCTCGGCCGTGAGCGAGCCGGCGATCGACGGCGCGCCGTCGATCAGCGCCCGGTCCCCTTCATCCTTGCTGTCGAGAATGCGAAGCGGGTTGTGCTCCAGTCGAAGCCGGCTATCCGCCGAGAGCGCCTCGCGATGCGCCGAGAAATAAGCCACCAGCGCCGCTCGGTAGGCGTCCCGGCTCGCCGCATCCCCCAGCGTATTGATCTCGAGCACCACGCTGCCGGACACGCCCAGCGCCTGCAGCACCTGCCAGCCCAGCGCGATCACCTCGGCGTCCGCCAGCGGCTCGGGCGCGCCGATCAGCTCGGCGCCGATCTGGTGGAACTGCCGGTAGCGCCCCTTCTGCGGCCGCTCGTAACGGAACATCGGCCCCGCGTAGAACACCTTCTGCGGCAGCGACTGGGTCAGCCCGTTGCTGATCAGCGCCCGGCACACCCCGGCGGTGTTCTCGGGCCGCAGGGTCAGGCTGTCGCCGCCGCGGTCCGGGAAGGTGTACATCTCCTTCGTGACCACGTCGGACGTGTCGCCGAGGGTGCGGGCGAACACCCTCGTCTCCTCGAAGATCGGCGTCGCCCATTCCTCATGCCCATACAGGGCCGCGACCCGGCGGGCCGTCTCGATCACATGGGCGTGGCGACGCTGCTCGTCGCCAATCAGGTCACGCGTGCCGCGGACCGGTTGCAGGGGCTCAGCCAACTCTCATCCTCGATCTTTCCCCTCGCCCTCCGGGAGAGGGGGAAGAGGGTGCGTGAACTACTCCGCCGCTTCCAGCGCCGGCGCCTTCTCCGCTTCCAGCGCGGCCGCCTTGCGCTCGACCAGCTCGATGATGTGCTCGATCATGCCGGCTCCATCCATCGTGTGATCGGTCTTGCCCGCCGCATACACCATGTGTCGCCCGTTGCCGCCGCCGGTGACGCCGAGATCGGTCATCAGCGCCTCGCCGGGTCCGTTGACGACGCAGCCGATGATGCTGAGGGTCAGCGGCGTCTTGATGTGCGCCAGCCGGTCCTCGAGCGTCTGCACCGTGTCGATCACGTTGAACCCCTGCCGCGCGCAGGACGGGCAGGAGATGATCTTGATGCCGCGATGGCGCAGGCCGAGCGACTTCAGGATGTCCCAGCCGACCAGGACCTCCTCCTCCGGCTCGGCCGAGAGCGAGACCCGCATCGTATCGCCGACTCCGGCCCACAGCAGGCTGCCGAGCCCGATCGAGGACTTCACCGTGCCCGCCCGCTTGGACCCGGCCTCGGTGATGCCGATATGCAGCGGATGGTCGCACTGCTCGGCAAGCTGCTGATAGGCCGCGACCGCCATGAACACGTCGCTCGCCTTCACGCTGATCTTGAACTCGTGAAAGTCGTGGTCCTGCAGGATCTTGGCGTGTTCCAGCGCGCTCTCGACCAGCGCCTCGGGGTTCGGCTCGCCATACTTCTCGAGCAGGTGCCGCTCCAGCGAGCCGGCGTTGACGCCGATCCGCATCGAGCAATTATGGTCCCGCGCCGCCTGCACCACCTCGCGTACCCGTTCGGGGCTGCCGATGTTGCCGGGATTGATCCGCAGGCAGGCCGCCCCGCTCTGCGCCGCCTCGATGGCGCGCTTGTAGTGGAAGTGGATGTCGGCAACGACCGGCACCTTCACCTGGCGCACGATGTCCTTCAGCGCCAGCGCGCTCTCCTGGTCCGGACACGAGACCCGGACGATGTCCACGCCAGCGTCCTCGGAGCGCCGGATCTGAGCCACAGTGCCGGCGACGTCGGTCGTGAGCGTGTTGGTCATGGTCTGCACGGTGATCGGCGCGTCGCCGCCGACCGGCACGGTGCCCACGTGGATCTGCCGCGACTTGCGGCGCTCGATCTGCTGATACGGACGGTAACTCATGCGGCTCCCCCGGATGGCCGGACTCGCAAATAGGGTGTCCAGCCGCCTGCTTCTACTGCGCCCGCGGTTGCGGCGGCAACTTCGTCCCCGGCGGCAGCTTGATCGTCTCCGGATCCAGCGCGACGTCGCGGCGCACCGCACCGCTCGGACCCAGCGACGCCGCCGTGATCCCATCGACCACGAGATCGGTCCCGCCGGCATTGCCCGTCGTCATCAGCAGGTTCGGCCCCTTCGGCACCGGCCAGATCTCGCCCGAGCGCATCACCCGGTTCAGCAGCACCGGTCCCTGCTTCTCGCGCACTTGAATATAGGAATCGGCCTTGAACTTGAGCACGACCCGGCCGGTATCGACCGGAGCCACAATGGGCACCGCCAGCGGCGGATTGATCGACACCGGCACCGGCACCGGCACCGGCACCGGCATCTGCGCGGCCAGCGGCACCGGTGCGGCCAGCGCCGACGTCGAGCTCGACATCACGGTCGACGGCAACGGCGGGGGCGATGGGGTCGGCGCCGGCATGATCGACGCCACTTGCGGCGAGACCGTGCTGGCCGGCACGCGCTCGGCCAGCGACGCCAGCCGCTCCGGCACCGGCGCGAGCGCGGTGTCGGTGTGGCGCACCGACGAGAACTTATACCAGCCGGCATAGCCGCCGATGGCGAGCACCAGGCCCAGCAGCACGACCGCGCCGGCGGGAACGCCACGCTCGGGCACCGGTGCGGGGAAGGTCAGCTCGGTCTTGCGGTTGACCTCGTGCGCCTCGGCCCGGAAGCGGCGCGCCACCTCGTCCGGATCGAGCCCGAGCGACTGCGCATACGTGCGCACGAACCCCACGGCATAGGCCGCGCCCGGCAGGTCGCCGATCCGGCCGTCCTCGATCGCCTCGAGGAACGGCAGGCGGATCCGCAGTCCCTGTGCGACCTCGGCCAACGACCAGCCCAGGCGCAACCGCGCCGCACGGAGCTCGGCTCCGACCCGGGAGGCGCCCAGGGCCGGACCATCGGTGTCGTCGGCGGACGCTGACATCATCGCTCTCGCCACGTCGAACTCCGGCCTACGAACTTCCATGGGAAATACCTGACTGGGATAGCACAAGCCGGATGTTCCGGAGACGCCCGTCTAACCCGGAATACGGGTATTGCCAACGCTAACCGAATCTCGCAATTCGTACGGTCGGCAATGACGCAACCGCCTCACACCGACAGACCGTGCTCGCGAGCCCACGACGCGATCGGCTCGCGCAGGCTCGCCGGCCCCGCCGACGAGCGCCGCAACGTCGTCAACACCGACCGCAGCCCCGCCAGCTCCACCTTCGCCATCACCGATTTCAGCCGCAGCAGGCTCGGAGCCGGCATCGACAGCGTGGTGATGCCGAGCGCGGCCAGGACCATCGCCTCGAGCGGCCGGGACGCGTGCTCGCCACAGACGGAGACCTCGACGCCCCGCTCGGCCGCGGCCTCGACGACCCGCTCCAACGCCTCCAGCGCCGCCGGCGAGAGCAGGTCGTAGCGGTTGGCCAGCGCCGGCGTGCCGCGGTCGGCCGCGAACAGGAACTGCATCAGGTCGTTGGAACCGATCGAGACGAAATCGGCTTCCAGCATCAGCGCCGGGAGCTGGAACAACAGCGCCGGCACCTCGATCATGCTGCCCACGTCGAGCCGGCTCGGCGCCGGACGCACGCGCGCCGCCTCAGTGAACAGCAGGTTCTTGGCCGCCCGGAACTCGGCCACGGTGGAGACCATCGGGAACATCACCGACAGCCGCCGCCCCTTGGCCGCCAGCAGCAGCGCGCGCAACTGACGCCGCAGCATCGCCGGGCGGTCCAGCCCGATGCGCAGGCTGCGCCAGCCCATGGCCGGGTTCTCCTCGACCTGCAGCGGCGCGCCGGGCAGCATCTTGTCGCCGCCCAGGTCGAGCGTGCGGAACCGCACCGGCCGGTCGCCCGCCGCGTCCAGCACCCGCGCATACAGCGCGGCCTGCTCCGGCACGTCCGTCACCTCGCCGCGCGCCAGCATGGCGATCTCGGTGCGGAACAGGCCGATGCCGGAGGCGCCGGTATTGTCGAGCTGCTCCATCTCGCGCGCCAGGCCCACATTGAGCTGCAGGTGCAGCGCCACGCCGTCCTTGGTCTGCGCCGGCAGCGACCGTTGCGCCGCATACCCGGCCTCGATCTCTCGGCGCGCGAGCAACTCGCGCTGGTAGGTTCCGGCGAGCTCCGGCGCCGGGCGCAGGATCAGCTGGCCCTCGTCGGCGTCGAGAATTGCCTCGTCGCCGTTCTCGACCGCCTCGAGCATGCCGGACGCCCCGGCCACGGCCGGGATGCCGAGCGCGCGCGCCAGGATCGCCGCGTGGCCGCCGCTGCTGCCGTCCTCGATCGCCGCGCCGCCGATGCCGCGGGCATGCCATTCCAGCAACTGCGCCGGACCGAGCCGGCGGGCGAGCAGGATCGCGCCCGGGGGCGCCGCCACCGGATCCTCGCCGCCATCGAGGGCGGCCAGCATCCGCTCGGCAAGCTCCTCCAGGTCCGCCAGCCGTTCGCGCAAATAAGGGTCGGCCACCCGGCGCATCCGCTCGCGCACCTCGTTGGAGACGCGGTGCACCGCGGCTTCCGCCGAGAGCCCGCTCTCCACCGCCTCGCGCACCCGGCGCAACCAGCCCTCGTCGGCCGAGACCAGCCGCGTCGCCTCCAGCACCTCGCGCGCGCCGTCCCCGTCGGGCTTGCTGGACTCGATCAACTCGTCGAGCGCCCGGCGCATGGAGGAGACGGCCTTCATGACGCGGGCAAGTTCGGCCACTGGGTCATCGGCGAGCAGCCGGCGAACCGGCGCGCCGAGCCCATGCACCACCACCGGGCCGATCGCGAGACCCGGCGCCAGCGGCTGCGCCTGGAAATGGCGCGGCAACGTGCTGCTCAGCCCTTCGCTCGCGTCGATCGTCCCGCTCGCTGCGAGCAGTTCCGCCAGGAGCATCGCCACGGTTTCCAGCACCTCGACCTCATCGTCGGTATACCGACGCGGCAGGCGGTTCTGCACGGTCAACACCCCGAGAGTGCGGCCGGCGCGGCGCAGCGGGACGGCGAGCAGGGAGGCGAACTTGTCCTCCCCGGTCTCCGGCCGATAGGCGAAGGCGGGGTGGTTCTGCGCGTCCGGCAGGTTCTGCACGGCGGCCGTAGCAGCGGCGATGCCGACGATGCCCTCGCCCACGCGCAAGCGGGTGCGGCCGACCGCGTCCTGGTTCAGCCCCTCGGTCGCGACCAGCTCGAGCACCTCGCCGGCCCGCATGGCGTAGATGGTGCAGACCTCGGTCACCATCTCGCCGGCAATCAGCGTGGTCAGGTCGTGCAGCGCGGCCGCGTCGCCGCTATCGCCGCCGCCAGCCATCAGCGCGCGCAGCCGGGCCAGCAGGCGGCGACTGCCAGCCATCAGCCGAGCCGGCCCTTCTCCGCCGCGCTCGAGAAGCCAGGCCGCGGCGCCCCACGCCGCGCCAGCACGGCGCAGGCTTGGTCCACCAGCTCGCGGATGATCTCGGCGACCGGCTGCTCCGAATGCACCATGCCGACCGACTGGCCCGCCATCACCGATCCCTGCTCGACATCGCCGTCGATCACCGCGCGGCGCAGCGCCCCGGCCCAGAAATGCTCGATCGACAGCCGCCCTTCGTCGCGCGTCAGCGTGCCGCCCTGCACCCGGGCGACCACTTCGGCCTGGTGCAGCAGGAAGCGCGCGCTGCCCTCGTTGGCCAGGCCGCGCACCGGGATGACCGGAAAGCGCGCGTCGAGCTGGATGCTCGGGAGCGCATCACGGGCGCGGGCGCTGATGAAGGCGTGCTTGAAGTTGGCGTGGGCGATGCTCTCGGTCGCGGCGGCGAAGCGGGTGCCGAGCTGGGCGCCGGCCGCTCCCATCTCGAGATAGGCCAGCAGCGCCTCGCCCCGACCGATCCCGCCGGCCACGAATACCGGCACCTCGTCGAGATGCGGCAGGATCTCCTGGGCCAGCACGTTCAGCGACACCGGCCCGATATGCCCGCCCGCCTCCGACCCCTCGATCACCAGCGCGTCCGCCCCCGCGCGCACCAGCCGCCGCGCTAGCACGAGCGCCGGCGCGAAGCAGATCAGCCGCGCGCCGCTATCCTTGACCGCGCGCACCGCCTGCCCCTGCGGCACGCCGCCGGCCAGCACCACGTGACCCACCTTGGCCTCGAGGCAGACGCGGATCAGGTCCTGCAGCAGCGGGTGCAGCGTGATCAGATTGACGCCGAACGGCCGGTCGGTCAGCGCCTGCGTCGCCTCGATCTCGGCCGCCAGCGCCTCCGGGCCCATCGAGCCACCGGCGAGCACGCCGAAGCCGCCGGCGTTGGAGATCGAGGAGACGAGCCGCCGCTCGCTCACCCAGCTCATCGCGCCACCCATGATGGCGTAGGGCGTGCCGAGGAACGCGGCCCCGCGGGCGGACAGCCGGTCGAGCTCGGCCCAAGCTTCGGCAGCCGGCGCTTGGCCGGACAGGGTCAGGGCAGGCTGGGTCGTATCAGGCATCGAGCCCGTAGGCCGTGTGCAGCGCGCGCACGGCCAGCTCGGTGTACTCCGCCGCGATCAGCACGCTGACCTTGATCTCGCTGGTCGAGATCACCTGGATGTTGATGCCCTTGCCGGCCAGCGTCGCGAACATCGTCGTCGCCACGCCGGCATGGCTGCGCATGCCGACGCCGACCACGCTGATCTTGGCGACCTCCTGGTCGGCCAGCACCGTCGCCGCCCCGATCTCACTCTGCCGCTCGGCCAGGATCGACTGCGTGCGCGCCAGGTCCGACCGGCCGACCGTGAACGTCAGGTCGGTGCTGCCCTCGGCCGAGACGCTCTGGACGATCATGTCGACGTTGACGTTGGCGGCGGACAGCGGGCCGAAGATCGCCGCCGCCACGCCCGGCCGGTCCGGCACGTGCCGCAGCGTGATCCGCGCTTCGTCGCGCGAGTAGGCGATCCCCGACACGATAGCCTGTTCCACGATCTCGTCCTCATCCACCACCAGCGTGCCAGGCTTGTCCTCGAAGCTGCTGAGGACCTGCACCCGCACGCGCTCCTTCATCGCCAGCTCGACGCTGCGGGTCTGCAGCACCTTGGCACCCACCGAGGCGAGCTCCAGCATCTCTTCGTAGGCGATCTTGTCCAACTTACGCGCGCGCGACACGATTCGTGGATCTGTCGTATAGACGCCATCCACATCCGTATAGATGTCGCAGCGATCGGCCTTCAGCGCCGCGGCCAGTGCCACCGCCGACGTGTCCGACCCGCCACGGCCTAGCGTCGTGATCCGGCCCTCCGGCCCGAGTCCCTGGAAACCGGCCACCACCGGCACAAGCCCGGCCGCCATGTCCGCCAGCAGGCCCGCCCCCTCGACGCCGACGATCCGCGCCTTGCCGTGCGCCTCGTCGGTATGCACCGGCACCTGCCACCCCGCCCAGGACCGCGCCTCGACGCCCAGCGTCTGCAGCGCGATCGCCAGCAGCCCGGTCGTCACCTGCTCCCCGGTCGCCACCACCGCGTCGTACTCGCGCGCATCGTGCAGCGGCGCCAGGCCCTGGCACCAGCCGACGAGCTGGTTGGTCACGCCCGACATGGCCGAGACGACCACCGCGACCTCGTGCCCCGCCTCGATTTCGCGCTTGACCTTGGCAGCGACATTGCGGATGCGATCGAGATCGGCCACCGAAGTGCCGCCGAACTTCATCACGATCCGCGCCATACCTGCCTTGCCCTCTGAAGAGGGGGGATGACATACCGGCGTGAAGGAGCATCGGCAACATGACGTCCGCGCAACCCGGCCCCCAACGCCCTGGAACCGCCCGGCCCCCCTCGGTCCGTCCGGGCGAGGTCGAGAAATTCGACCGGCTTGCCGGTCGATGGTGGGATCCCGCCGGGCCGATGCGCCCGCTGCACGCCATGAACCCGCTCCGCGTCGGCTGGATCGACGCGCGCATCCAGGCCCGGTTCGGCGGCCCGCAACGCGTGCTCGACCTTGGCTGCGGCGCCGGGCTGGCGTCCGAAGCCTTGGCCCGGCTCGGCCACGACGTGCTCGGGGTCGACGCGGCGCGGGACGCGATCGCCGCGGCCAAAGCGCATGCCGAAGGGCAGGCACTCCCGCTCGCCTATCGCGAGGGCACGGCCGAAACCCTCGTCGCCGAGGGCATAAGGGTCCCCGTCGTGACGGCGCTCGAAATCATCGAACACGTCACCGACCCGGCCGCCTTCCTAGGGCTGCTCGCGCAGCTGCTCGAGCCCGGCGGCGTGCTGTTCGTCTCGACCATCAACCGGACGCTCCGCTCGCTCGCGGTCGCGAAGATCGGCGCCGAATACGTGGTCCGCCTGCTGCCCCGAGGGACCCACGAGTGGTCCCGCTTCATCACCCCGGCCGAGCTCGGCCGCGCCGCGTCGACCGCCGGGCTGCGCCTGACCGCGACGCGGGGGATGAGCTTCGACCTCCGCACCCGCGCCTGGCAGGGCTCCGCCGACCTCTCGGTCAACTACCTGGCGATGCTCACCCCGCATAATCCAGCCGCCACGCTGACATCGACTTGATCGTCGAAGGGCTCGCCGGATTGGGATCCGCAATCCTTTCGCAAGGTTTCCATGGTACTCTCGCCAGGTCAGCGGGAGCACCCTCATGGATCTGTCTTTCACCAAGCATCCGGAATCGGTCGGCGAGACCTATGGCGAGCATTTCGAGGTCGCTACCAGCTTCGGCAGCGCCATGATCATCGGCGGGTTGGCCTGCATGGTGCATGCGGTGCTGCCGTTTCTCTGCACGAGCACCGGGTCGCAGACCGTCAGGCGGCTGCACGAGCGGATGGTGGTGTCGCGCCGCCGGGTCGCGGCGCCGGATAGCGGGGTCTACGACTACGTCATCTAACCGTCGGCGCGCGGCACCCAAGGCACGCGCGCGACTTCGATGCCCTCATCGGCCAGCGCCTCGGCCTGCTCCGGCGTGGTCTCGCCGTAGATGTTGCGCTTGTCGCTCTCGCCGTGATGGATCCGCCGCGCCTCGTCGGCGAAATCCGGGCCGACGTAATCGCTCGTGCGCTCGATCTCACCGCGAAGCCGCTGGAGCATCGCGCGGACCTGGTCTGGCAGCACGGCCGCCTTCTCCGGCAGGCTCGGCGCAGAGGTCGCCGGCGCTCCGCTCTCGTCGACCGTCACTCTCTTTCGGCCGATCGCCGGCGCCATCAGCGCGCGGTGTACCGTGGCGTCGCCGCACTCGGGACAGGTGACCAAATGCCGCGCCGCCTGCTGCTCGAACGCGCCGCTATCCCTGAACCAGCCGTCGAACGCGTGGTCGGCGGCACAGCGAAGCTGATAGTGGATCATGCCGCCTTGAGTAGCGGATCGAGTTTCCCGGAGCGCTCCAGCGCCACGAGGTCGTCGCAGCCGCCAACATGCTGGCCGGCAATGAAAATCTGCGGCACAGAGCTGCGACCCGAGCGCTGCACGGCCTCGGCGCGCGCGGGACTGCCCTGCGGCGCGTTGATCTCGCGGTACGGGACGCCCTTGCCGTCCAGCAGCGCCAAGGCGTGCTTGCAGTAGTGACACCAGGGCTGGGTATAGATGTCGATCGTCATGATCGATCTACGTTGGCAGGCCCGCCCCCTGGCGCAAGGGTCAACCGTCACGCGTGCGCGAGTGTGTCCGCGCGGCCGCAAGCACGTCCACCCCCGCCACCCCCGCCTCGCGCAGCGCCTGCACGCAGGCCCGCGCCGTCGAGCCCGAGGTCAGCACGTCGTCCACCAGCAGCACCCGCGAATCCTGCAGCATGACCCGGCGCGACAGGCGCACGACGATCGCCCC
>JAABUL010007830.1_pt1 | contig 11219 bp, 11 predicted proteins | sample 5559151 | NCBI WGS metagenome assembly JAABUL01 (sample SAMN10711876, study PRJNA513368) | rock metagenome | isolation source: Antarctica rocks | place: Antarctica: Victoria Land, Pudding Butte sud | reverse complement strand
CAGCTGGTATATACCCTACAGAGTAGTCTGTAGCATATAGCACGGTTACCTGCATGCTCGACGGCTTGGCAGGCGAGCATTGCTCGACACGCTAGTGGGCGAGCTCGACATGCTCGACAGCGAGCAGAGCGAGCAGAGCTCGACATGCTCGACAGCGAGCAGAGCGAGCAGAGCTCGACATGCTCGACAGCGAGCAAAGCGAGCAAGGAGGATCTCCTTTAGTATATAGATCCCCTAGACACGACTCCCTTATGAATCGTGTTCAACTCAAGATAAGTTCTTACTTATTGTTATCGCTACATCTAGCTGCAACCCTTGTTACCAAGTGATTGCTTGCATTGCCTAAAGACGCCTACAAACCTCTTCAACAATACAATTCTCTCTAATATCCTTAAGATTCCTTAGGAAGTAGCAACGTAACACTTTGAACACCCTAAGAATGTCTATATTAGGTCAACGCGCCTCTACCTCGAACACTAGCTCATTAGCATCACGCCAATCATCGATCATGGGAGACGACAAGATTAGGATTAATAAACCTAATATCTATCATGAAGATCGTATTGGCCTAGAGAACTAGCTTATGCAAATAAATATCTATTTTATCTTCTATCTTGTTCTAGCGAACCAGAAGACGATTTTCGCATTAACATTTCTTAGAGGAAGAATTTAACATTGACTCAAGCTAAACTTACGAAAGTACTTGAAGAATCATGACGAAAACTCTCGTGCGATGTTCACGAACTTCGACAACTTCAAGAGAGAGCTTCGAAGAATTTTTGAAACATTCAACGAGAAACAAATCGCGAAAAGAGTGATTTAACATCTAATTTAACGAACCTTTGCAATAGACTACGCAATTAGGTTTCAAAAGTATGTCAATCTAATTAAGTGAGACGATGTCGCACTTATAACAATGTTTCGACGAGATCTAAAAAACAATCTAAAGGACGAAATTATGCGTGATGAAAGAATTCTCAACGACATGTTTGATCTCATCGAAGTAGTCATCGATCTCGACGACAAACTATATAAAAGAGCTATGAAAAAAAGATACGATCAATCTTGAGAAAGAGCAAGAATCTTCTTTGAACTAGCGATCGAATATTAGTAGAGAGGATCTCGTTCTAATTAGAAGTACAATAACCTTAATTATCGTAAGTTTGCACTCATGAAACTAGATTTTACTTAGCAACGTAAAGGGAAAAACTCTAGGAAAAAGCAAGATAACAAATTCTAGAAAACGTGCTATTCATGTGACAAATTAAATCACTTCGCAAGAGATTATCGATCACGAAATTTAGTGAATCGCCAATAGATCAATGCTATGTTAAGAGAGATATCTAATAATTAGAACAACATTAGGAAGCAAATCGACATAGAGACGAACACCCTCAAAACTAGATCGAACGACGACTACTATCTAGTAGAAAATTCAAATTAATTATAAAAAGTCCTAGATGGAACATCATCAAGCAAGGCACTCGCATCTACGCAAGAAGTTAATCAAATACTTAATGAGACTATGAGAGCGAAACAATTAAGAACGTCATATTCTCATTTAGCAACAAACTTAAATAACGAATACGACTAAAAGAACTTTCACGAATGCCTAGACGACATCACGAAGCACCTCGAGACTTTAGCTAGTTCATTGAAGAAACGATAAATAAATCAAATCGTAAATAAATGCGAGGAAGCGCTAGAAAGCGACGCCACTATAAAAAGAGAAATTTTTGATAAAATTGAACAACAACTAAGTAGTGTAAATCTATTTCAAGAGAAGATAAAGAAAGCAAAGAAACATATAACATTTAATTGAACAAAATGCTATAACGACTTATGCTAGACTTATCTAGAAAAAAAAGAAGAAACTAATTGATTTTCTAGAAAGCCAAAGTTATTAATTTAGCATAGAAAAGAAGCTTAGCGCAAATAGGCGTTCGAAGTAGAAGTCGCAACACAAAAACAAGAAAAAGTTCAAATTTTTAATAAAGAGTCTATCAAAGAAATGCAATATGTTAGTCCAACAACAACAACTAAACTTAACAACATACGTACAATATTTTATTACATCAATTAAGATTAATGATCGTTAACTCATCGCAATGATCGATTTTGATGCGACAAGTAATTTTATGATCAAAGCTTTTGTTAAGAGAAAAAAGTACTCTACTTAAAGAAAGTCTAACGCATATAATCTAATAATTGTAGACGAAAACTTATTATTCGACGAGAATGAAAAAGTGAATAAAGAAACGAAATTACTATTGATAGCTATTTAGCAACATCACGAGAAACTAATCTTTAATATAGTGAGAATAATCACTCACGATATTGTTTTAAAGATGTTTTGATTGAAGCAATATAATCTAGAAGTCGACTAGAATACACGAGTACTCAAATTTGCGCAATGTGATCACGTAATTTATATCTAATCTACGCATCAACAACGTTCGATAATAAATAAAAGAACGAATTAAAAATCGATCGCAAGCAACGAACTTGCATTTTTGCAAAAAAACGATCTAACAAAGTTCGACTCGATAAACATTGACAAAGATTAGTCGAATCACAAGATTAAAGTAAGTGAAGAAAATTACGAATCTTTTGAAAGTCTTAAATCATCTAGTATAACGAAGAAATCGCTAAAGTACGTATTACGAATATATAACAATTGGGAGCATTTGTTTCAAAAAGAGAAAACGATAAAGACTCTTTCTAAACATTAATCGTGAGATTACGAAATTAAACTTGAATTAAGCAAGCAATTTACGTTTGAACTTATATATGTTTTATTCGAAAAGAAGCTCGAAGTACTTCGCGAATACCTAATAGAAAACGAAAAGAAAAAATTTATTAAAAAATCCTAATTATAGACAAAATACTTAATTCTCTTTGTATCAAAGAAGGATGAAACTCTTCGTCTATGTGTTAATTATCGAAAGCTAAATAATATTACGATCAAGAATCGATATTTACTATTTAATATTAGCGAACTTTAGAATTGACTATTCGAAGCGAAGTACTTTATTAAATTAGATTTACGAGAAGCGTACAACTAGATTAGAATGAAGACAAGAGAAGAGTAAAAGACAACTTTTCGCACACGATATAAATTATACGAATACACGATAATGTCGTTCGAACTCACGAACGTCTTAACAACGTGTCAAGAAATAATTAATGATGTACTACGACAATATTTGGATCGATTTATCATAACATACTTAGACGACATCATGATTTATTCGAAAATTTTAAAAAAACATGTTAGTCATGTCTTCAAAGTATTAGAATGTCTAAACATGAGAAACTTACATCTTAAGTCAAAGAAATGCGAATTTCATTAAAAGAAAGTTGACTTTCTTAAATTTGTCGTTGAACGATACGAAGTACGCATGAATCTCAAAAAGTTACAAGCAATCAAAGAATAAAAATCATCAACAAATATCAAAGAAGTACAATTCTTTCTAGATTTTATAAACTACAACAAGAAATTCATCAAAAACTACTTAGTAAACGCGATATCATTGACGAACTTTACGAAAAAGAATACGTCATAATTATGAGAATTCACAAAAGAGAAATTATTTCAAAACCTTAAGCTAGAATGCTTGAAAAAGTCAATACTAAAAATGTACGATTCGCGATTATTAAGCAAAATTAAAATCGACGCATTAAATTTAGTTATTAATGCATGCTTTAATTAAAGACATGAAGACATGTAACACTTAATAATATATCTCTTAAGAAAACTCTCGTTAGTCGAACAAAACTATGATGTTCACAATAAAAAACTACTCGCTATAGTAGTTTCCTTAGAATCATGAAAAGTATATACGAAAGAATCACTCAAACTTACGATTCTTACAAATCACAAAAATCTTATGCACTTTACTACTACTAAATAGCTTAACAAAAGACAAGTGCGATGATTAAAAAAATTTGAACAATACAAGTTCAAAATACAATATACTTTAGACAAAGATAATGATAGAGCAAACGCACTTAGCAAAAGAAGTGATCATATAGAGACGAAAGAATCGTTCAATCACAACATACTTAAGATTAACAAAGACGAATCATTATTAACAAACAAGTACGAGCTAAATGTTACACTACAAATACTTCAAAATAATACAAAAGAATTTTCAATAAAGAAAGAAAAACTTCAAATATCTATCGACAAAATTGACGAATATATAAAAGAACATCATGACGAATCATTGCAAAAGCACTTAAAAGTAACGAAAATTCTTTAGCTTTTACGCTAGCATTGTTAGTTCTCACAAATAAGATAAATTGTCGAAACATACATTAAACGATGCCTTAGTTATTAGCAAAACAAACATGATACGTACGCGAACTATGACGAAATTCAATATTAGAAATTATCTAAATCGTTATGAGATAAAGTCACAATAAACTTTATTATTAAGTTGCCAAAATCGACGAATCTAGCAATTGAAAATAGATATAATTCGATACTAGTAATAGTTAATAAGCTTATCAAGTACTTACATATTATCGCATGCAAGGAAAAGTTCAACGCAAAACAACTAAGATACATTATATTGAATCGACTTATACAATATTACGATATATTTAAGAGACTAACTAGTGACAAAGACAAGCTCTTTACGTCTAACTATTAGAAGACGCTTCTTTCAATGTTAGATACAAGACTTCAAATGTCTATTGTCTATCACTTAATCACGAATGATTAAACAAAAAGAACGAATCAAAGTCTTAAACAATATTTGAGGCACTACATCAACAATACTTACAATAATTGAGTATTACTTTTATCTATGACACAATTAACACTTAATGCTAAGGTTTCGAATATCACTAAGATAACTTCATTCTTCGCCAACTATAACAAGAAATCAAATCTCTTCAAAAAAGAGCGCACGCATTTGTTTACGCAATTAGTCATCGAAAGAATAGCGACATTAAAGAAGATACACAACAACATCTTAAAAATGCAAAAAAAGTCGATCAAGTATCAAAATAAGAAACGAAAAACGACATCTCAACTAAAAGAGAGAAATAAAATATATCTTTTTACAAAAAATCTTAAGACAAGAAAGTTAAGCAAGAAATTAAATCATGTCAAAGTTGAATCGTTTCTCGTTAAGAAAATTAAAGAATCAATCAATTACGAACTCGACTTATCTAAGAACGCCAAAATATTTTTAGTATTTTATATCTCATTGTTGGAATCAATCGACCCAAGTACGCCTATACAAAAAACATTTCATTATAAATCACAAAAAGAAAATCGATTTAAGGTTGAGAGAATTCTAGAACAACAAGGTCAACAATATCTTGTAAAGTGAAAAGAGTACTCTACGACGAAAAACACGTGAAAATCAACTAGCAATCTCGACGACTATTATGCTCTTATCTAGAAATTCCATCAACACTCGAAAGATCATCCAGCATAGCAAGAAAAAATCAAATGATAGAAGATGCCCCAATTAGAGCATTCGCAACAAGACAATTCGACGACTCAATAACATTCGACTCCTTCATATTAGACAATAAACATTGTGTCTTTCGCTTCGTCTTTGCATCGACTTTCTTTAGCATCTTCTTATTACGAAGTAATCGCGTAATCACGATTGTTAACACGACCTCATTCTTTGTCACTTTAGAGAATAGATCTTTCCTAGTACGATTTAAAGAAGTTCACGACATATTTACACACGATTTGCTCGCGCGAACACATTTCGAACACTTCAAACAAGATGACGAATCTTTCATGACAATGCAAGGCTTGCTAATATAGCAACAACGTTCACAAGCAAAATCAACAAATGTTTCGTAGCAATCTATTTCGAAAGCAAGACGAATACGATTTTGATGAGAAGACATGACATGTAAGCATTCGCTTTTTGGGACGAAAAGATTTGAAGAAGAGAGATAGTGTTACGACCCTAGCTCGTTACAACTAATATATACTCTACAGAGTAGTCTGTAGCATATAGCACGATTACCTGCATGCTCGACGACTTGGCAGGCGAGCATTGCTCGACACGCTAGTGAGCGAGCTCGACATGCTCGACAGCGAGCAAAGCGAGCAGAGCTCGACATGCTCGACAACGAGCATGGCGAACAAGGAGGATCTCCTTTAGTATATAGATCCCCTAGACACGACTCCCTTATGAATCGTGTTCAACTCAAGATAAGTTCTTACTTATTGTTATCGCTACATCTAGCTGCAACCCTTGTTACCAAGTGATTGCTTGCATTGCTTGAAGACGCCTACAAACCTCTCCAACAATACAACCCTCTCTGATACCCCTAAGACCCCTTAGGAAGTAGTAGCGTAACACGACGTTCTATATTTTACGCGGAGCGGGACGCAGCCGCAGCAGCTTAGTCCGTTTATTGACTAGCTTGCCGGGCGGACCGTTCAGCTCCGGGTATGGCACACTATAAGCCAAAAAGTGTATTAGTTCAAATTCGTATTTTGTCCAGTGTTTCGAGTATATTATACAAAAACTTTCGTAAAGAATTTGTGTTTTCAATACTTTAACATCAATCTGATTGTTTTTAGTAGATCTATATTTTAGGGTTAGAATAGGAAGTTCAACAAACCCTAAATATAACCCTAAAATAAACTAAAAACAACACGACTTTGATGCAGATCTCGACATATCTTACGATCAATTGACAAAACATATTATGTTCTATTGATAGCTTGAATTTTAGCTCATTCTAGTGGTTGGAAATGACTTCCTTATAACGGGAAAAATGTCAATTTGAATTAATGCACTTTTTGGCCTGTGGTGTGCCATGCCGGGGCGTCTGCTCCACCGCTAATGTGCGCCATTGATTTCGCTACAACAACCCTCGAAAACTTACTTTACACAGCCTCCGACTGAGCGGAGAGTGTTCTTCTTCGGGTCTTCTTCGTTTGCGCTGGCATCGAACGATACAATTAAAGTTCGAACTACGGTTTCTGAAACGCCTTCTTAGTCCGGCACCTGGGCGGTACTCCCAAACGCTCGGCCGACAAGTACTTCGTACCCCTCAATTTGGAAGGATCCGTTGCACCTGCAGACGTGGACGCGACCTACATCAGGGCGGTCAGGATCATGTCATTGCCCCACTCGGCTGAGAGATCAATGACTGCGGTCCAAAAAATATTTTGCTAGGTAGCGCTGTGGAATCACACCTTCCGTTCACTTCCACGCAGGAACCCTATTCAGAAGGCATTCATTCGATATACCAAAGAGTTCCCAATCTCCAAGTACTCGAAAAGCTTCGACAGAACATCGCCGTTGCCACCCTAATTTCAGCATGGGGATGTCTACCCTGCACTTCTCAGTAACAGAGCATACAATCCCTTGCCAATACATTAGAGAATATCCCCACGCCTCCAAATCGGATCATGCTCCTCTTCGGCTGGCGATTAAGGAGTACCAGCCGCTTGAGCGAACCAGCGCTGGCTCAGCGTCGATGACAATCATCGCTACACATGGAAATGGATTCCCCAAAGAAACTTACGAGCCTCTATTCGACGAATTATACCAAGCTCTGAAAGGAAAGATCGGTGGGATATGGTTCGCTGACTACTCTCACCAGGGAGCAAGTGGAATTTTGAACGAATGCGTCCAGGGTGACGATCGTGCGTACAAGGTGGAGCACAACCCGAATGCTCGCCCAAGCCACACCAAGAAGAATGATACATCACTGTAGCTAACTCGATTGCTAGCTAATTGGTTTGATCATTCTCGAGACCTGCTATGTATGGTCAACCAGTTCCGAGATCGAATGCCACGCCCGATAATCGGTATCGCTCACAGCCTTGGTGCTGCTCAACTGTAACTAGAGAACACTGAAGGCCTTCCCGTGTCGCTAGCAGCTAATGATGGAACAGTGTGCAGTTATCACTTATCCACCCTCGTCTCTTCCACAGCCTCGCCTTGATCGAGCCTGTCATCCAGTCGAGTCCGCCAACCGGTCCCAACGCGGCCCTACCAAGCAGCCTTAGACCAGATACCTGGCCTTCTCGAAGCGCAGCCGAAGAGTTCTTCCGCAATGGCAAAGCTCACAGAAATTGGGATCCGCGCGTACTCGATCAATATCTGAAATACGGTCTGCGAGACCTGCCCAACTCCTTTGCGGGCAAGTCAAATGGTCCTGTCACGCTTACAACCACCAAACATCAAGAAGCATGGACGTATACCCGTTCGAATTTTGTTTCGACGTCAGATCGTCACCAAGCGCGGCTGCTGGCCCCAGATTTAAGTGTCGAAAATGCCAAATGTCTTTTCCACCGCCCAGAGATGGTACAAACCTTTTACAACCTACCCAATGTGAGGCCAAATGTCCTGTGGCTCTTTGGTGCAAGAAGTTATATCAACAGCTCTCAGGTGTCGAGAGCCGAGAAAGTGGCATGCACCGGCACAGGTATTGGGGGCAGTGGAGGCGCCGAGGCTGGACATGTAGAAAACACAGTTATTCGGAATGGGGGCCATATGCTGCCCTTTGAACATGTCCAGGAGTGTGCCTCCACGCTTGCGCCTTGGCTTGCAAAACAGGTGCAGGACTTCAATATATTAGAGCAATTCCATCAAGGTCATGACAGCGAAAGATCTCAGCAAGGGATGAAGATCCTTTCGAAACACTGGTTGGAGAATGTAATGCTGAAGTCGGATGCGAAGAGGAGCGAGAAGTCAAGGCTTTAGTTGTTGACGATGCTGTTGCCTTCATCTTGCTACCAGAAATTACTACAAAGATGCTGAAAGACTGGTCTGAGCAAGGCGATTTGACCATTTGGTCATTACGATAGGAGCACGCAGCGGTATATCGCATCGGCTTGAACCAGCCAGATATAAGAATTTATTCATTTACACATAATTGAGTGAGGTATCGGCAATCCTACTCCTGTTGCTTGATCTGCGAGGGATCAGGGTCACTTGCATTTGGCGGTGAGTGTAAATCTCGCTATACATCGTGCCGGTAGTTGGCGTCCTGCAATTCGACGAATCCAGAGATTGAACTTCTCGACAGATAAGCCTCGCGACGACAGCCCAGGCGTTTATCGTGGGTAGACTCGTCCGTCTTGAGAAACAGTCGGGTATGGCGGAGGCGCGAACCAATTTCTTTGGGTGAGAATTTGCGCAGAACAGGCCTGAGAGCGAGAAGACAAGCAGCGATTAGGTACATGCCAGGCTCAATGACGGACCATCCCATCAGAAGGACCGATGACCCTATTTTCCAAAAGAATCAGTCAAGTATCTACGAGTGTATTGCTGTAGCTGCTTACAAGTATTATCAGTGAACGCATCGTGTCGGAAAAAAGCCGCCATGCGAAGGCAGGAACCAATCAGCCCACTGTAGAAAAGCAAGTAATTAGCAAACCCTTCCACTGATGGGTTGGTGGAGCATCACTTACACACTCCCTACAAGAAAAACGAAGAATAGCCCCAACTTGCGCAGACCGGTAGTCTGAAGACGGTAAATTGTCGGCATCGGCAGAACAACAATGATGATATCAGTGACTATGTTGGGGGCCGATGAGGCTTTATAGAACACTCCCACATCGAAACAGTGACCCCCAGGTATAGTCTTATCCCACTGGTATGCCAGTGGAAGACATTGGACGCTGGAAGCGATTATAAAGGAGAGCCAAATCGCACCCAACAACACCAGCAAGACGTGGCATGCCAGCCGGGCGCCCCGATTCGTCAAAATACGAAGATATAAGAGAAGTATTGACATCTTGGGAAGGGCAACTGCTGTGAGATACAGCCACTCTAAGGCATACAGACTCTTGGCCCATGACCTCAATTCTCCGGGATGGTATTTGAGTGCTAAGTGCCGACCAACTCCTGCATCATAGACGGCAGCTACCATTGGTGAGTAGGATATTCATCATCTCGTAAAGGAACATTGTAGTACGAACTGATACATAGGATGGCCAGACCGATGTTCGCAAGCCACGCAGCAGGAATAATGGCATCGTCCCAGCCAAAGCTGGAGGTGGTGAGATATCGAGCATAGCACCGGAGTACCACGAAAACAGTCTCAAATATGATGAATGTAACACAGATAGCCAGAAGCGTATCGCCTCTGTATTCTTTCAGATATTCCGGGGTAACGAGCGGCAAGGCTGGTGCAGTGGGCATAACGCAAGAGGGCCTTGGCCGGTATTGAAGATTTTGCCTCAAATTTGAGTTGGATGAGATTTTGGGAGACGCGGCGAGTTGCTGGGGACAGCTTCACACGATGATATCATCGGTACGACGAAAGGGCGTGGTACCTCATTTAAGGGATTCACAGCTGAGCATTTGCTCCCAAGTCTGCACGCAAGTGGCGTATACCACTTGGTGTTTCGCATTCTCGGCCATGCAATTCCCTAAGGAGAATTCTACTCCGACTTTGCCTTGTGTGCATCAATGACTGGCGTGTAGATATCACAAGACCGATTCTGCAGGAACGTGATAAAGTTATCTACCATTAAGGTATCTATGACTGATCTCAGACAAAAATTCAGCTGTGTTCGTATGCTCCAATGGCGGTCTATCCCGTACGCTAATGGGACCCACACATGTCAAACCATAACGTGAGGATATGTTTAGATGCATCAGTTATAGTACACGCTTGTTTATAATGCATCACCCCCGAAAGCCCTGGTTTTGGCACATCGCGCAGGTCCAGTTTATCCAACTTTCTAGCACTGTTGACTACTCTCACCATCGCAAGTTCTTGTCGTCGTCGACCTTTTTGCTATTGGCTATATTTGTCGAACAGCATTGTGCCATCGAATTGGGACTATTTCTTGACACTACATCAATATCTAACCACGTTGACAATGTCTTTGTAGATGTGGGCTGCAGTAGGATTGCGATAGAAAATCATGTCGGCGATTTTGAGAAGATAGATAAATTGGACCTGCGCGATGTGCCAAAACCAGGGCTTTCGGGGGTGATGCATTATAACAAGCGTGTACTATAACTGATGCATCTTGAACATATCCTCCCATAAAGTTCTCTTTCACCCCTGTCACCTGTAAACTCTACTAGTGCTGTTGGTTATTAGCCGGCCAATCCTTCAAGCCAATCAAGGCATACAGAGCTTTCTGATTGTTGGTAATTACGCGCCAATGCGGCTATCGTGAAAACTTGCCTCGATGCCCACCCCCGTATGACGTTAGCATATGCATACCCTTGCAACGTCAAACCCTGAGATGATCAGGA
>JAABUL010007827.1_pt1 | contig 11224 bp, 4 predicted proteins | sample 5559151 | NCBI WGS metagenome assembly JAABUL01 (sample SAMN10711876, study PRJNA513368) | rock metagenome | isolation source: Antarctica rocks | place: Antarctica: Victoria Land, Pudding Butte sud | reverse complement strand
AAAAAACAATAAAGTTAGCAAATAAAGTTTCTAAGTATTAAAATAAATAATAAGATAATAAAGATACAATTATTTTTTGTTAAATTGCAACAAATTTGTAATTTTGTTGTCGCAATAATAAAAATAAAGATGCTTTCGCATTAAAGTTTAAAGATTCTAATAAAATTTTTATTTTTTTATATTAAAGTAATAATATTAGAACGCGTTTTTTTAAGCACTTTATATATTTCTTTAATAAAAAATATACGATATTATAACATTATTATCTTTATAACAAAAAATATAACTTAATAACATTATTTTCTATTGCGTTAAAACAATATTAAAATTTTACAATTTGTTGCTTCTTATTTAATCTTTAATATATAAACAAATGCGTTCGATTTTTAAGATATAAACAATTATTAAATATTGTATAAAGATAATATATCTATTAATATTTTTTTTAAATACTATTTTATTTGTATTAAGAGCAAAGCTCTTTATATTAATATTTATAAAATAAAAGCAATTCTTTATATTTTTTGTTTTTAATTGTTTTGTCTTTGCGATAATAAAATTATTATTTATAATAATAACGTTATTGTTATTATTAATCTTAATAAAGAATTTATTTGCAACAATTCTATAAATTTGTTATAAAATATTATTATAATTTTTGCTTTTAATAATATATTAATAAAGTTAATTTAAATTAACTTTAAATTAAATAATTTTGCAAATTTGCTATTACAAAATAAATACAAAATTATTGTTAATAAATATTTATAGTTATTATATTTTATTATTTAAATTTTTGCAATTTCTTTAATTTCTAATACGCAAAGATATTTTTAAATTAAAATATAATTCTTTTTTTATAATAAAAGTTTATTACTACTATAAGAAATCTTTATTTAATAATCTTTAAAAGCTATATATAATATTGTTGTTTTTATTTTAATTATAATATTTTGTTTATTATTATTTAAAGTTTTGCTAATTAAATTGGTTATCTAAGTTTTAATTGTATTAAAATAAAAACTATTAAAAAATATATTTGCAATCTTCGCTTTATTTATATTAATAAAGACTATTTTAATTATATAATCTTTAGTAACTTTTTTTTTGTATTATATATAATATTAAATGTTATTAAAGCAACAATATTCTTCGTAAATACAAAGTTATTATATAAAATATTTTACTAAATATTTTATCTATCTTTGATATTATTATATAATTAAACACTATTTTTTATATTGTTTTTTGTCTTGTTTTTATAGACTTTTTGCGAACAAATAAATTTATATAAAATACGTATAATTTAAACAATATAAACTTTGTTAATTAATTTATTATTAAATTATTTATTAAACTTTTTGCAAATAGATTTAAACTTAATATTTTTATCTTTAAAATAAATTTTTTTTGCAAAGATATTATTCTTAGAATTACAATTATTAATAATATTAATTATATAATTGTTTTTTTAAAAAGAATATTTTTTATAATATTTAATTGCTTTATTAATTTTTTATTTAATATTAACAAAGATATCTTTAATAAAAAAAGAATTATTAATATTTTTTGTTAAAAGCTTTGCTCTTTAAATTATAATAATTATTATATTAATTTTTTTTTGTTGTAATACAATTATTAAGATACGCAATTTTAATATATTAAAAACTATAATTATACTCTTAAATTATTAAAAATTTAATATATATTTTTGTTATATTAAGATTAATTTCGATTTAATTTTGCAAGCTTTGCGTTGTTATTAAAGTTGCTAATTTTTATTGCTTTTATTTTAATAACATTGTTTTAAAACTTAAAGAAAGTTAATTAACTTCGAAGCAATCTTAATAATTCTATTGATAACTTTGTTTTATTAACAATCTCTTTTGTATATATTAGACAACAATAAGATGCTTTTTAAAATAATTAATGCTTAAATATTTATATATAGAAAATAGATATCTTTATTGCATTTTTCTTAATTCTTTATTAAATTTTTTTTGCTTTTTTTAAGTTTTAAAAGCAATAGTAGAGTCTTGCAAAATAAAGAGACTAGTATTAAAAATAAAAAAGATTAAGAGATTAATATTTAATTGTCTATTATATTATTTAGTATAGCAATTGCTTATTGTATTTCTCTTTTTTTTTCTTATTGCATTCGACTCTTTTAACTCGCTCTTTTACTTCTTTTTTGCTTTTGTTATTTAGATAAAAGAGAGTTAGTTGACTTCGAAGTAGTTCTAGTAACTCTATTGATAACTTTGTCTTATTGATGACCTCTTTCGCACGCATTAGACGACGATAAGGTGCTTTTCGAGTGTTACGAGCCACGTACTTAGTTCTACTAATTACGACGCAAAGCTCTTCACAATATGCAGGGGCATAGCTTGCCAAAGAAGTATTATGTGACTAAATCAATAAATTAGTGAAATCAATAACATTAATTCACTAAGATTACTAATTTAAAAAATCAATAAATTATTGAGATCAAAAGCATTAATTTATCGATTTAATTAATTTATTATATATATAAACTTCTAAACGCGATTCTCTTATAAATCGTGTTTAACTTATTTATTAAATTATTCTCTATTATAGATACAAAGTTGCAAAACCTTGTTACTAAGAGATTGCTTGCATTGCTTAAAGACATCTACAAATCTCTTCAATAGTATTAATCTACTTTGATACTTTAGTCGTCTAGATAGCAACGTAACACTTTAAACATTCTAAGAATGTTTATATTAGATTAACGCGTCTTTATCTTAAACACTAGCTTATTAGCATCACGTCAATTATTGATTATAAGAAACAACAAAATCAAAATTAATAAACTCGATATTTATTATAAAGATTGTATTGATTTAAAGAACTAACTTATGCAAATAAATATCTATTTTATCTTCTATCTTGTTTCAACGAATCAAAAAACAATTTTTGTATTAACATTTATTAGAGAGAGAGTCTAGCATTGACTTAAGTCAAATTTACGAAAATACTTAAAAAACAATAGCGAAAATTCTCGTGCGATGTTTATAGATTTTAATAATTTTAAAAAAGAGCTTAAAAAAATCTTTAAAACATTTAACGAGAAACAAATTGCAAAAAGAATAATTTAGCATTTAATTTAACAAATTTTTGCAACAAACTACGTAGCTAGATTTCAAAAATATGTCAATTTAATCGAATGAAACGATGTCGCATTTATAACAATGTTTCGACGAGATTTTAAGAACAATCTAAAGAACGAAATTATGCGTAATAAGAAAACTCTTAACGACATATTTAATTTTATTGAAATAGTTATCGATTTCAACAACAAGTTGTACAAAAAAGTTATAAAAAAAAGATACGATTAATTTCGAAAAAGAATAGAAATCTTTTTTGAATCAACGATCAAATATTAGCAAAAAAAAATTCGTTTTAACTAGAAGTATAATAATCTTAATTATCGTAAATTTGTATTTATAAAATTAAATTTTATTTAACAACGTAAAAGAAAGAACTTTAGAGAAAAGCAAAATAATAAATTTTAGAAAACGAGTTATTTATGTAACAAATTAAATCACTTCGTAAGAGATTGTCAATTACGAAATTTAATAAATCGTCGATAAATCAATGCTATGTTAAGAGAGATATTTGATAGTTAAAACGACATTAAAGAGCAAATTAATATAAAGACGAACACTTTTAAGACTAGATTAAACGACAACTACTATTTAATAAAAAATCTAAATTAATTATAGAAAGTTCTAGATAAAATATTATTAAATAAGGCATTCGCATTTACGCAAGAAGTTAACTAAATACTTAATAAAACTATAAGAGCGAAACGATCAAAAACGTTATACTTTTATCTAGCAACAAACTTAGACAACAAATATAATTAAAAAAAAAATCACAAATATTTAAACGACATTATAAAACATTTCGAAACTTTAATTAATTTATCGAAGAAACAATAAATAAATTAAATCGTAAATAAATGCGAAGAAGCGTTAAAAAGCAACGCCACTATAAAAAGAGAAATTTTTAATAAAATTGAACAACAACTAAGTAGTGTAAGTTTATTCTAAAAAAAAATAAAGAAAGCAAAGAAATACGCGACACTTAGTTAAATAAAATGCTATAACGACTTATATTAAACTTATCTAAAAGACAAAAAAGAAATCAATTAGTTCTCTAAAAAGTTAAAATTATTAATTTAGCATAAAAAGAAAGCTTAGCGCAAGTAGATGTTCGAAGCAAAAGTCGCAACACAAAAACAAAAAAAAGTTCAAATTCTTTAGTAAAGAGCATACTAAAGAAATGTAATATATTAACTTAATAGCAACAACTAAACTTAATAGTATACGCACAATATTTTATTACATTAATTAAGATTAATAATTGTTAATTTATCGCAATAATTAATTTTGATGCAATAGATAATTTTATAACTAGAGCTCTTATTAAGAGAAAAGAATATTTTATTTAAAAGAAATTTAACGCATACAACTTAATAATTATAAATAAAAACTTATTATTCGACAAAAATAAAAAAGTAAATAAAGAAACAAAATTACTATTAATAACTATTTAGCAACATTACAAGAAACTAATCTTTAATATAATAAAAATAATTACTTATAATATTGTTTTAGAAATGCTTTGATTAAAGCAACACAATTTAGAAGTTAATTAAAATATATAAATACTTAGATTCGTGCGATGTGATCACGTAATTCACATTCAATTTACGCATTAATAGCGTTCAATAATAGATAAAAAAACGAATTAAAAATTGATCGCAAGCAACGAACTTACATTTTTGAAAAAAAACAATTTAATAAAATTCGATTCGATAAATATTAATAAAAATTAGTTAAATTATAAAATTAAAATAAATAAAGAAAATTACGAATCTTTTAGAAGTTTTGAACTATTTAATATAACGAAGAAATCGCTAAAGTACGTATTACGAATATACAATAATTGAGAGCATTTATTTTAAAAAAAGAAAACAATAGAGACTCTCTTTAAACATTAATTGTGAAATTACGAAATTAAATTTAAATTAGGCAAACAATTTACGTTTAAACTTATATATGTTTTATTTAAGAAAAAGTTCGAAGTACTTCGCAAATATCTAGCAAAAAACGAAAAAAAAGAATTTATTAAAAAATTCTAATTATAGATAGAATATTTGATTCTTTTTGTATTAAAAAAGAATAAAACTTTTTGTTTATATGTTAATTATTAAAAGCTAAATAATATTATAATTAAGAATTAATATTTATTACTTAATATTAGCGAGCTTTAGAATCAATTATTTGAAGCGAAATACTTTATTAAATTAAATTTACGAAAAGCGTACAATTAGATTAAAATAAAAATAAAGAAAAAGTAAAAAATAGCTTTTCGCATACAATATAAATTATATAAATACACAATAATGTCGTTTGAACTCACAAACGTCTTAACAATGTATTAAAAAATAATTAATAATATATTACAACAATATTTGAATCAATTTGTTATAATATACTTAAATAACATTATAATTTATTCGAAAATTTTAAAAGAGCATGTTAGTTATATCTTTAAAGTATTAAAATATTTAAACATAAAAAACTTACATCTTAAGCTAAAGAAATACAAATTTTATCGCAAAAAAATTAATTTTTTTAAATTTGTTGTTAAACGACATAAAGTACGCATAAATTTTAAGAAACTACAAGCAATTAAAGAATAAAAATTATTAATAAATGTTAAAGAAATACAATTCTTTTTAAATTTTATAAACTATAATAAGAAATTTATTAAAAATTACTTAGTAAACGTGATATTATTAACGAATTTTACAAAAAAAAATGCCTTATAAATATAAAAACTTATAGAAGAAAAATTATTTTAAAATCTTAAATTAAAATGCTTAAAAAAGTTAATACTAAAAATGTACAATTCGTAATTGTTAAATAGAATTAAAATTGACGCATTGAATCTAGTTATTGATGCATACTTTAATTAAAAACATAAAGATATATAATATTTAATAACATATCTTTTAAGAAAACTTTCGTTAATTGAACAAAATTATAATGTTCACAATAAAAAACTATTCGCTATAGTAGTTTTCTTAAAATTATAAAAAGTATATATAAAAAAATCGCTAAAATTTACGATTCTTATAAATTATAAAAAATTTGTGCACTTTATTACTACAAAGCAATTTAATAGAAAACAAATATAATAATTAAAAAGACTTAAATAGTACAAGTTTAAAATATAATATACTTTAGACAAAAATAATAATAAAGCAAACGCACTTAACAAAAGAAGTAATTATATAAAAACGAAAAAATCGTTTAATTATAACATACTTAAGATCAACAAAAACAAATTATTATTAATAAATAAATACGAACTAAATATAATACTACAAATATTTCAAAATAATACGAAAGAGTTTTTAATAAAGAAAGAAAAACTCTAGATATTTATTAATAAAATCGACAAATATATAAAAGAGCATTATAACGAATTACTACAAAAGCATTTAAAAGTAACAAAAACTTTTTAATTTTTACGCTAATATTGTTAGTTTTTACAAATAAAACAAGTTGTCGAAATATATATTAAACAATGTCTTAGTTATTAATAGAACAAATATAATACGTATGCGAGCTATAACGAAATTTAATATTAAAAATTATTTAAATTGTTATAAAATAAAGTTACGATAAACTTTATTATTAAGTTGTCAAAGTCAACGAATTTAGCAATTAAAGATAGATATAATTTGATATTAATAATAATTAATAAACTTATTAAGTACTTATATATTATCGCATGCAAAGAGAAGTTTATTGTAAAACAATTAGAATACATTATATTAAATCAATTTATAAGATATCACAATATATTTAAGAGATTAATTAGTAACAAAGACAAGCTCTTTACGTTTAACTATTAAAAGACGCTTCTTTTAATGTTAGATACAAGACTTCGAATGTCTATTGTCTATTACTTAATTACAAATAATTAAATAGAAAAAACAAATCAGAGTTTTAAGTAGTATTTAAGATACTATATCAACAATACTTATAGTAATTGAATATTACTTTTATCTATAATACAATTAACACTTAATGCAAAGATTTCGAATATTATTAAAATAACTTTATTCTTCGTTAATTATAACAAGAAATTAAAACTTTTTAAGAAAAAACGCACGCATTTGTTTGCGCAATTAATTATTAAAAAAATAGCGACATTAAAAAAGATACACAACAATATTTCGAAAATGCAAGAAAAATTAACTAATTATTAAAACAAAAAACGAAAAACGACATCTTAACTAAAAGAGAAAAATAAAATATATTTTTTTACAAAAAATCTTAAAACAAGAAAGCTAAGCAAGAAATTAAATTATGTTAAAGTTAAATTATTTTTCGTTAAGAAAGTTAAAAGATTAGTTAATTACGAACTCGACTTACTTTAGAACGTTAAAATATTTCTAATGTTTTATATTTTATTGTTGAAGTTAACAAACTTAATTACGTCTTTATAAAATATCTTTTATTTCTATTTATAAAAAGAGAAACAATTCGAGATTAAAAAAATTCTAAAACAAAAAAATTAAAAGTATCTTATTAAGTGAAAAGAATATTTTATTTTCGAAAATACGTAAAAATCTTTTAAGAATTTTCGACAATGCTAAAGATTGCTAAAGAAATTTCAAAAAAAAAACGCTCTTCTAAAAACTAAAGAATAGTTTTTGAAACAAATTATTATTAAAGAAAGCAACGATTATTTCTTGATTCAAATAAAAATTAATTAAATTTTTTAAAGCATTTAATTTATTTAGACTTTAAATTTCGCGACGAAGCATTTTATTATTACGTTTCTTTAGAGATTTCTTTTGTTTGCGTAGTCTTTTTATACGCGCATATTGCTTACGAAGCTCTTGATAAAACTTATTCGCACAAACGATCGTTAATTGCATTCTTTTTTCTAGAATATTCTTTTATTGCTTCAAGAATCGTTATTTAATATTAAAAAAATTATGACAATCGCATTTGATCGAAAATCTTACGCACTCAATATAATAATTAAACTTCTTCTCTACTTTACAAAGAAAATTACGACGAACACAACGAAAATATTGAGACATAATAACGCTTGTTCGAAGCAATCTTCGATAAAGTTCGTAACGTTGTTAGAACTTTTTTGAATTATTAAGCATAATAATAGAAAGAATGAATTATGATGTTTTCTAGAACGAAAACCTTAAAGAGAGAGATAGTGTTACGAGTCGTATACTTAGTTCTACTAATTACGACGCAAAGCTCTTCACAATATGCAAAGGCATAGTTTGTCAAAAAAGTATCATGTGATTGAATTAATAAATTAGTGGGATCAATGACACTAATTCATTGAGACCATTGATCTAAGAAATCAATGAATCATTGAGATCAAAAGCACTAATTCATCGATTTAATTGATTCATCATGTATATAAACTCTTGAACGCGATTCTCTTATGAATCGTGTTCAACTTATTTATTAAGTTACCCCCTATCATAGATACAAAGCTGCAAACCCTTGTTACTAAGAGGTTGCTTGCATTGCCTGAAGACGCCTACAGACCTCTCCAACAGTACCAACCTACCCTGATACTCTAGTCGCCTAGATAGCAGCGTAACATCGAGGTGGTCGATGCCCAAACACCTGTATATAGAAAATAGGCATCTTTGTCGCATCTTTCTTGGCTCTTTGCCAGATCTTTTCTGCTCTTTTCGAGTCCCGAAAGCAGTAGCACTCTGGATAGGAGGTTGAGGCGTGCACGGGTAGGTGAAGCCATTCTTTGTAAGGTCGGCATAGAAAGCCGTGAGGTTGAAGCTAGCTTCCAGAAATTCCTGTGGTCCAGCCAGCACTCGGTAGGCGTTTGCTTGAGCCGTCATGTATACGGCTGAATTATAACTGAATCTGTCAGCTTCGTGCAGAGAAAGCGAGAGCATAACTATAAGAATTACGCGAAGTGCAGGGGCATTGCACTAAGCCCTAGACCGAACCATAGAAAAACGCGATCACGACCCATCGCTTTCAAGTTGCGCATCGAAGGAACACCAATTTGGAGCAGACGCTTCTCGGCATGTGCGATGTCGACCTCTTCTCGTGTTGGGGAAGTCAGACACTGCATGCAATAATTGCTCGCCCCCAGAAGTATACTGCATAGAACATTGATTGCAAGACCTAGCCAAGTATTCAGCGACTTGGCCTTCTCACAGCTTCCCTCGAAAACAGTCCCTATGCCGTGGCGTATGTCTTTGTTGCGGACTATCCATATTAGGAATGTGCTATTAATCAATAGCACAATCAATGCTGTCGCGCAGCTGAGAATTGCTCCTGCTCGCCAACCAGATAGACGTCGGTGGTTCCATAACTGCTTCCATACACCTGTTTCTTTGAAAGCTGGGTGGTCAGTGGCCATTATATCTCCATACTCAATCGGAGACGTTTCTTGTCCCGCAAGACCGTTCGTCATCCTTGTGGCAAGACGCAGCGCCGTTAAGTTGATTGAGGTAATAAGAGATATGAAGGTTCAGACTCAGAGCATGTAGGGAGCATGAGAGACCACCTGACGGGTTAGTGCATCAGTCTCAATCACAAGCATGACGCTCTATTGATTTTCCAGAGGATATGCACAACGATCCAAAGAATCATCAGAGATCAACAATGCCGTGTAGAGGATATTATGACGAAATAGCGACATAGACTGAATCAACACACAGACTATGTAGACTCAAACAAGGCGAGCGATGATGTAATTGAGACAGGGCAGACTGAAAGCCGCTTCAAATCTTCCCTGAAAGCTTCCAGAATGTTACCAGCGGAGGCTGCCAAAACTTGGCTAGAGGTTTGGGGTACTGCAGAGCAAGTCTCGCACATGCAATGAAGCATAGGCGCCGCTCTTGGATCGAATGATTCGATTCGCGCGATCGAGCTCTTACGCGCACTCGCAATGGTTGGACCATCTTCTCGACGCTTGCGGTGTACAGCCACAGCACATAGAGCATATTGTTGCCATTTCTTGTCTTCCAGCATTCTGCCGCGCAGTGGAGCCGACATTCAAGCTTAAGAGTTTGTCGGCAGCAGTGTCACCGCCATCCATGAGAGCCATCGGTCCTGAAAGACTGATTGAATAAATGTACCCCACGGAGAAAGTCATTGAAGGCGGATGCCTAGGGTAGGCTGTCAAGCCGTACTGTTGTTGCGTCCAGGCCTACCTAACGTAAAAGTACCGTGGTCGTAGTTTCAGTATGCATGAAGTCCATGACAGTCTGAGATCACTGAGAAGCTGGCTCTCCTTAATTCACACAAGACAATGATCAACCCGTAGAAGCTCTACAGTGATAAACAAAGCTTGTAGCTACATGTACTATAGAACTGGTTGATGATAGAATGGAAAGGGAGGCAGATTTAATTCACTTTACGCAAGGTCTAGAGGGCTTGGCATTCAGGGTCTTGCCAAGATCTGATATCAATTTATTAAGTCTCTAACAGATTTCCATCGGCCACACAGTCGCTCTATTTCTCTACTAAAGACAGTCATCTCTCAAGATCTCAAGGCATCTATCGTGCGGTACTCTATATCGAACTCCCACATGTTTCTCTAAGATCCAGCACGCCCGCAGAATCTTCTGTTACCGATGCTTTGCTGCATATGCTGATAGTACTTTTACCCACGAGATTCTGCACTGATGGCGCCATTATAGAAGCCAAGATCTGTCTTCAATAACGCCGCAATGGCTCTTACAGGCTGCGCTGTGATTGCACTTTCTCATGTAGGTCATGATCTTTGGCATGGAGAAAATTGTTTTCCCGTGAAGCCTGTTACTCCTCTTCTCTCAAGCCATACTTTATCCTTTCTCACTTTCTATCTTCACCAATCCGCTTGTCCTCCATTGTCCCAAAGCCTGACTCGCCACAACAAGCCGGACTTTTGTATCGCTCCCATTCGTTTCCTCAACATATGTCAACATTTGTAATAACTTCCCCACCTCAGTAGCAAGCATACATCCCGTAACCCATGTCTCAAGAAATCAAAACCGTCCTCGTAATCGGTGTAAGTCCACTCTTCCAATCCTCCACCACCCCCTCACCTCATCCCTCCTCAGGCAACCGGCAACCTCGGCCCCCCCCTCATCCGCGCCCTCACCCCTTACTTCAAGATCTCAGTC
>JAABUL010007825.1_pt1 | contig 11232 bp, 9 predicted proteins | sample 5559151 | NCBI WGS metagenome assembly JAABUL01 (sample SAMN10711876, study PRJNA513368) | rock metagenome | isolation source: Antarctica rocks | place: Antarctica: Victoria Land, Pudding Butte sud | reverse complement strand
TACCCCTTCCGCGCCGGCCTGATTGAGATCCCCGCGGAGGATTTCGCGATCATCGCCATCGCGATGGGCGTTGCCGCGCCGATGGGGCTGGAGGCAAGTCATGCCCCCTGACCCGCTCGACTCCGCCTACGACACTCCCTCGGAAAGTCCTGGCTTCCTACTCTGGCAGGTCACCAATCTGTGGCAACGGTGGCAGCGCGCGGCGCTCAAGGAGGTCCACCTCACGCACGTGCAATTCGTATTGCTGGCCGCCCTGACGTGGTTGACCCACGAGGGGGCGGAGCTGTCGGGGGTCAGTCAGGTGCGGCTCGCCCAGCACGCGCAGGTGGATGTCATGATGACATCGCAGGTGGTGCGGGTGCTCGCCGAGAAGGGGCTGGTCGAGCGGATTCCCCATCCGCGCGATACACGGGCCAACCTCGTGCAGGTGACATCACAGGGGCAGGACATGGCGCGCCGCGCGATCCGCCTGGTCGAGCGCGTCGATCAGGAGTTTTTCGCGGCTATGGACGGCGGCATCGCCCACTTCACGCGAGAGTTGCGTGCCCTGCTGCGAGCGGACGAGCCGGCGGCGCGGGACAGCTGACCAGTGGCATGAGTCGCGGTCGGCGGGATGGTTACACGAATGCGCCCTCGTCCATGGCTAGCAGCGCTGCCTTCACTCGATCGCTTCGCCCGCAACACCTCAACCGGTTTAACCATCCCCAGATACCGGCTATCACTGTGCAACCACTGGCGGACCAGCCGTCCATGTTCCAGTGATCGATAGAGGTCGTCTCGTAGATCGAACAGGAGATCGAGCCGCTGTCGCGCAGTGCGCTGTGGTACGATTCCTTCCCGAAGCCACCGCTCTACGGTGCGTAGCGTGGTATCCAGTGCACCCGCGATGTCCTGCGTTTCCACGTCAAGGTCATCCTGCAGTTGGGAAATGGCTTCCCTGAGAAGTCGCGTCGTCATGATGCCGCCTGAGAGAGGGAACCTCCCTGGTGTTCAGGCTCGTATCCGCCCTTCTGCACTGCAACTGGACAACGTATTAAGAACCATCTCGCGATCCATCGCTCTTCCTAACTCGACCATACGCTGATCCCGGCGCATGTGGCAAACCGTAACTACCACATAATGGAGTCTATGCAACAGAAAGCTGACGCGAAGACCACTCATGCATCGCCACACATTACGGACGCCGAGCACCAGCGTCTGGCCGAGGCCGTCGCCGGCCAGACACCCTGGTATCGGTGGGGGCCCTATCTCAGTGAGCGGCAGTGGGGGACGGTGCGTGAGGACTATTCGGCGGATGGCGACGCCTGGGCGTATGTTTCCCACGACCAAGCGCGCTCCCGCGCCTACCGCTGGGGCGAGGACGGGTTGCTGGGTATCTCGGATGAGCGCTGCACCCTGTGCTTTGCACTAGCGCTGTGGAACGAGGCCGACCCGATTCTCAAGGAACGGCCCTTTGGCCTGACCAACCCCCAGGGAAACCACGGCGAGGACCTCAAGGAATACTACTTCTACCTGGACAACACGCCGACCCACTCCTCTATGAAGGCGCTGTACAAGTATCCACAGCGCCTCTTTCCCTACGAACAACTGGTGGAGGTGAACGGTCGCCTTGGCCAGGAGGAGCCGGAGTTCGAACTGATGGACACCGGAATCTTCGCTGAGAATCGCTACTTCGACGTCATGGTGGAGTATGCCAAGGCCGGCCCAGAGGACATCTGCATCCGGCTCTCGGCCACCAATCGCGGGCCCGACACGGCGCCTCTCCACCTGCTGCCCACCCTCTGGTTCCGCAACACCTGGTCCTGGGGACGCGATGACGCGCGCCCGCGCCTCTCCGAAGCCACCGGATCGAACAACGCGGACCTGCGCGTGGTACACGCGACCCATCCCGCCCTGGGCGAACGCTGGCTGGCGTGCCAGGGAAGTCCCCGCTTGCTCTTCACCGAGAACGACAGCAACGCCCAGCGGCTCTGGAACGCGCCGAACCCCACCCCTTTCGTCAAGGATGGTATCCATGAAGCGGTGATTCAGGGCAATGCCGGAGCCGTGAACCCGGCGAACACCGGTACCAAGGTGGCCGTGCAGTATTCCTATAACATTGAGCCGGGCGCCACGGAAACGGTGTATCTCCGGCTCAGCAGCACGCCTCCCGCCGAGTCTCCCGCGACCGGGGCAGGCGTGTTTACCACCCGCCAGGCGGAGGCGGACGCTTTCTATGCGGCGCTGCCGGGAGGCTCGGAGGACGCACGACTGGTCCGGCGCCAGGCCCTGGCCGGTCTACTCTGGAGCAAGCAGTTCTATAAGTACGATGTGCGCGTCTGGCTGGAGGGAGACCCGGCCGAACCGCCCCCGCCGCAGGCTCGCAAAACCGGCCGCAACTCGAACTGGCAGCAGCTCGACAACGACAACATCATCTCCATGCCGGACACCTGGGAGTATCCCTGGTATGCCGCCTGGGATCTTGCCTTCCACTGTGTCACCATGGCGTTGGTCGATGTCAAGTTCGCGAAGCGGCAGCTCATTTTGCTGCTGCGTGAGTGGTATATGCACCCCAACGGTCAGTTGCCGGCATATGAGTGGAACTTTAGCGATGTGAACCCGCCGGTCCATGCCTGGGCGGCGCTGCAGGTCTATCGCACCGAGCAGCGGCTGACCGGCACCGGCGACCGGGCATTCCTGGAGCGGGTCTTCCTCAAGCTCATGCTGAACTTCACCTGGTGGGTGAATCGCGAGGACCGCGAGGGGAGGAACATTTTTCAGGGCGGCTTCCTCGGGTTGGACAACATCGGCGTGTTCAATCGCAGCGAGCAGCTCCCCACCGGTGGCTACCTGGAGCAGGCCGACGGCACCGCCTGGATGGGCATGTACTGCCTGAACCTGCTGGGCATCGCGCTGGAACTGGCCAGCCAGGATTCGGCGTACGAGGACGTGGCAACCAAGTTCTTCGAGCACTTCATGGCCATCGCCGGCGCGCTGAACAATTTAGGCGGCCAGGGCGTCACCCTGTGGGATGACGAAGACGAGTTTTTCTACGATGCGCTCCATTTGCCTGATGGCCAGGTGGAGCGGCTCAAGGTGCGATCGCTGGTCGGCCTGCTGCCCCTGCTGGCGGTGGAGACAATTCATCCTGAGCTGCTGAAGAAGCTGCCGCACTTCGCACGCCGCATGGACTGGTTTCTGGCCCACCGACCCGATCTGGCCGGCCTGGTGTCGCACTGGACCGAGCCAGGCCAGGGCGAACTCCGGCTACTGGCACTGGTGCGCGGGCACCGCATGAAGCGACTGCTGGCCCGCATGTTGGATCCGAACGAGTTCCTGAGCGAGCACGGCATCCGCTCGCTCAGTAAGTATCATCTCGACCACCCGTACATCTTCGACGCGGGCGGCGCGCGATACGAGGTGCGCTACGAACCGGCCGAATCTCACAGCCGGCTGTTCGGTGGCAATTCTAACTGGCGTGGGCCGGTCTGGTTTCCGATGAATTACCTGCTGATCGAGGCGCTGCGCAGCTTCCACGAGTATTACAGCGACGATTTTCTGGTGGAGTACCCAACCGGCTCCGGCTCGAAGCTCACCCTGGAGCAGATCGCGGATCAGCTGGCCGGGCGGCTGACCGGCATCTTCCTGCCCGACGCCCACGGGCACCGGCCGGTGTTTGGCGCCAATACCGAGATGCAGACCGACCCCCACTGGCGCGATCACCTCCCCTTCCACGAATACTTCGATGGCGACACCGCCGCCGGGCTGGGAGCAAGCCATCAAACCGGCTGGACCGCGCTGGTGGCGAATCTGTTGACGGCACAACGTTAGCGGAAACAGGTTCGGGAGGGGCCGAACCCCGTTCAAGACGCAAGTTGGCTCCGCCCGGCCCGTCTCGGTTGGACGGGGGAATGCCATGCCGTACGGAAACACCATTGGGCGGGTTGGGCAGGAGCCACAGCGCCGAAGGCTGGACAAGCCACGACCGCTACGGGGTGTTTTGTCTCCAGCCGGCACAGTATCGACGCGGAAACATAGTCGGTTGCCAGAGCAGGCGAACACGAGGCATCAAAACTGTCCGCTCATGAACCCGCGAGGCGGAGAGGGGCCGGTGCACAGCGCGGATAGCGCCCGCGTACCGGATACTATGAGTGAATACACGACGCCCTACATATGCGAACGACAACAATCAGGGTGAATGGAGGCGGGACATGCAGCTTGGAATGGTGGGACTGGGACGGATGGGCGCCAATATGGTACGGCGACTGATGAAGGACGGCCACGAGTGCGTGGCGTATGACACGCATCCCGAAGCAGTACAGGCGCTGGTGCAGGAGGGGGCCACTGGGGCGTCGTCGCTGGGGGAACTGGTCCAGAAGCTCTCGGCGCCCCGTGCTATCTGGCTGATGGTGCCGGCTGGGATCGTGGATGGGGTGATCGGGCAGCTGGAGCCGCTGTTGCAGGAGGGTGATATCCTGATCGACGGCGGGAACTCGTACTATATCGACGATATTCGCCGTGCCCAGGACTTGAAACCGAAGGGGATCCACTACGTCGACGTGGGGACCAGCGGCGGCGTCTTCGGCCTGGAGCGCGGCTACTGCCTGATGATCGGGGGCGAGAACGAGACCGTCCAGCACCTCGACCCGATCTTCGCGCGACTGGCTCCCGGCAGCGGGGAGGCGGAGCGCACACCCGAGCGGCCGGCAAACAAAGGGACGGCCGAAAACGGCTACCTGCACTGCGGGCCGAACGGCGCGGGCCACTTCGTCAAGATGGTGCACAACGGCATTGAATACGGTATCATGGCCGCCTATGCGGAAGGCCTGAACATTTTGCACAAAGCCAACATTGGCAAGAATCAAGAGGAGATCAACGCCGAGAGTACCCCGCTGCGCAATCCCGAGCACTACCAGTACGATCTGGATTTGCCGGAGATCGCCGAGGTCTGGCGGCGCGGCAGCGTCATCGCCTCCTGGCTGCTCGATCTCACCGCGCATGCGCTGCTCAAGAGCCCCGATCTGGCCAACTTCGGTGGTCGGGTCTCCGACTCGGGCGAGGGACGCTGGACCATCCACGCGGCGATCGACGAAGCGGTTCCGGTTCCGGTGTTGAGCACCGCCCTCTTCGAGCGCTTCTCGTCGCGTGGCGAAGCGGAGTACGCCGATAGATTGCTCTCCGCCATGCGATTTGAGTTTGGCGGCCATCAAGAGCAGCCCAAAGCACAGTAGGGGAGTCAGAGATGGCGGCTTCACGTTCCGACGCCCTGGTGTTCTTTGGCGCCACCGGCGATCTAGCCTACAAGCAGATATTTCCGGCCCTCCAGTCCATGATTCGTCATGGCAGCCTGAAGGCGCCGGTCATCGGAGTGGCCAAGGCCGGCTGGGACCTCGACCAGTTACGCGCTCGGGCCCACGACAGCCTGGCGGCGCACGGCGGGGTGGACGAGGCGGCCTTTGCCACGCTCTCCTCGCTCTTGCGGTATGTCGATGGCGATTACCAGGATCCCGCTACCTTTGAGGAGCTGCGCGCGCAGTTGGGCGACGCCAAACGTCCGCTGCACTATCTGGCCATCCCGCCCAGCCTGTTTGGGACGGTGGCGGCTCATCTTGCTACCTCGGGCTGTGCCGAGAACGCACGGGTGGTGGTGGAAAAGCCGTTCGGCCATGATCTGGCTTCGGCCCAGGAGCTGAACCAAACGCTGCACCAGTACTTCCCCGAGGCGAACATCTTTCGCATCGACCATTTCCTGGGCAAGGAGCCGGTGCAGAATCTGCTCTACTTTCGCTTCGCCAACGCTTTCCTCGAGCCGATCTGGAACAACCGCTACGTTAAATCGGTGCAAATCACCATGGCCGAGAACTTTGGCGTGCAGGGAAGGGGCGGCTTCTACGAGGAGGCGGGGGCGATTCGCGATGTGGTGCAGAACCACCTGCTGCAGGTGATGGCGCTGCTGGCCATGGAATCGCCGGCGGCTCATGCCGTGGACGCCACCCGTGACGCGAAGGGGCAGCTACTCAAGTCGGTTCGGCCGCTCGCTCCCAACGATCTGGTTCGCGGCCAGTTCCGCGGGTACCGCGACGAGCCGGGCGTGGCGCCCGATTCGCAGGTGGAGACCTTTGCCGCCGTGCGGCTCCACGTCGACAACTGGCGGTGGAGCGGCGTCCCTTTCTTGATCCGTGCCGGCAAATGCCTGCCCGTGACCACCACGGAAGTGATGGTCGAGATGAAGCTGCCGCCCCTTCATCTCTTTCACGAGACCGATATCCCCGGCACGAACTACTATCGATTCCGGCTCAGTCCCACCGTCACCATCGCGTTGGGGGCACGCGCCAAACGACCAGGCGAGGTGATGACCGGCGAAAACGTGGAGCTTATTCTGCAGGAGGACACCACAGAGGACACGCCGCCCTATGAGCGGCTGCTGCACGACGCTATGCAGGGCAACGCCGAACTGTTTGCCCGGCAGGACTCGGTCGAGGCGTCGTGGCGGGTGGTCGATCCGGTGCTGGGCAACGTCACCCCGGCGCACCAATACGAGCAGGGCGCATGGGGACCGCCCCAGGCCAAGGCCATCGCGGAGCGAGTCGGCGGCTGGCACGATCCCCGCCCAACCGAACAGGGACCGTAGCGCCGTCTGAGGTGGAGACGGGGAGCGTAGCCGCTATCGAGATCGAGGGTCCAGGGCGTCGCGAAGAGCATCGCCGAAGAAGTTGAATCCCATGATTGCGGTGAAAATTGCCAGGCCAGGGAAGACGGACATCCACCATTGATCGGGATAGGCCTGCCCGTAGCTAATCATGTTTCCCCACTCCGGGGTAGGCTGCGGCACACCGAAGTTGATGAAGCTCAACCCAGCGACAGTGAGAATCGCGTTGCCGATGTCGAGCGTGACCAGCACAATGACCGGCCCAATCGTGTTGGGTAGGATGGTCCGCGCCAGGATGCGCCATCCGGGGACGCCCAGCGCGCGAGCCGCCAGGACAAACTGCCGGTCGCGCAACTCGATGACCAGGCCGCGTACCACACGGGCATAGGTTGGCCACCAGATAGCCATCATGGCGATGCTGGCATTCAAGGCGCTGGGGCCGAGCGCCGCGGCTATGGCAATGGCCAGGATGATAATCGGGAAGGCAAGCACGATGTCGGCGAATCGCATGATGACGTCGTCGATGATGCCACCCAGATATCCCGCGATACCGCCCAGCACAAGGCCCAGGAGCGAGCCAACGCCGACCACACCCACGCCTATGCCCAGCGAATAGCGTCCCCCATACAGCACCCGACTGAGCATGTCTCGTCCATCCGCGTCGGTTCCCATCGGATAGGCATGGTTTGGCGGCGTAAGCCGGCTCATGACATCGAGGTAATTGATGGGATCGTGCGGCGCGAGGACACCCGCGAAGAGAGAAGCGAGCACCCAGAACAGAACGACGATGCCGCCGATAACCGCCAGCGGACTTTTGCCGATAATGCGCAGCATACTGCGCCGGCTGACGACGACCGCTTCGTTTTCGCGCTCAGTGACCCGGATGGCGTCAATCGACGAGGTGCTCACACCTAACCAAACCGAATCTGCGGATTGAGCACGCCGTAGAGCACGTCCACGATGAGATTGAGAATGACGAAGAGGAAGGCAGTGAGCAGGGCTACGCCCATGATGGCCGGGAAGTCCAGGGTGCCGGCGGTGGTGGTGGCGTAACGTCCGATGCCCGGCCAGGAAAAGATCGTTTCGGTGAGAACGGCCCCGGAAAGAAGACTGCCATATGCCAGTCCCACCAGGGTGAGCGTTGGCATGATCGCATTGCGCAGCCCATGCCGAAAGACAACCGTTCCGGCACGCAACCCTTTGGCTCGCGCGGTCCGGATGTAGTCCTGCGTCAGTACCTCCAGCATGCTCCCACGCGTCATGCGGGTGACGATCCCGAGGGTATAGCTCCCCAGGACCACGGCGGGCAGCACGAGATGCCACAGCGAGTTGCCCAACGCCTGCCAATCGCCCTCGATCAGGCTGTCCACCACCAGCATCCCGGTGATGGTGTGAGGAGTCTGGATGCCCACGTCGATCTGGCCGGAACCAGGAAACCAGCCAAGGTGGTAATAGAAGAGGATCAGCGCTAGCAGGCCAAGCCAGAACACCGGCGTTGAGATGCCGATCAAGGAAATGACGCGTGAAATGTGGTCGGCCGGCCGGTTGCGGCGCACCGCCGCCAGCACCCCAAGCGGGATACCGATGATCAGGCTGAAGAGTGTGGCCGCCGTGGACAGCTCCAGGGTCGCCGGAAAATACTGCCTCAGGTCCGTGGTGACGGGGCGCCGGCTGGTGATAGAAACGCCGAGGTCGCCGTGCAGTAAGTTCCGGACATAGATGCCGTACTGCACCGGTAGCGGCTGATCGAGTCCCCATTGGTGGCGATACCGGCCGACGATGCTCGGGTCATCCTGGGCGCGTTGCCCGAGGTTGGAGATGATCGGGTCGGCAGGCACGGCGTGCGACACCACAAACGCAACCAGGGTGATCCCGACCAGAACGGGGATCAACAGCAGTAAGCGGCGCACGGTGAAGGTGTAAATGTTCATGGGCAGATGGGTGGCGAGGCGGGAGGGGCTATCCCCCTCCCGCGCGGCGCCATCAGCTCTTTTTGACCCGCCGGAAGTCCGAGTTGTTCACAGCGTTGTACACGTACCCGGTGACACCCCGATGGAGCACGCGGATTTGCTGCGGCTGCACCACGCCCACCCACGGGCCCTCCTGCAACCAGACACGCTGAAGCTGCTGGTACAGGCTCGTTCGGCGAACACGATTGGATGTCGAGTCTGCTGCTACCGCCAACTTGGTGAGAGCGGGATCCCAGGTGTATCCCATACGCCCCGCCGGCCCACCACCGGGCGAAAATGGTCCTGCATAGTCGTTCGGGTCCGGGAAGTCGACGCCCCAGTTGTAGAGGACCAGGGCCAGCTTCTTGGCACGGTACGCGGGTAGGAGGACGGTGTCTTGCATGGGCTGGAGCTTCACGGTGATCCCGATCGCCGAGAGATCGTGCGCCACCTTCGGGGCCAGCAGATCGTACGAGACGCCATCGAAGGTCACGCCGCCGTCGTAGGCCATGGAGACCGTAAACCCGTTGGGATATCCTGCCTGTTTCAATAAATTCTTGGCGTATGCGATGTTCTGGCGGGGTTTAACAGCGTTGTTGAAGGCCGGTTCGTTCCCGAGCATGCCGACCGGAATCATGCTGTTCGGCTGCGTCCCCACTCCGCTCAACAGACCGTTGACGATGCCGTTGTAGTCCAGCGCGGCGCGGATCGCCTCACGCACCTTGGGGTTGCTGATCGCCTTCGAGTTCTGTGCAATGGTCGTCATGCCCATATAGATCAGATCCAGGGTGTTACCGGTTACCACGGTGACGTTACTGTCCGATCGGAGAGCCTTGGCGCCGTCGATGTCGATATTCTCCGCCACGTCAATCGTGCCGCGTGAAACCTCCAGACGCTCCGTGGTGGAATTGGAGATGCCCTGGAATACGATCTGGTTCAGCGAGGGTTTCGGTCCCCAGAAGTACGGATTCCGCCGCAGTACGATCTGACCGCTCGCGCCGCGCGTCCAGGCGGACAGGACAAATGGTCCGGTGCCCGCCGAGTGGTTGTTCAGGTAGTTTGTGGCGTGGTCCGCCGTGGCTGCGTTGGGAGCGTCGGTACCACCATGGGCACGAATCACTTTCGCGTCCAGGACGCCGAAGTTCACGTCGGCCAGCGCGGCCAGGAAGGACACATCGGGCGATGGCAGGACGAACTCGACCGCGTACTTGCTGAGTGCTCTCACGCCGTTGATTACCACTCGCTTGCCAACGGTATTAGCCCCCATGAGGAAGGCCGGGTTGTCGTTCAGGTAGCCGAGGCGCCGGTAGGTAAAGACCACATCCTGGGCGGTCATCGGATCGCCGTTCGAGAAGCGTACGCCGTGGCGCAGTTTAAAGTAGAAGAATCGTGCGTTCTTGCTGACAGTCCAGCTCGTGGCCAGGGCCGGCACTGGTTTGCTCGTATTGCGGCCCCGATAGGTGACCAACTCGTCGTAGACGTTTTGCTGAACCGCGGACGCCGAGAATTCGTAGCTTCTGCCTGGATCCAGCGTCTTGGCGTCCGACAGATCTCGGGCCACGATCAGCGTGCCGCGATTGGCGGCCAGCGGCGCCGCGGCGATCCGGCCGGCGCCATGCAACGATGCGCCGGCAACTGAGGCCAGCAGCAACAGCACCGACAAAGCTCCCGCTAACAGAACCCTCCCAATACGCCTCTTCATCCCTCGCCTCCCTGACTCCACGTACTCATTGTTGAGGAAAGTATATCAGAATAGAGCAATGGTCAATTCACCCAGAGCCGAGGCCTGAAGGTGGTAGGGGCAGAGGTCATGGTACCGAATCTGTCTCTTTCACAACCGTTGGTGTCAGCCCACCTGGGATATGACGGCGAAGCCTTGCTGAACAAAATGGTTATCGTACGCAAACGCGGTGGTAATGCGGCCCTGGCGCATGATTTCAAAGCTGGTACAGTCCACCAGACTGAGATCTCGCATGCCGGCTGTGAGTAAAGCAGCGATAGCTCGTTGGTGAAGCCGTGCTTCAACCCAAAGGATGTTCAAGAGCGGTACGAGATCGTCGTGGAAGGCACGCACGGCAGGGAAGCCGAGGCGTCGCCCAATGAGCGCCACGGCTTCGACGACAACATAGTTGCTCGTGATCAAATCCTCACGGCGCTGCGCCGACTGCGTCCATGCACTACTTGCTGGCCGGTGCATGGCATCCTTCGAATTGAGCAGAGCAAAGAGAGCCGACGTATCGACAAATACACGCACTACCGAAAATCTTCGGCGAGGTATTCGTCATGCCGCACGGCGATATCGCTCAGGTCAGACTCGTACCGGCCCACCAGCGCAGATGCCCGGCGCCAGGCTTCCTCGCTTTTGCTCTGGTCAATCAGCCGCTCCACCGCCTGGCGAATCAATTCCGCCATGGATACGCCCTGTTGACGCGACAGTTCCTTGAGTTCGTGTGCCTGATATTCAGTCAACTGGACTTGCGTTCGAATCATCTCAGGACCTCTACAGCACGATAACAAACCAGAAAGCCATGATTACACACCTAAGAGTTAATCCACAGGTGTAGAAACTGTCTGAAAAGGGGGTGACGAGGTGAGACACTGGAAGTACCATCTACCAGGAGTCTCACATGACCTCGCCTCCCCGTCTCTATCCTA
>JAABUL010007823.1_pt1 | contig 11237 bp, 14 predicted proteins | sample 5559151 | NCBI WGS metagenome assembly JAABUL01 (sample SAMN10711876, study PRJNA513368) | rock metagenome | isolation source: Antarctica rocks | place: Antarctica: Victoria Land, Pudding Butte sud | reverse complement strand
GCGTGATGGCGTCCGCCAAGTCCTCGAGTGGCACTTCCCGCACCCGCACTCCTCGGTGCGCTTGGGCGAGAAACGGGAAGACGATGCTGGTGAACTCGCCAGTGGCGGTAAGCACTTCAGCGTCGTCTGGCAGCTGTGCGGCGACGAGGCCAGCGAAGACGCTGGCCTGACTGCCCACTGCGACCTGGGCGGTGTCCACACCGACGAGGTTGGCGTAGCTGCTGCGCGCGGCCGCGAGTGGTGCGTCGTAGTCCGGAGGGTTCGCCTGGCCAGCCCGCCACTGGTCGAGGGCGGCCTGTAAGGCACGCCAAGCCCGCTCGGGCGGTAAGCCGAGGGACGCAGTGTTCAGGTAAATGCCCGCTGCGCGGAACTCCTGCCGGACGCGCAGCATCGCCGTCGCAGATGGGAGGGGCGCGACTGAGTGACTGTTCACGGAGTTCAGGGTCCGGGCAAACGCCGGTAATGAGAAGAGCTACTCCATCGAGGGCTGCCCCAAGGTGTTGGGGGTGACAAGTCTGGCTCTCCCGTCCATGTAGCCGGTCCGGCATCTGTCTCGATGGAGGATCGGCGGATTCTAGCGGTCACCGGCACACTGGGCGCGTGGTGAGGATCGCCGTGCGTCGAGTGGGCTTCGGCTACTTCGTGCGACCCGCCGAGGACGCCGGGACCGGCTCATCTCGGGTGGAGCCGTGCCTGGGCTATCTGGTCGAGCACCCCGACGGGCTGCTGCTGATGGACACCGGTATCGGCACCCACCTGGAGGTCGACGCGTACTACCGCCCACGGCGGCGTTCAACCGCGCTGGCCGACGCCGGCGCTCGTGACGAGGACGTGGCACTGGTAGTCAACTGCCGCCTGCACTTCGACCACTGCGGGGACAACCCACAACTGCCCGGCCGCCCGATCTTGACCCGACGCGCCGAGCTGGCGGCCGCGCGCGGCACCGACTACACGCTGCCTGAACTTGTTTACGCGCCGGGCTGCGCTACGAGCAACTCGACGGCGAAGCCGAAGCCCTGCCCGGAGTGCTCGTGCTTCCCACACCCGGTCACACCGTCGGGCACCAGTCACTGGTGGTACGCCGCCACGACAGGCACGAGCCGCCCCTGCCGCTGACCCCGGCGTGGATCGGCCGGCTGCAACGACTCGACCCGGCCCGCGTCGTCTTCGCCCACGACCACGCGGTCTGGGAACCCTGAGCCGAGCACCGCTACCAGACCGCTGGAGGCTCCTCCCGCCGAGGATCGGCTTACGGCACAGCGGCGGAGTACCGGTGCAGGTCAACGGGCACACCGACTTGCACCGGTAAGTGGCGCAGTTCTCGCAGCGCTGTCTGGCCGTCACCGCGATGCCTCTCTGTCGAGGTGGCCCGGCTCGTGGCTCAGACCCGGATGGGTGCTGGGTCGTCGGACTTATCCCGAGCCGGAGGGGGCTGACGCCAACCAACCGGCCTCCGGTCGTCCGTGCAGGAGCCGGCGCCGCTCCCTTCCTATGACGGCGCAACCGTGGTTACATATTGGGATGGCGGCGGGTGGGGCAGAGGCGGTCCCTGGTGAGTGGGTGCTCCTGAGCTACCGTCTGCCGCGGGAGCCGTCCACGCCGCGGATCGCGCTGTGGCGCCGGCTCAAGGCGCTCGGGGTCGCGCAGGTCGCCGACGGGCTGGTGGCGCTGCCCGCGGACGCACGCACCCGCGAGCAGATGGAGTGGCTGGCCGAGCTGGTCCTGGAGGGCGGCGGGACCTCGGCGATCTGGCTGGCGCGTCCCGCGACATTCGGCCAGGAACACGCGCTCGCCACCGCGATGGCCGCCGCCCGAGCCGTCGAGTACATCGAGCTTGCCGCCGCCGCTCAGGCGGCGTCAGACCGGGCCGGGCCGGGCCGGGGCAGGGCGGTGACTCGGCTACGCCGGCAGTGGCGGGAGATCACCCGCCGGGACTACTTCCCGCCCGCCGAGCGCGACCAGGCCGGTGCGGCGCTGCTCGCGCTCGGCGAGGTCGCGGCCCGGACCCTGCCCACCGGTCCTGTCCGAAGCGGGCTGCCGCAGTGAGGTGGGCGACGCGGGCCGGGGTGCGCGTCGACCGGGCGGCGTGCGCCTGGCTGATCCGGCGCTTCGTCGACCCGGCGGCGAGTTTCGTGTTCGTCGCCGACCCGGCGCACGTGCCCGAGGACGCCACCGCCTTCGACATGCGCGGCGCCGAGCTGTCACACCATGGGTCGGACTGCACGTTCGAGACGATCCTGCGCCGACACGACCTGACCGACCCGGTGCTGTGGCGGCTGGCCCAGGTCGTGCACGAAGCCGACCTCGACGACGGCCGCTACGACGCCCCCGAGGCCGCCGGCCTGGACACCGCCGTGCGCGGCCTGTCGCTGGTCGGCAGCGACGAGCAGACCCTGGCCGTGTCGGCCGCCGTCTTCGACGGGCTCTAAGAGTTCTACCGGCGCAGCCTGCTGCTGGGCCGCGAACCAGCATGACCCGCCGCAGGCAGAACGGGACCGCCATGAGCCACACCGACCCCGCCCCCGCCACCGCCGGCGACCGCACCCCCGCCCCATCGGCGGCGGCGTCGGCTGTCCCTTTGACGGCGGACCTGGTGCCGTTCGGCGAAGCGGTCCGGACCTGGTTCGCGATCTCGCTGCAGACCTTCGGCGGCCCGGCCGGCCAGATCGCGGTGATGCAGCGGGGCTGGTGGAGGAGAAGCGCTGGATCAGCCAGCGGCGGTTTCTGCACGCTCTGAGCTACTGCAACCTGCTGCCCGGGCCGGAGGCCCAGCAGCTCTCGATCTACATCGGATGGCTGCTCAACGGCACCCGCAGCGGCCTGGTCGCCGGGACCCTGTTCGTCCTGCCGGGGGTGGTCGCGCTGCTCGCGCTGTCCGCCGTCTACATCGGCTTCGGCACCACGAGCGCGGTCATCGCGCTGTTCGCCGGGCTCGCGCCGGCGGTCCTGGCGATCGTCACCCAGGCCGTGATCCGGGTCGGCAAGCGGGCCCTGACCCACCCGGCGATGATCGCCCTGGCGGTCGGCGCTTGCCTGGCCCTGGCGGTGTTTGCCGTCCCGTTCCCGGTCGTCATCGCCGTCGCGGCCGTGGCGGGCTGGGCGCTGGGCCGCTACGCCCCAAGGGTGATGGCCACCGGGGCCGGGCACGGCGGCGACGACGGCGGCCCAGCACCGGTGATCTCGGACGAGGCGCTGCACACCGAACGGCCCACCGGCCGCCGCGCCGCCAAGGTCCTGATCGTGGGGCTCGCGCTGTGGGCAGCACCGCTGCTGGCAGCCGTGGCCCTGACCGGCACCCGCAGCGTGTTCACCGAGCAGGGCCTGTTCTTCTCCGGCGCCGCCGTCGTCACCTTCGGCGGCGCCTACGCGGTGCTAGCCTACGTCGCCCAGCGGGCCGTCGAGGTCTTCCACTGGCTCGCCCCCGGCGAGATGGTGCGCGGCCTCGCGCTCGCCGAGACCACCCCTGGGCCACTGATCATGGTGGTGCAGTTCGTGGCGTTCGTGGGCGCCTACCGCGACCCCGGCACCCTCAACCCGTGGGCCGCCGCCACCACCGCCGCGCTACTGACCACCTGGGTGACGTTCGTCCCGTGCTTCCTGTTCATCTTCCTCGGTGCCCCGTACGTCGAACGACTACGCGGCAACAGGACGCTATGCGCGGCGATGTCCGGGATCACCGCCGCCGTCGTCGGCGTCATCGCCAACCTCGCCCTCTACTTCGCCGTGCACACCCTGTTCACCAGGACCGGCCGGCACGACCTCGGACCCTGCACGTCGAGCTGCCGGACCTGTCCACCCTGCGACTGGTGGCCCTCACCATCGGCATCATCGCCGCGCTCCTGATCTTCCGGCTGCGATGGTCGGTCCTGCGCACCCTGGGCGTCTGCGCCCTGCTCGGCCTGGCCAGCAGCCCTCTGGCCTAGCACTGGCCTAGCACCTGGTCGCCAGTGCGGGCGCACAACAGTGAGACCGGATAGCCGTGGGGCGGGTGAGCCCGGTCTCCCTCGAAAGGCCAATGCAGCCGGCTGCCGACATTCAACGCGCCCGCATCGCGTCCTTCGAGCTCGGCCGCTCCGACCTGCCGGCGCGGTGTCGATGGCGTCAGTAGGCGTAGACATCGATGAGTAGGGCACCGACACCGCCCAGCAGGGCGAGGGCGGCGATACGGCGCCCGGAACCGGTCGGCAACGCGAACAGTCCGAGGAGCACGCCGAGCGTGGCGAGCGCGAACACGCCCGAGCCGGTGTCTTGCCAGCTGACCGGGAAGATGGCGATCGGGGCGTCGTGGAAGAACTGGTTGGCGTCCGTGGCGCGCAGGATCGCGTTCCACCCGACCGGCCCACCACCGGCCCCCAGTGCGACGACAGCCAGTACGACCGGCCGGCGCTCCCGGGCTAGGAGCACCAGCAAGACCGCGAACACGGCGGACAGGACAGCGCCGTAAGCGATGGCACCCCAAGACAGCATGGTGGGCTCCTCGCTCGCTCCGGTCTCGCCAGAGTGTAACCACGGTTGCCATCATGTGGACGTGGCGACGCCGCCCAGACGAGGCAGTGATGCCCTGCTACCGGGCTGGCGATCGGTACTTCCGACACCGCACACGCGGTGCCTCCACCCAGGCGGCAAAGGGCGATTGGCGACAGCAGCGCGCCATTACATCCGCCACAGCGTCGACCGGCGGTCCCGGAAGCCGAAGGTCAAGAGGCACAAGCTCCCCCAGCCCGGCCGAGCCCTGAACGATCCTCCACGACACACTGGCCGCGGGGCGGAGTGCTGAGCTGGAGCAGCCGCCTCGCGACTCGCGTCCGTGAACTACAGCACGCGAGGCACCTACAGGGACACGTCCCCTCCTGGAAGCCTGTCGCCAGGCGCTACACGGTCCCGTACGACCCGTCCTCGTGCGTGCGGGCACGGTGACCGGGAGTCGATCGGGACGCCCGTGGCTGTCACGGTCCGGTGCCGGCCGGCGGGACCGGCGGCTCGAGGGCGGCGGCAAGCTCGGCGGCGGTGGGCAGGGCGCCGCGCTCCTGCGGCGGCAGGGTGTCGTAGGTGTAGTCGGCGACGGACAGCGGCGCGGGCGCGCCGGCCAGAGAGTAGCGGACGAGGGTGTCGTTGCGGCCCTTGCACAGCAAGATCCCCACGGTGGGGGCGTGCCGGTCGCCGCGGTGGAGCCGGCCGTCGACGACGGCGACGTAGGTCCCGAGCTGGCCGACGCAGGCAGGGTCGAACCGGCCGATCTTGAGCTCGACGACGACGTAGCGCAGCTGCTCGACCAAGCACAGCAAGGCATCCCGACCAGCCAGTTCAAGGTGCCGGCCAGCTTCCGGAGACGTTTGTTGAACCGGGCTGTTGCGGCACGTACGGGAACAGGTGGCGCAGATGGTCGGTGGCGTGGCGCAGCCAGCGGGCTTCGCTGGTGTGTCCGAGCAGCGCGGAGCGCAGCGCCAGCCGGCAGGCCCGTCGCCGTGACGGTGGTCGATCGGGTGTTGGCTGCGGACACCACGCCGATCCCATCGGACAGTCACCGTCGGCCAGCAGGTTCAGGCTGCCCCGGTAGCTCTTCCGGCTCGCTGTCCAGGCCCGGCCGCCGACGAGGCCGCTGAGCAGGCTCTGCTCCGCTGGTCGGTCGACCAGGCGGAAGTGATCCAGTCGTTGCCCAGGGTGGCCCAGTGAGTGCCGAAGTGGTCGTCGGACACCCCGTTGGCGGTGAGGAACACCGCGTTGCGGGACACCACATCCCACAGGGCGATGTGGTGGGACAGGTCCCACCCTCCGCGGCCGCGGTAGCCAACCTCCAGGATGTCGGTGCCCAGCGCACGGTTGGCGAGCAGCTTGGCGGACACGTCGGCCAGCAGCCGGTCCTGGGCCGCCGCCGACAGCCCTTGGCCGCCGGACGCGCCGTACGGGTGGTTGTAGCTGGCCAGTCCGCCGGTCGAGTGGATGTGCGGGACGACGGTGTGCTGCAGCCAGGCGACGTAGGCGCCGGCGCGGGGCCCGGGCAGCGTCACATCCCCCCGAACCAGTTGAGGTGGGGATACTGGGCCGAGACCTCCAGCCCCTGACGCTGCGCCACGCGGGGGAAGCGCGGCCCGTACACCGCTTTGAGGTCCCGCTGCGCCTGCAGCTGCACGTCGCCACTGGAGCGGGCGAACCGCAGATAGTCGAATTAGCCGGCCGCGTTGCCTCCCCGGCTGACAGCTCCGAGCACCAGCTTGAACAGGCCGAAGTCCCGGTTGTCCATGCCGGCCACAGCGCCGCGATGTCTTGATCCGGGCGGAGTACGACGGAGTTCCACGCGCCGACCGTGACCGGCAGGTGACGATGCCGAGCAGGCCGTTCGTCGTCCGGCCGGGAGGGCCACCGCCGAAGCGGTAGGCGATCCGGTAGTTACCGGCCGGGCGGCCGTTGACCGCCGGGTGAGCGGCGCTGTTGACCGTCACCTCGAGGTAGGCCGTGGGCGACACGGCGTGGGCAGCACCTCCAGGAACAGCGTCTGGCCGATGAGGCTGCCCTGGTAGTTCCAGCCGGCGTTGTGCGACTCGGCGGAGTAGCGCAGGGCGGCCGGGGACGTTCCGGTGCCCTGGGCCTGCACGTGCAGGCTGCCGGCCGCGACCGGGTCGCGGGGCGAGGCGGGCTGTCGACGATGCCGCCGGCCGACTGGGCCGACAGCCGCCCGGACCGCTCCTCCACCCACTGCCAGGGCTTGCCCTCGCCTGCGGCCGGCTGCTCGGCGGTCAGGCTGGTGAAGTGCACCGTCTTGCGGTATCCGCCGGCCTCCATCCGGTGGTCGTGGTCGGTCCACCAGATGACGTCTACCGCGTTGAGCTGGGCCTGCTGCAGGTGACCCTCCATCGAGCCGGCCTGCTCGCTGAAGGCGGAATGGATGTGCATGGCCATCGAGTACGGCGAGGTGCCGGCGAAGCCCGCCGCCTGCGTCGCGTTCGGCGGCACCGGCAGGCGCGGTCGACCCCCAGGCGCGGCCGGGGAGGGCGGCCACCGCAGCGAGGGAGGAGGCAGCGGCCGGGAACCGGCGGGTCAGCGACGACCGGTCGGCGACCGTCGCGGGATCGGAATCGTCGCCGCACATGGGGGCTCTATTTGCTTGGTCGCGAGAGTCTCGCCGGACAGCACAGACGTCGGCGCGGGACGGACCCGCCTTGAGCCGACGCTATCTGGAGCAGCGTCAGCCCGAGCCGGCCGACGCACCACGGTCGCGCAGGAACACGTCGTCGGTGAGGTTGGTGTCCGCCGACACCAGATTGGTCGCCTGGGAGCCGAAGACGACGGAGCGACCGTCCGCGCTGATCGAGCCGGCCGTCTCGGTGCTGTTGCCGTTGCCCTGCGTGCCGGAGCTGGACACGCTCAGCCGGCTCGTTGAGCTATTCCGCCGGTCACGGAGGAAGACGTCGACGAAATGGTTCGTGTCCCCGCGGACGAGATTGGACGCGACGGACGCGAAGGCGACGTACCTGCCGTCCGCGCTGATCGACGGCAAGTAGCTGTCACCGTTGGCCTGAGCGCTGGCGTTGGACACGCTGACCCGCGTCGTGGTGCCCGTGGCCCGGTCGCGGACGAACACGTCGGCGCGGGGGTTTGTGTCGTCGGTGACCAGGTTCGACGCCGGCGAGGTGAACACGATGAAGCGCCCGCCGGCGCTGATGGACGCACCACCGCTGTCCCGGTCGCCCTGCGTCCCGGCCGTGGACACGCTGACCAAGGCGGTAGTGCCGGCCATCCGGTCCCGGATGAACACGTCGCCCTTGCCGTTGACATCGCCCGGGACGAGAGTCGAGCCACTGGAGGAGAAGGTGACGTAGCGGCCGCCGGCGCTGATCGACGGAGCGTCAGTGGTGTGCAAGGCGGTGTCCTGAGCGCCCGTGCCGGACACGTTGACCCGGCTGGTCGTCGCGGCTGAGACGTCGCGCACGAAAAGGTCGCCCGAGTTGTTGGTGTCGCCGCGGACGAGGTTGCTGGCCTCGGAGGTGTAGGCGACGTGACTGCCGTCCGCGCTCAGTGCCAGCCGCAGCCCGCTGTAGGCGTTCCCCTGCCCGCCGGCGGTGGACACGCTGACCCGGCGCGTCGTGCCAGCCTGGCGGTCACGCAGGAACACGTCGTTCGTAGCGTTGGTGTCACCGCTCACCAGGTTCGACGCGTCGGAGTTGAACGCGACGTAGCGGCCGTCGGCACTGATCGCCGGCAGGATGCTGAAGTCGCCATTGGGCTGTACGCCGCCGCTGGACACGCTGACCCGGCTGGTGGTGCCACCGATCAGATCACGCACGAACACGTCCCGCGCGCCATTGGTGTCTCCCGGCACCAGATCGGTGGCCGAGGAGGAGAAAGCGACGAAGCGGCCATTGGCGCTGATCACCGCATCATTGCTGGCATTATCGGCCTGGGCCTCGCTGCCCGAGACGCTCACCCGGGACGTTGTCGCTGCGGTGGTAGCGGCCAGCGCCGGTGAGATCCCGCCAGCCAGCACGGAAACAACCGCCATGGTGGCAGCACGATAAGGCCTCAATGTCATGTCCACACCCTGTCCGGTCGTTGACCCGACTGTGCGCCGCCCCGGCTGCTGTTGGCAAGTGCGGGCGATCGACGGGTCAAGCGAACGCCTAAGGTCAGTTCCGGCTCGGGGATGCCGATTGAGCTCAGGAGCGGCGGTCCCGGACAAATATGTCGTACGTGCCGATGGTGTCGCTCGGCATCAACGGCGCGCCGGTTTCGAAGACCACCGACCGGCCATGGGCGGTGATCGGCGTCGGAGAGAACCTGCTGCTGCCGCCGGATCGGGTGCCGTCGTCGGCGACACTCACCCGGTTGGTGACGCCGAGCCAGGCGGTTGCGTACGAATACGTCGAAGGTGCCGTTTGGTGTCGCCCGCGACCAGGTTCGACGCCAACGACTCGAACACGACGTACTGTCCGCCGGCGCTGATGGCAGCGTGCGTGCTCCTTGCATTGGCCTGGGCGCCCGTGCCGGACACGCTGACCCGGGTGGTCGTCCCGGCCACCCGGTCGCGGACGAACGTGTCGCCGGTGCCGTTGGTGTCGCCGGACACCAGGTTGGATGCGTTTGAGGTGAAGGCGATGTAGCGGGCATCTGCGCTGAGGCCGGGGTTGAACCCGCTCAGCGCATTCCCCTGCGCTCCGTCGCTTCTCACGCTGACACGGCTCGTGGTGCCGGCGAGGAGGTCGCGGAGGAAGACGTCGTAGGTGCCGTTGGTGTCACCGGCCACCAGGTTGGTAGCGGGCGAGGAGAAGCCGACGTAGCGGCCGTCGGCGCTGATCGCGGCACCCGAGCTCTCGGCGTCCGCCGAATCGCCGGTGGTGCGCGACGCGCTGACCAGGGTGGTGGTACCGGCAGTACGGGCGCGCACGAAGACGTCGTCGGCGTTGTTGGTGTCCCCCACGACGACGTTGTCTCCCGAGGAGACAAGGGCGACGTAGCGGCCGTCGGTGCTGATGGCCGAGCTGTCGCTGCCGACCGCGGCCTGGGCGCCGGTTCTGGTCAGGCTGACGAGGGTGGTGCCGGTGACCCGATCGCGGACGAAGACGTCGGCGCCGTTGTTGGTGTCACCCGGCACTAGATGATCGATTCCAAGCCTTCAGTGGTCGTAGGCGAGTAGTGAACGCTTGACGATCTGTCCGGTGCGGTTGTTGTGCCAGATCGCGGTGGTCAGGGCGAGGAGGCGTTGTACGACGCGGACGAAGACGCCGGTGGTAGTCCGGCCGCCGTGTTGTTCGAGGTCGAGTTGACCTTTGAAGGTGGCGAAGATCGACTCGACGGTCAGCCGCAGCGGCTTGAAGAACCTGCCACGGGGCCGCTCGGCTTCGCCCGTGCGGGCTCGTCACAGCAGTTGGATCCCTTGGTCGGCGAGGTCGGTTTCGAAGTCGCGGCCGTAGTAGTTCTTGTCGCCGATCAGGATCTGCCCTGGTCGGGAGCCGGCCAGCGTCGGGTCGCCGTGCAGCAGGTCGAGCAGGACCTGGCGTTCGTCGGCCTTCGCCCCGGTGAGGGCATATCGGATCGGCAGGCCGTGCAGGGTCGCGACCAGGTGCAGCCGTAAATCCCAGAAGTAGCGGGAATGGCTTGCGCGGTAGCCGTACTCGGCCCAGCCGGCCAGGTCCGAGCGTCGTGTGGTCTCCCGCGAACGACCGCAGTCTACCGGGGTCGAGTCGACAACCCAGACGTCGTCGGTCCACAAGCTGGTGTCGCGACCAAGCATCCCGACCAGCCAGTTCAAGGTGCCGGCCAGCTTCACCGGGCATGGAGGTGGAGCAGAAGTTGTGCCAGAAGGTCTTGGCGCCGCCGCTGTGGTCGACGATGTCGGCCGGTGCATTGCGGTAGGCGGTGTTGCGCTGGATGGTGTTGCCGGAGCTGGTGGGGCCGCCGCCGAACGGGGCCGCCGAAACCAACACGATGCCGCCGGAGAGGGGACTGGTCCCGCGGTTGTGCAGCACGGCGTTGTTCCCGACAAGCTCAGACGTCGTGCCTACCAGCACGACGCCGCCGCCGGAGTAGTCGAAGGGAATCTCGTCGGGGTGCCCTTGCAAAGCTTGTTGTTGTTGCGCACTGTGTTGTTGCGGATCTCACCGCTGCCAACCGGCGCAGGAGCTGCAACGGCGAAAATGCCGATGCAGTTGTCCCGCACGGTGTTGAAGCGGATACTGGCATGCTGGGAGTGGCGGTAGAAGATGCCCAAGCTGTTGTCCGAGACGTCGTTGCCGGCTACGAACCGTTGGCGTTGGGTGAGTCACCGATGTGTACAGCATGGAGATCACCCCTGACGGCCTCGCCGGCGTGATCGGCCCATCGATTGACGGCGGTGTGCAGGGACTCGAGGCGCACCTCGAAAAGCAGCTGATCGGCGTGGTCGCACCCGAACCGGTCGTCCTCGACGTCCACGAGACGCTCGCGGACCTTGAGCCGCTCCGGCAGCGCTTCACCGGCTCCGGTGCGCCCGAGCACCTGCTCGACAACCTGGTTTGCCGGCACGCTGCCCGACGGTTGCGCGCTCGCAGCGACCGGCAGCGCCCGCCCCTTCGCAGAGCTCGGACGGCCCGCATGAGCGGGCTGCTCAGTCATGTCGACGGCCTGACGCTGCCGCGAAAGACGACGCGGTCGCGGGCGGGCTGGAGGGCCTGAACGAGCTGCAGGTACATGCGCACGTCTCCGACGGGCTGCGGGTGCCGGCCAATGCCGGTCACGGGTCGCGGTGCTGACGAGTCGCGGTGCTG
>JAABUL010007816.1_pt1 | contig 11246 bp, 11 predicted proteins | sample 5559151 | NCBI WGS metagenome assembly JAABUL01 (sample SAMN10711876, study PRJNA513368) | rock metagenome | isolation source: Antarctica rocks | place: Antarctica: Victoria Land, Pudding Butte sud | reverse complement strand
CCAAAAAGAAAACCCCTCAACGGACCAGGAGAGGGCTATACAGTTATAGCTTTGATCCTCCATCCTCGATCGTCTTTCTGAACACATCTAATTAATTTGATGAAGGTTCGGCAGATGCAGCGGCCCCCTCAGGCACCTCTCTATATTTGTTTCTCTAAAACATGTTTAAAGTAAGCCACATGCCGTCAATGATAGTAGGCCTTTCCGTGCATTTTTTTCCGACCTCCCGTTATATTCAAAACATTTTCTTGAAGTTTGCGCGGCGTTTATTGTAGTAAATTTTTCTCTGTGCGAAAAGCTGAAATGATTAAAGCAATAGTATGTTGTAGATAAGGAGTCGATTGTCGTTGATAGGATCCATTCTACGAGCGTTAGGTCAATCAAAGTCATTATGGTCAAGTCTGGACGAAGGCGATTGATGGAGAAAATATAAGTCATTGTGGCAATGCTTGATGCTCGGTTGCTTGGTGATGCAGCCGAAAAGCCAGATAGATTCGTAAATAGTTTTGAGGTGGATTGGTGCGGTCGCCGAAAGAATTCTGTTGTTCCATAGCGTACAACTACATGGAATGCCGCTGTCAGTTAATATCCTAGGTAGCTAAATCAGTAGAGTAATTGATGACTGGTAATTTGGAATTTGCTGCTTATTAGGGGCTTTTGGTGAGCAGACTCGTCTCAGATCAGAGAGCGAGTCCATACGCCTTGTTTCCGTGTATTGCTGCTCTATGAATTGAACTAGTAATATCGTACAGGGAAAGGCGACTCAGGAAGGGCATAGTTTGGGGCGTATCGTTGCTCGAGGTTGTGATAGAAGATTGATTTATACCAGAATCTTGTATGAGGTCCTGAAGGTTACGACCTTGGAGCTGCGTGCAATAGGCTATTTGTAGACTTCAGTGTGCAGTCACCTTTCGAGTACCTGTTCTGTGTGAATACGCAGAAAACCTGAGGAAAACTCCTTCGACTAGGAAGATTCATGAGGTGGCCAGAGCCGCAGTGTTTACTCTGACGCTCGCGTTTCGGACGCGCTCAATGGTCCTGCTTTGTCGTTATCCGCGCCTTGCTTGCTGCATTGGTCTGGTCCAAGTACTTGATGATATGAGGAGTTCGATATTTCCTCGCAGCCTAAAGGTGTGCTGTTGTGGCGAAAAGAGAGATGTTCCAATGTTATTGCATGACAAATCTGAAAATACATGGTATAGGGAGTGTTTGCCTGATGCCTTGTTGCCCTGGCATCCAAGCTGTGTTGATAGAATGATTGGTTCAGCAGGCATAAGGGGAAGTCGCTAGAACCTGCCATAAACCATGACTGCAAGATAGGGTCATCTTACTTCTCATATTATTAGGCAATCTAGGAAACCAGTTGTGCACTCAATAACAGACTGGGGTCTGTGGCTACTGACTACGGAATGAAAGGACTGTCACTTATCGTGGTAGACAGCTCTGTTTAAGGAGGCTGGTTTTTCTTTGCTGATTTTCGCCTTCCCCCTGGTGGTAAAACATTTCTATGCTTGCTAAAGGGTTCATAAAACTGAAATGCCGTTCTGAGTATCACCAGCAGTCAAGGTAATACAAGACTCGATTGGCCTCAGGGACCTCTTATTGAATCGCCGTAATGCGTCTCCTGCCTCATGACGCATACACTTACCGCCTATGTAGAAGTTCGGTGTCATATTTGCCGACGTGATTGGCTCCTGCCTCAGTCAAACACATCAGTGTCAACTTCTTCTTGCCAATGGTTTGTGTCAGGTCAGTAATCGTTCACCAGTGGGTGCAAGAAGTCGTGGTACAATACCCGGCTTTGCCGAGACAATCCTTTCTGCAATCACTGGTGGTTCTCCGGAGTCTGCTTACGACCAAACGAGAGCTTTCCAAAGCTTCGTGTACAATCTTCGGCAAGTGTTTTCGATATCTTTAGGGGTAACAAATTATTGGACATGCTCTACAGCAGCGATTCCGCTCCCGCGTCTAGAAATGCCCTCCTGACCTCGTTGCAGATAGAAGCACATGGAAAAGAACAAGGAGAGGCAAGATACGTTATGGACTTCTTGTTGTTGTTTTCCATCCATTAGCGATAAAGGCGTCGTTGGCCGTCCTGTCTTCAACGTGTCTTGGGCCCCCGGATGTAGCAGTTTTTTTGCAGGCCACTCAAGTTTCGCCGGTTCGAATTGAAATATAAGATGCAGAGCCTACCTCCTGAGTTTCTGTTGCTTTCATATATGTTTATCTCGATCTCTCGTCGACTTATAAGTACTTTTTCCGCAATCCCTTTGAATTGGAGCCCCGGCATTGGACCCTAGAGATAGTCAACAGCGCCAAGGCCACAGCACCAGGTCAGAGCTCATTTATTTCTATGTCTAATTAAAAAACAGCCTTACACCTCAGTGGTACCGGATATCAGTATCGCTAACTCATATTCATCTATCTTAGCAGAAAAACCATGTCGAACTCAGCCACCTGTGTACCGAGCAGGTCGGCATCGTCAATGACGGCCGTCGACGCTCCAGACACCAGGCTTTCTCGATGTGAACATGCTCATCGCACCATTACAAGACAGGCCCATGAATACCCAGCCAGGACTTACTTGCAAGGAATGGGTTCGTGGTTGCCCCCGCTAGGGACTGTCGAAAATAGAGATACTTTCGATCAAGGCAATGATTCTAATCAAAGCCACCGTACCCTACAAGCTGGCTTTGAAGAACAAGTCAACAATATTGTCTGCCCGACACCGACGTCGCAAGGTTTGACGCCGATGGAACGCTTCGAAGCGGAGGGTGTTTCCGAGCAGCCTTTCAGCTCTGCGAGGGTCAATGCAAACCATAACAAGGACGCTGGGGGAAAGGCGGGTGGGAAAAGTCGATAGGTTGCTCGTGGATATGGTGGAAATTATCAAGTCCGTAGCAAGATTGCGCAGGATGTCTGGAGCTCGGAGATAAATAGCCTGGAGCTGTTGGATAAAACCTCTGGATTGTGTATATAACGCCTGGAGCTTCTGAATTGCACAGTCTTCCCTCTCCCTTGATCATTCCTTTCCTGTTGTCTGAGTCAAATAGAGACGGTCAAGATAGATAGGCGCCACACTAAGCAGGGCTGTTAGCTCAGCAAAGACCACAATCTAGCCATAACAGATTTGCCCTATCTTCTTACAATCATCTGCCGATCGATCAAGAGACCGTTGGCTTATATCGCTATTCGCGCATACAGCCTTTGGCTAATGTGAAATTTGCAAGCAGTCCATCAATCCTTATTCCACCCATGAGCCTCGTATACCCCAAGCCACTGTCCTCTTTTTTGGTGCTCCATGAAGCGAAAAAGCCATGTCCGCCAGAGTCGCATGACGCGTTGTGCTGGCCGAGTGCCACGAACGCGAATAACTGTTGGTACTCAAGAATCGTGTATTCAGGATGAGCATTCGAAAACATTGACGAAGTGGATGATGATAATGGAAGGTGTGATCAATGTCCTCGTAGAGTAACAGCCATAGGAATAGGGTATATAGCTAGTAATCTGGTCGAAGCCCTTTCCAACCGGTCGAAGTGCGTTATTGACTCTTTGATGTAGAGAGGCAGGGCAGACAATTGTATAGTCGAGTTGATCGAAGTAGACGAGTTCGCAGCGAAGCTGACCGCGTTGACCATGCAACAGAAACACAACAAGGTGGTGTGCCTTGGGGGATGCAATATTATGAAAGCGGTGAGTTTGATTATAATCTGGGTATCGAATAAGCTCATTGCGTGGTTTATATTTTATGAGAATTCCTTATACTCCATGGCCAGAACCTATGGTGTAGTGGTATGCGGTTACTTGAATGCGACCAGCCATTACACTAGGGTCAATGTCACCAAACAAAGTAAAACTTCTCAAGTCGAGGTTTTCGGAAGACTGACATCGAGTCGGTCCGAGCTTTTTGCCCCTTGTGTCCGGTGTTCGACCCACAGCACTGGCAAATCCTTTTGTTCATAAACAAACCTTTTTCTCAGGTTGGTAACCTGCGAAAGCTCTATCTGATATTCAAAGTACATCTTTATAGACTGGTTCTGAAGGTACGTACCACTTCAAGTGGCGTTGTCAGCGCTCATGTACAACAATGGGCACGCTTTTAAACAGTGTCCAGTGTTCTTTCCTGGAAAGCCCACGATTATACCCATCTGTGCGTGACTTCCTTCTCCATCCGTCATAACGTCGCCCATCAAAGATTTGCGAGATTAAAAGTCTGTGACCCTATTAATATAAGGAGCGTACAATGCTCCCCCTACTTGCTTTGCCTGAAGTACGCCCAATACCAACGGGTTTTGACCTTGCTCCGTTGATTGTTCCGGAGAAGTTATTTTCGATCCCATCATAAGTCAGCCATATTCTGCCTCTCGTTAGTTCTACATCTCATCACCGACTCGACGTTGTGGTATTGAAATGCCACCTTTTCTGCAGATACCAACCCCAACCTTCGACTTGTACAGAACGCCAATGAGGGAGATAGCCCCATGGACAATGAGGTCACTGTGCGAGTATTCTAACGTTCTGATTCTGTATCCGTCGCCCTCGCCATTATTCTTCGGTCGTTCCCAGCGCCATCCTAACCATCGCAAGAGCAAGTAGGATCGGTGCAGCAGTAATCCTTGGATGAGAGGGTAGAGGTGGAACAAGCACGACGAATGAAGAACAAGGATGTAGTAGGATCAGTCTACCATTAGCCCTACCGCCAACGCAAACGAATATAGATCAATCTGCAACGCTCGGGACGTAGCATATAGAGTTAGTACGATGCTGCTGAGGTATCAAGTGAAGCTTTCAGTCTAGTATATCAAGTTCGTCTCCAAGTCCAACCAACAGCTTTCAACTTCATGCCGAGATATTACTGAGGTTTATGTGATTTCTTCTGATGCGGTTTATCGTCTGGTTTTGGCGCAAATCAGAGAAGCTCTCAGTCTCGCACACTGCAAGGCCATTGCCTTTCCAATCCTGGAGCAGCTAGTAAGAAGTGAATGGTGTCTGACTGACTTGATCCCTAAGTAATCAGCTTGATCATAGCAAGAAGAGAATCGTGACATGGAATCGACTAGCCAAAACCACCATTGAGTTTTACTAGAATTGTACGGAGCTGTATAAGTTTCAATCCAGCTAGATATTAGACATTAGTCTCCTATTAAGCTACAGATGTACAGAGAGGATTTGCGGAGACGTCCAGGGAGATATATTATGGCAGTAACAAGAAGAAAAGCACACCTAAGTCTGGATTTGGTTGGTTGAGTGCTGCGAAACAGGCGCGTTAAGCGACAAGCGCTCATGGCATTGTACCGCCACGTTAAGATGAATCTCTTAGATAAACCTCACTTTGCCCCACAGTTTGTATCTTAAACTGGGATAGTCCATATTCCATGTGACACTAGATTTTTAAGTAGACTCTGCTGTATGGGCGAATTCCTAACCTGCTTCTCAGTGATGGGCGATCAGTGAGAGCCGTGGTGTGAGAAGCAGAAATCTTTGAGACAAATTAACGCTGGGTACGGACAAGGTAAGGAAATTAGATATGCAAATCCTCGTGCCAAATCTCTTTTTTTCCGAATAGGACTTGACTCAGGCTTATGTCCACGGAAGGTGCTTCTAGACAGGAGTTCTCGGTCGTTTCAGTGCTTGATTGCCGCAATATTCGTCCTTGAATTTTACGGTTCCCCTGAAATTTACTTTTGGAGAAAAGCCTCGCTTGCCCGTATGTAACGAGCGAGGTAGGCGCACTGGAAGACATCGGGTTCTGTCAAAGGGAATTTAGAATCGACGTCGCGCTAACTTGGCCATGACTGCTGCTACTTCCCAGCAGGATGTTAGTTCAGAGCACCTCCAGCACCTCAAAGTCAATGGTACAGCGATATAAGATCCGTCATCGAAGCAACCTTCACGATCAGCTTCCTAGGTTGAACTAAGTCGCATTCGAGTCGATATTCAAAATTCAGGAGACGCAACTGCTGAGAAGTGTTGCTGAGATTGGCCTCCATATGCTCCAACAACTTTGCAATACTGCCGTCCTCAACGCTGGCAGAACAGATGTTTGTCTCGACATGCTGGAGTAGCTTGCTAAGCTTGGTGAACCCAGTAGCGCATTCGGGACACTTAAGCACGTTCGGATAGCTTTGGTAGCAGTCTGGCGTCTGGAGATGCCTGGTGAGATCCGGTTTGCTCAGGTATGACTTTGTGCATAAGGGACACCTCCAGCTGTTCCGCTTTGGGTCCTGATCGGAATCTTGTGCTTCGGTTCTGGGTGGGCCCGCAAGAAGCCATGGCTTTCTCTCATCGATGATGTATGAGCTCGATCCTGAGCTTTGGCATATCAAGGCGTTGATGTGTCTGACTGTCCAACCAGCAGAGCAAGAACCGCTCTCCAAATGCCCGAACATGGTTGCGGTAGAAGTGTATTCCGTTCCCTCTACACAACCATAGCATGCCAGAGGCTTTGGCTGATGGCTTAAGGTATGCTAGATATTGTTAGCAAGGCTTCAAAGAAATTCCTCAGCGAGACATACCACTTTCAGCTTGCTCGCCGTGTCAAAGTGTGTTTCACACTTTGAGCAAAAGGAGCCTCGGTGCACTTCTGCCGTCCTCAAGTGGTCCTTGAGCTCTTCGATAGTTCGATGGTCAAGCGCACACGGTTCGCATACGTGGTGTTTGCCCTCACCTGCCTTCTTATGGGAAAGAAGTAGCTGTGGAGTCGCAAAGTCGACTCGACAAAAATTATCATAGGTGTACTTATGAACCTCTGTTGTCCTCCAATGCTCCTGCAACAGATAGAGAGCCTGAAAGTCGAGTCTGCATTGCTGACATACGTTATGCTTGGGCGAAGCATTCTCATGAGCAATCCTAGCGTCCGAGGTATCGAAAAGACAGTCGCATCTTGCGTCATACTGCCCCTCATGGATTTCACTATCTTGCCAATGAGCTGTCAGCTCTGCGGAAGTGGCGCAGTCGAGACCGCAAGGCAAACAGAGGAAGTGCGTCGCCGGGGTCGCCTGTTTGTGCCTAAGCATGTCCTGGGAATTCGCGAAATGGATGTTGCATCGTGCATCATAAGTGTTCCGGTGAGCCGCTCCATTGATATAATGCAAATTCAGCTCTTCGGGAGTGGCATAGTTGACCTGGCACCGGAGGCAATAGGTGTACAGATGTGAGATATTTTTCTGCCAATGAGCCACACGTGCTTCTTTGCTGAAAAACTCTCTAGCACATGGTTCGCATCGGAACAGATGCTTACTCGAGAACTTCATGTGCTGTTCCAGAGCTTCGTGGCTGTTGAACCAGCGATTGCAATCTTTACAGTATTTCTCGGGCATGTTGGCTCCGAGACCATCTGGTCAGCTCAAGGATCTGAAAGGCTTAAGCGCGTTTACAGCTTACCTAGAGATTGGGTTCCTGCTAGCAGAGAGCTTACTACTTGCCCACGCTTTAAGTATGTCCAGGGTTGATAGTGGTTTCTGGTCGTTTTTCTCTGCCGCTGACGTAAAGATATGAGATGAAGGAGGATGAGAGACGAAAAGGTAGGACATGTGGTGCTTAGCCTTTGCGATGCCTTGGGCAGCAGACCAAGTTTATGTGATGATCCAATATTCACTTTCCCTATGTGTTTCTGTCAGATTTCACTACATCTTGTTGCTTTAGGACGATTCTACTAATACAGATTTTATTAACTGTAAGAGCTAGAGCATTTTACTGACCCTCTTGTCTGGCTGGTCTACTGGTTATGGGTAACCTCTTGCCTAGCAATGTCCTCTCTCAAAACGGTACATCCACCTACGCTCCGAAGGATCTCTGCATGTATCCAGTAAACAAGGAAACGTTCCGGAACTGGCTATTGGGACAAGACCAGTGCAACACGGCACGTTGCTTGGATTGTACATCGCAGACATTCGGGCAAACATCATGGCTTGCTCCAAAACCACAGCTCTAAGGCCGTGATGTCCAGGTCCGTGAAACAGTGTCTGAAATATAGCTTTAAACCAAGCCCATGAGGCGACTAAAATTTCATGGCCGCAGATAAAAAGGCCCACTACAGACCCACTTCAGACTCATCGAGCAAACCGGTCAGTGTGACAAAGCTCAGTACAATAAGGCACGCAGTCGCAACCAGACATTGTGGTTACCCAGGGTAGACGTAGCTCCTTGTCCACATACCTTGCTTCAAAATCACCAGTATAGTGCCAAAATCAACAAAGGAAACAAGTCGCATGACTATCATATCCAGCCTAGAGAAATCTTGTTTGCAAAACTCCTCGATATGATTTACCGAGGCCGTGATGGAGAAGGCTTGCCAAAGTAGAGTGTAGCACAGACACAATTCTGTGTCTTTCGTTCCAGCCAGCAAAGAGCATCACGCAGACCAGGACGCCACATCTTTCGTTCCATCCACCGACAAAGTCCATATGTACGTTGGGCTGACTACACGCTTTCCATATGCATTTAGAAGAGTCCTAAGATTTCACAACTCACCAATATCCACGTTCATAAATACAACAGAATCCATCTTCAACCAACTCTGAATTTCACAAGATCTTGCGTAGGGTCAGAGCGTCTGCCGAGCTTTGCATGTTGGTTTTATAGCTCTCGGCCATTTTCACCCTTTAGTGAACACACTTGTAACGGCTTGATTTAGGTAGGTGTAACACATTGCTAATTTTGCATTTTCTTCAATACAACTTTTTCATGCAAATCTCTATATACCAAGTTAACAACAAACCTGTAAAGAGATGTTTGACATCCCGAGCTAATCCACAACTCCCAAATAGAATCCACACATCTAGACCTTCACGTGTTGAGATAGTATAACCCCCAAATAATTTCCACCGCAGAGAGAAAACGGGCTTCTCTAAATACACACTCCCCAGTTTCCCCCCTCTTGTGCGCCCCTCCTCTTCCCCCCCAAAAAATAAAGCAGTATAGTAAGCCGCATAGTATAACCCTTTCTTCTTACGAAAGAAGCCTAGAATCACCCTCTTATCTAGAATACAGATCGATGTTCCAAAAAAAACCCCGGAAACCGCGTCGCGGGGAGGCTAACATCCGTTTGTTGGAACTCAATCGTGTAGTGAGACTTCTGAAGGTGGGAGGGAAGGTAGTGTTTTGGGGTGATTGTGTTTGGAGGTTTTGGGGAATATGGGGGTTGGCTTGTATGGATGAGTTTGGAAGAGGGGCTTATTTGGGGATGCTGGGGGCTGCAAGGGGTGGTGTATGAGGGTAAGTTTGGGGGGAGAAGATGAAAGGGGGTCTAGTGTATTGGTGTTATGGAGGATTGGGATGATTGGGATATGTGGTGGGAGAAATGGAGGGAGATCGAAAGCGAGGATGTTAAGAGATAGTTGTATTATTTAGATAATAAATCTGGATTTTGAGTCGTGAGAACATATCTACCTCTATTGTGCATTTGATGGCTTCTTGATCTCCAACAATGTTATTCTATTTCCACACTTACCGTTTTCACGCTCCTATTGCCTTCAAACTCTTCACCGTATCCTCGATACTCTCTTCTAAAGATCGGTACTTGATCCCCAGCACTTCCATCGACCGGGAATTATCATACTTATAGATCCCTAGCAAAAATCAGCATCAAACCCCTCAAGAGCACAGCAGAACACCCCTACCTCCTTCCGGATAGTCTCCCCCTTTCGCCGACTCAGGCACATTCTCCGCCAATTCCGGAAATTTCTTCCGGATAATAGTGGCGATCTCGCGATTGCTGAAGTACCCTGCCGTGATGAAGAATCTCTTTCCGCCCGCTTCCTCTAGCTCAGCGGCTTTGACGTGGGCGAGGGCGAGATCGCGGACGTCAACCCAGATGAAGGTGCCGGTTTCGGGGATGGTTTCTTTGGCGTTGCCGGTCATGATGTCTCGGATGCGCTGGTTAGAGGTGTTGAGGGCGTCGAGGGTTTGAAGGTTGTGGACGATGGGGCCTAGAACGAGGGGAGGGTTCATCTGTGTGTGAAGAGTTAGCTGGAGATTTCGTGGTTGGTCAAGGTGGCTGGAGGATTACGGTAGCGATTGTGAAATTCGGCTTCTCCTTTTCCACAAACTCCCATGAAGCTCTTTCGGCAAATGTCTTGCTTGCGCGGTATCCATTGGCTGGGTTTTGGATGGCCTCTTCTTCGGTGATGGGGTTCCAGTCTTTTTCACTGTATACGTATCCGGGCCTGGTGGGCTGTTTTGGGTCAAGGATGGCTGCGAAACTTGACGTGATTACCTGCAAAGGCGATCAGATTTCATAAACGACCTTCCCGAAGAAGACGACATACTACTCGCTTGACACTCGGCGCGCTTCTCTTAACCGCCTTCAGTAACCCCGTCGTACCGATAATGGCAGGATCAAGCAGGTCTTTCTTAGTGTCTGTGACGTTGAAGTGGAATGGCGAAGATGTGTGGATGACTGTATCGAATGGGGGATTGGAAATGACCGCCTTGTCGAAAGCCCCTTCTTGTGCGATGTCTTCAACAATAACAAAGTCTAATTTCTCCTTTCCGACCCCCGGGTGTGCGTCTTTGATGGCCTTCGCTTTGCTCTGGGATCGTACGCTGGTCACTACAGAGTGGCCACGCTCTAGTAGAACATCGAGTACATGCGCTGCTATGAATCCCGATCCACCTGTTCTTCGTTATTAGTCGTAACGAAAATTGTGGCCAGAGCATATGAGTTTAACCTGTGAGCAAAGTTCGAGTCATTTGTGATGAAGTAGCGCGTGTATCTATTGGTTCTTCTTCGTTACAAGGAGATTTTATTGGAAGCAATCTGTACCTAACCTGCTCTCTATATGAATACAACGATAGAAGATTGAGCAGTCTCTTATAAAGCTGTACTAACTACTCAAATTCGCATAGAGAGTACATGAGGTCATTTGCGGCGATACCATCTTTAACTCCGGTCTTCATTCCATCGTGCATATTTCACGCTAGTGGAGATACGAGAGTATCATGGAAATCTGCAATTAAAGACCATTGTCAAACCAACATATGCAGTCAACCGCGTGTCATGTGCTCGTGTAACTCCGCAAAGCTACTAGCTCACTAACTGGATATCTTTAACCTTTTGTTCCGAATCTAGGTGTTTGGTGCGGAGTTCGGCACCATGGTTCTACTGAATAAGTTGAAGGTCTTGTTGTCGGACCTGCCTTAGTCAATATACTGCTTGCAGGCTCGAGAAGTGCTGAATCTCTTCTATACAAAAGTTAATCAGAATGTACCCATATTAAAACTTGAGCGACAACAAGCCAGCTCTC
>JAABUL010007814.1_pt1 | contig 11250 bp, 10 predicted proteins | sample 5559151 | NCBI WGS metagenome assembly JAABUL01 (sample SAMN10711876, study PRJNA513368) | rock metagenome | isolation source: Antarctica rocks | place: Antarctica: Victoria Land, Pudding Butte sud | reverse complement strand
ATCGCCCTCAACCTCCTCCGCAAGGAAAAGACCGCGCGCTGCGGCATCAAAGCCCGTCGTCTTAAAGCGGGCTGGGACCAGCGCTATCTGCTCAAAGTCCTCGCCGCTTAATATGCGATTGCCCTACTTTGCCCAAAGACGGTATCGCTCACTCCAGATAATCTTTGAGCTTGCGGTTGCGCGAGGGGTGGCGCAGTTTGCGCAGCGCTTTGGCCTCGATCTGGCGGATACGTTCGCGCGTGACGTTGAATTCCTTCCCAACCTCTTCCAGCGTACGGCTGCGGCCATCGTCGAGGCCGAAGCGCAGCCGCACCACATCGCGCTCACGTTCGGTCAGATATTTGTCGAGCACGTACTCGATCTGCTCTTTTAAGACCTGATTCACCGCGCTATCCTGCGGCTCGATCAAGGCGTCGTCGGGGAGGAAGTCGCCCAGGTGGCTGTCGTCCTCCTCGCCGATTGGCGTTTCAAGCGAGATTGGGTCGAGCGACAGGCGCACGATCTCGCGCACTCGGTCGGCGTTAATCTTGTCATTGCCGATCGTGCCGGCCAGGCGGACGGCAATCTCCTCCGCCGTTGGTTCGCGGCCCAGTTCCTGAACCAGGAGCCGCGACTCGCGGCCCAGCTTGTTGATCGTGTCGACCATGTGCACGGGGATGCGGATGGTGCGCGCTTGGTCGGCGATGGCGCGCGTGATGGCCTGCCTGATCCACCAGGTGGCATAGGTCGAGAACTTATAGCCTCGTTCCGCATCGAATTTCTCGACGGCGCGAATGAGCCCGATGTTGCCCTCCTGGACGAGGTCGAGCAAGGTCAGGCCGCGCCCGACGTATTTCTTGGCCACACTGACCACCAGGCGTAGGTTCGCCTCGGTCAGACGCCGACGCGCGTCGAGCCCCTGAACGATTGTCTGCTGATCATACATCCATCCATCAAGGATGCGCTGGGCGTGCGCTGTATCCCCCGCATCACCTAGGATAAGAGCCAGCCGCGCGCATATCTGTTCGTCCGTCGCGCCGGGCTGGCAGCGTTCGTTTAGGATGAGCTGCGCCTCTTTCTCGCCCATGAGGATGAGGCGCGCCAACTCATGCACGGGACGCGAGTGCTCCGTGTCGACATCGTCGAGTGACACGATCCAGCGGAATCCTTCAAACTCCCGCTCGTCGATCGTTAAGGCCCCCGGCCCAGCGTCCAGGCTCATGGGCGTCTTATCAGCCGCTATAGCCAACTCCACCGGTAATACGACGAGATCCAGGTCGGCGTCGCCGCTATCCGCTCCGTCCGGGACCCGCTCCTTGACATCGATCAACGTGATAAGACGGTCCATGGCACCGTGGGCGACGGACGCATCAAGCCCGCCATGAACGGCGAGGCTATGTATAATCCGTCGAACGCGCTTCTCGTCATGCTTAAGCAAGCGGAGCAGGTTGTTGATCGCCCCCTCCGGATCGTAGTCGTCCAGGCCGGTGGCCTGAACGAGTTCCTTGAGGAGCCGCGCGATCCTTTCATCCGTCTCGTACCGGCCTGCTATCCGGCGGATGACCCTGCGCAGCGTGTCTTCAGGCACACAGAGGAGGTCAGCCCACTCCACGAGATCGAGCGCATGGTCGCGGCGGAGCGCGAGCCCGTGCGTCTTGTTGTCCCCCGCGATGAGCCAGCTGCATTTGATGCGAACCGCGAGGTGGCGGCGCGCTTCATTGAGCACGTTATCGCCGAGCCGCATGGCCTTTGCTAAAGTGCGCTCCTCGATCCCTTTGAGCAGGCGCACTCGTCCGATCTCGCGCAGATACAGGCGGATGGGGTCGTCGACGAGGCTGCCGTCAGGGCTACTGTTGTCCTCGTCTCTATCGTCCTCGTCGTCGCGGTCGACTGCTTTGCCGCGCACGGGCGCTGGCCCTGACCACGCGGCGGGACCTGACGCGTCATCCCCCGTCAAGGATACGGACGCGTCAACGGTGAACGCGGGTACGACGATGGTATCGGAAGCCAGCGTCACAGTTGGCGTCGCGCCGCCGTACTCGTCGTCATCCACATCATCCATGGCATGAGTCTGCACGATGGATCTCTCCTGCCGCATCACCGACGTCCGTGAGCTGCCTACTCGTACCTATTGTATCGGCGAGAAGACTCTTGCGATTGAATCTATTGGCTTCTGCTTGTGAGCTTAGACTACCAGATTGGGGGAAATTTCGCTATTAGCAATAGGCGATCGAGTGTCCCCCACGATTGTGAGAGGCGGCCTGACCTTAAAAGGTCATGGCAGGGACCGGACCTTGAAAGGTCTGTGCGGGTGCGACGTGCGTGCCGTCCGTCTAACGCGCGGCCACTGTGGCTGGCGTCGTGAGACCTTTTAAGGTCCGTCTCCTGCCATGGTCTTTTAAGGCCAGGCCCACGGCTCATCTCACTTTTTTTACTCTTTTATGGCACACCTCAGGTGTACCACGCGATCGTACACGGCCGGTGGCTGCCTCCCCACCGCGGTGGGGAGGCAGCCACCGGTTCCTTTTGCCTATCTGTCGCGCTCCCCCCGCTGCAGCGTGGCCTGCGCGGCGGCCAGGCGCGCCACCGGCACGCGGAACGGCGAACAGGAGACGTAGTTGAGGCCGATCTCGTCGCAGAACTCGATCGAGCTGGGGTCGCCGCCGTGCTCACCACAGATGCCAAGCTCGATGTCCGGCCGCGTCTCGCGCCCGCCCGCGACGGCCTGGCGCATCAGCGAGCCCACGCCCTCGCGGTCGATCACCTGGAAGGGATTCTCAGGTAAGATCTTCTCCTCGACATAACGTAGCAGGAACTTGCCCTCGGCGTCGTCGCGCGAGTAGCCGAAGGTCGTCTGCGTGAGGTCGTTGGTGCCGAACGAGAAGAACTCGGCGTCGCCGGCGATCTGGTCGGCCGTGAGCGCCGCGCGCGGCACCTCGATCATCGTGCCGATCTTGACGTGCACGTCCGTGCCGTACGCCTCCTGCACCTCCTTGACGACGCGCTCCAGCCGCTCACGCACGATGCGCATCTCGTTGACGTGGCCGACCAGCGGGACCATGATCTCGGGCTTGGCGTCGACGCCGTCCTTGACCAACTCGCACATCGCCGTGACGATGGCGCGCGCCTGCATGTCGATGATGCCGGGGAAGGTCAGGCCCAGACGGATGCCGCGCAGGCCCAGCATGGGGTTCTGCTCGTGCATCGACTCGACCTGCGCCAGTAACTCCTCTTTCCGCTTGAGTTCATCGGGATCGTTGCCGCGCACGCGCAACTCGGTGGTCTCGACGAGCAGGTCCTCCATGCTCGGTAGGAACTCGTGCAGCGGCGGGTCGATCAGGCGGATCACCACGGGCAGGCCGTCCATGGCGCGCAGGATGCCCCGGAAGTCCTCGGTCTGGAACGGCAGCAGGCGGTCGATCGCGCCCTGGCGCGTCATCTCATCCTTGGCCAGGATCATCTCCTGCACGATAGGCAGTCGGTCCTGCTGGAAGAACATATGCTCGGTGCGACAGAGGCCAATGCCCTGGGCGCCGAAGTCGCGGGCGCGCGTGGCGTCCTGCGGGTAGTCGCCGTTGGCCCACACCTGCATGCGGCGCTTCTGGTCGGCCCAGCCAAGCAGCGTCTGCAGGTCCGTCTCGTCCTTGAAATTGGGGTCGTAGGTGTTGAGGTGGCCGGCGAAGACCTCGCCGGTCGCGCCATCGATAGAGATGTCCTCGCCCTCTTTGATGACGGTAGAGCCCACGCGCATCTCGCCCCGCTCAGGGTCGATCGCCAGGTCGCCGGCGCCGGCGACGCAGGGCAGGCCCGCGCCGCGCGCCACCACGGCGGCGTGACTGGTGGCGCCGCCACGCGCCGTCAGGATGCCCTTGGCCACGATCATGCCGTGGTAGTCCTCGGGCGAGGTCTCAGGGCGCACCAGCACCACGGCCTGCCCTTCTTTGGCCCACTGCTCGGAGCGGTCGGCCGTGAAGACAGCCTTGCCCGTCGCCGCGCCCGGCGAAGCGTTGAGGCCGGTAGCGAGATGCTTACCCTCTTTGGTCAGGCGCTCCTTCTCCCGTTGGTCGAAGCGCGGTAACAGCAACTGCACGATGTCGGCGGCGGGGACGCGCTTGACCGCCTCGTCCTCGTCGATCAGGTCCTCGCGGACCATGTCGACGCTGGTCTTGACCCAGGCGGGTCCGGTGCGCTTGGCCGAGCGCGTTTGCAGCATGTAGAGCTTGCCGCGCTCGATCGTGAACTCAAGGTCCTGCACGTCCTTGTAGTGGCGCTCCATGCGGTCGGCGATTTGCGCGAACTCCTGGTAGACGGTGGGGGCGCGCTGCTCCAGCGCCGAGATCGGCTCGGGGGTGCGGATACCCGCCACGACATCTTCGCCCTGCGCGTTCATCAGGAACTCGCCGTAGAGCCGCTTCTCGCCGGTGGAGGGATTGCGCGTGAAGGCCACGCCGGTGCCCGAGTCGGTCCCCATGTTGCCGAAGACCATTGTCTGCACGTTGACGGCCGTGCCGAGGCTATCCGCGATGCGGTTGCGGCGGCGATAGTCGATGGCGCGGCGGCCGTTCCAGGACTGGAACACGGCCATGATGGCGCGGCGCAGTTGCTCGTAGGGGTCGGTGGGGAAGTCCGCGCCGGTGTGCTCACGCACGATGACCTTGTAGCGCGCCACAACCTCTTGTAGCGCCTGCGTGTCGAGGTCGGTGTCGCTCTTGGCGCCCTTCTCCCCCTTGATGTCGTCGAGGGCGTGCTCAAAGACATCGCCCTCGACGCCGAGCACGATCTTGCCAAAGAGTTGGATGAAGCGGCGGTAGGCGTCCTGGGCGAAGCGCTCGTTGCCGGTCAGCGCGGCGAGGCCCTGTGCGACGTCGTCGTTGAGCCCGAGGTTGAGCACGGTGTCCATCATGCCAGGCATGGAGAACCGTGCGCCCGAGCGCACCGAGAGGAGCAGCGGGTTCTGGCGGTCGCCAAACTTCTTGCCGGTCGCGTTCTCGACATCGCGCAACGCCGCCTGCGCCTGGTCCCACAGCCCCGTGGGCAACTGGCGGCCCTCGTCGTAGAAGGCGTTGCAGGCTTCGGTGGTGATGGTGAAGCCGGGTGGGACGGGCAAGCCGGCGTTGGTCATCTCAGAGCAGCCGGCGCCCTTGCCGCCGAGCAGGTCGCGCATCGTGGCGTTGCCCTCGCGGAACAGGTAGACCCATTTCTTATCGGTGGTCGTCGTGCTGGTCGGTACGGTCGCGGTTTGGGCCATGTCTTCTCTTCCTCCACACTATTATTGATGTATAGGTCTCTAACTATCCGGTTGGACGGTCGGCCACGGCCGACCGTCCAACCGGATAGTTAGAGACCTAATTCTCTAATTTTTCCCGTAGCGCGGGCACGAGCTCGGCGATGGGCACGCGCTCCTGCGCCATGGAGTCGCGCTCACGGATGGTCACGGCGTGGTCCTCCAGCGAGTCGAAGTCGACGGTGACGCAGTACGGCGTGCCGATCTCGTCCTGCCGCGCGTAGCGCTTGCCGATTGACTGCGTCTCGTCGTAGGTAATCATGAAGTGCGGGCGCAAGCTCTTTTCCACCTGGCGCGCCACTGCGGACAGATTCTCCTTCTTGGAGAGCGGCAGCACGGCCGCCTTGTAGGGGGCCAGGCTCTTGTGCAGGCGCAGGAACGTGCGCTGCTCGCCATTGACCACCGCCTCATCGTAGGCGTCGCACATGAAGGCCAGCGCCGAGCGCGTCGCGCCCGCGGCCGGCTCGATCACGTAGGGGTAGAACTTCTCGCTGGTCGTCTCATCGACGTACGAGAGGTCCTTGCCGCTGAACTCGCTGTGCCGGCGCAGGTCGAAGTCGGTGCGGTTGGCGATGCCTTCAAGTTCGCCCCAGCCCCACGGGTAGAGGAACTCTACATCGGTCGTGCCGGCGCTGTAGTGGCTGAGTTCGCTCTGCTCGTGTTCGCGCAGGCGCAGGCTCTCCGGCTTCATGCCGAGGCTGAGGTACCAGTTGTAGCGCTCCTGCACCCACGAACGATAGGCCTCGTCGGCCTGCTCAGGCCGCACGAAGTACTCGCACTCCATCTGCTCGAACTCGCGCGAACGGAAGATCGAGTTGCCGGGCGAGATCTCGTTGCGGAAGCTCTTGCCCTGCTGGGCGATGCCGAAGGGCAGGCGCTTGCGCGTCATGCCCTGTATGGCCTTGAAGTCCACGAAGATGCCCTGCGCCGTCTCAGGACGCAGGTAGACCACGGCGGCGTCGCCCTCGACGGGGCCGACGAAGGTCTTGAACATCAGGTTGAACTGGCGTGGCTCGGTCAACTCGCCGCCGCAGTTAGGGCAGCGATCACCCTCCAGGTGGTCGGCGCGCCAGCGCATCTTGCACTCTTTGCAGTCGACCAGCGGGTCGGTGAAGTTCTCCAAGTGGCCGGAGGCGCGCCAGATCTCGGGGTTCAGCAAGATGGCGCTATCGACGCCGACGATGTCGTCGCGCATCTGCACCATAGCGCGCCACCAGGCCTGCTTGACATTCTTGAGTAACTCGACGCCGAGCGGGCCGTAGTCCCAGGTACCGTTGAGACCGCCGTAGATCTCGCTACCCTGGAAGAAAAAGCCGCGGCGCTTGGCGAGCGATGTAATTTTCTCGAAATCGATGGGCAAAAGCAAACTCTCCTTAGACGCATCACGTTTACTTATATATTACTGCACTGAGCGTCTATGGATCAGACGTCGTTCGCCGTTGGCCTGCGATTTCAATCGCAGGCCACCGACCCACCGACCACAATCAGGGGCCGCGGCTGGTGTCACTGGGCTCAGGCGCTCTCGACGCGGCGCAGCATATCGAGGAACGTGGCGGCGTTGGGGCGGCGCTCCAGCAGGTACTGGATGTATAAGCCCAGGGCGCTCTCGGCCTCACTGAGCGCGGCCTCCGGCACGGCCACGGCAAGGAACACTTCGCCGCGCGTCTGCAGGTTGCGCAGGAGCTTGAGCGCCGTCGTGGAGATCGGGCGCGCCGAGGCATGGGCGGAAGCGCAGGCGGGGCAGAGCACGCCGCCGAGCGCCGGGTCGAACGCGTTGGCGCCGGGCTCGATCGGCGTGTCACAGGAGACGCATGAGCGCAGTTGCGGGCGGTAGCCAGAGAGAGTCAGCAACTGCAACTCGAAGAGGCGCAGCGCGGCGTCGGCGTGGACGGCGTCATCCGCGTTGATGTGCTCCAGAGCGCGCACGAGCACGCGGAACAACGCGCCGTTGGCCTGACCGTCCTCGGTGAAGCGGTCGACCAGTTCGGCCACGTAGCACGCTTTGGTGAGCGCGGAGAGGTTCTCGCGCAAGTGCGGGAAGGTATGGCGCGCCTGCCCCTGCGTCACGATCTCCATGTTACGGCCATGCACGAGCAGGACCGAAGCGTGGGCAAAGAGATCGACATGGCCGCCCAGGCGGCTCGTCCCGCCGCGCACGCCCTTGGCGATGGCGCGCACCTTCCCCATGTCGGGCGTGTACAGCGTCAGGATGCGATCCTTCTCGCCGTAGTCGAACCCCTTGAGGACAACCACTTCCGTACGAGTCGTTTTAACTGGGCGCATACCTTTATTGTACCGCTTTCATCACCTGATCACCGCTGGAGGCAGATAGGGTAGGCGCAGACGGGCGGCGACATGTTGTACACGCGCCGCTACGCGAGGTTCGGCGAGCGCGACTGTCCGTGCCGCGGACCAGGGCGCGGCGTCGCTGGCCCGCTCGTAGAGAGCGACGGCCGTGCCCCCGTTGTGCGCGGCGGGATAGATCAGGCCATCCACCGCGCCATAAAGGTCGGGATGCTCGTAGAAATAGCGGGACCACTCCTGTGTCAAAACGCGGTCGCGGATGCCGGAGATGGCATGGACCGTGCCCGCGCGCGTTGCCCCAGCGCCCCGTAGGTCGAGTAGTCGGATCGCTCGTTCGAGCGCTATAGCCGCGAACCATTCAGCCCCAATCTGGATGAAGCCTCGGTCCCCGAACACCTCAGCGACGCAGCAGGCGAGGGTGGGCGCCCCGTAGTACACGCCACGAGGGCCGGCCTCGGGAGGGCTGGCCGGGATGTGGTGATCGAAACGCTGTGCGAGCGGCCCATAGTAGCGGAAATCGGGGTAAGCTGGGTTATAGATGCGGTAGAGCGCTTTCCCTGCTGGCCAGGTGACCACGCGCGGGTCCGGCGGTAAGCGTGGGGGTGGCGGCAAGACTACGACCATATAGCGGTCCCATGCGCCACGCCGCCGGTCATTAGAGGCGCCCGGCGGACTCGGCCGCTAGGAGGACCTCGCGGCGTTCGCGGGGATCGCCGTGGCGCAGCATCTCGGCGGGTGAATCAGGCAACAACGCCTTGGGCGCGGTCATCCAGCCGATCTTGGAGAGCGATGGCATCGCGCCCAGCGCCTCGATCACCTTCGGCAAGTCGGGGAGGACGCCGTCCGGCCCTGTGGGGTCGAATTGCCACGATGGGAAGCGCAGCATCCCGCGATCCATGACGGCGAGGAGTGTACCCGCCCGCGCGCGGTCGTGCGGCGTCTGCCGGGTCACGCCCAGACGCCGGGCGACCTCGGGCGCCGTCAAACTATCCGCGAGTAGCTGCTGGCGGACGCGGAACTCGTCGGCGGTCGGCGCGATGGCCCGCTCGACGACATCCGAGGGCGCGGTCGGCGGCGCGTCCAGCACGCGTACCGCCTCATCGATAGTGGCGCGGACGCGGTCGACCTGCTCCGCTGGCAGCCGGTCAATGGCGGTACGGAACGCGCGCACCGCTTGGTCCACGCTCGTCTCATGCCTGCGGTTTATCATCGTCATCTCGCGCCCCTCCCTTACCACCATTATCCGGAGCAAGGTAAGAGATGTCAAGCCGACGCTGCCGCGCCGCCATTGACGTATTATACTGTGGAGGAGAGGCGTGACATGCCGCCGGGGAGCGATAAGGGAGGAGAACGCTGACAACTCACCCGATAGACTTCGACAGTCCCTGGAAGGAGGCGCTGGAAGAATACCTGGAGGACTTCTTCGCCCTCTTCATTTCCGCGGGCGCACGCCGCGATCGACTGGGCGCGCGGCGTCACCTTTCTGGACAAGGAGTTGCAGCAGGTGGTGCGCGACGCCGACCTCGGGCGGCGCATGGCCGACAAGCTGGTGCAGGTGTGGCGGCGCGATGGCGTGGACGCCTGGGTGTTGGCGCACGTCGAGGTACAGAGCCAGGAGGAGGCCATCTTTGCCCACCGCATGTTCGTGTACTACTACAGGTTGCTTGATCGCTACGCCCGTCAGGTCGCCAGCTTCGCGGTGCTGGGCGACGAGCGTCCGGGCTGGCGTCCGTCACGCTACGAAACGGCGTTGTGGGGCTGCGAGCTGCGTTTCACCTACCCCATCGTCAAGCTGCGCGACTACCGGGCGCGACGGGCGGAGTTGGAGGCGAGCGACAACCCGTTCGCGACGGTGGTGCTGGCGCACCTGGCGGTGCAGGACACGCGGCGCTCCGCGTCACGGCGGCGGGAAGTCAAGCTGGCGTTGACGCGCCGGTTATATGAGCGCGGCTACAGCCGGGAGCGAGTGTTGAGCCTGTTCCGGTTCATCGATTGGCTGCTGGCATTGCCGGCGAAGCAAGAGACACTATTCTGGCGAGAGATTCAAGAGTACGAGGAGGAGCGAACAATGCCGTATGTCACGAGTGTGGAGCGCATGGGCCTAGCGCGAGGACTAGCGCGAGGGCGCGAGGAAGGGGCGCGCGAGACACTGCGCCGGTTCGTTGAGGCGCGGTTCGGGGCGGTCCCGCCGGCGTTGGAGCAACGCATCGCCGCCGCCGATCGGGCGACGCTCGATCAGTTGGTCGCGCGCGCGGCCGTCGTGCCGACCATCGATGATCTATAGCTTGTCGGCTTGTCGACAGCCTGCTCTTCTCGACCGACATCCTGGACAGCCTGCGCGCGGCCTTCCGTCGCCGCCTTAGTTCTTGCGGTTATGGGGCCGCGCGTAGCATGTCGTTCTCCGTCCGCGCCAGCAGGGCGCGATCGAAGAGCGCATCAAGGTCCGTGTCCGAAGCGGTGTTGTCGATCAGTTCCTCCACCTCCGGCGTTACATGGACGAACCGGACTTGAATAGCACGCTTAATAGCTTTGCGTGTCGCCTCGATCTCGACCTGGTCTCGCCACGTCAGTTCCGTCGCTTCGATTACCATCACGGTGCCTCCTTGTCCCTGTGCCTCTAATTGTACCCGCAGGGTCACACGGTCTTCAACGTTAACCGGCAAAGTCACAAACGCTTCTCCTCAGCCCGTTGTCAGGCACCAAGAGACGGCCGACATCGCCGTCACTTATGGGGCAAACAACGAGGCCAGCGCGGAGAGTACCCGCTTTTGCGTGGCCGTGTCGATCCGTCCCAGCCTCCTGATGAGGCGCGTCTTATCGACGGTGCGCAGTTGATCGAGCACAATCTGCCCGTCCTTATCGTCAAATCGGCACGAGACACGCGTTGGGTAGGGGCGACCGCGTGTCGTCATCGGAGCGATGATCACGGTGGCGATGTGCCGATTCATCTCATCGGGTGAGACCACGAGACAGGGCCGCGTTTTCCTGATTTCACTGCCCATTGTCGGGTCGAGGCTGACCAGGTACACCTCGAACCTCGCGGCTACCACTGCCATTCCGTCTCATCCCATGCCGGCGTAGTGGGCGCGCCCGCGTCGAACAAGCCATCGTCACCAGTGTCCGCCATCGCCTGAAACGCCGTGTCCCAGCCCGCGCGTGGATGCGCTGTGGCCCGGATCACCAACTGCCCGTCCTGTGCCTCGACCTCAACGTCTTGCTCCAGCCCCGCCTGCTCCAGGAGCGTCTTGGGCAAGCGAAGGCCCCGTGAATTGCCGATCTTGATGAGCCGTGTCCGTATCGCGTTGCTCAAGGTCGTTTCTCCTTACTCATCGACGTGTAGTCAAGCATGTAGTCACATTGTATATCCCTTGAAGCGAAGGGGCAATCTACCAACGCCCTTTTTCACATAGCTACCCGTCGCCTTCTCTCCTCCTCGCCCCCTCCCCGCTCTCTTCTTCGCCCCCCCGCCCATGGCTGACTGTCCACTCCCCACTCCGTGGGGTCCCCGCTGCGGCCGACGGTCCAGCGCCCCTCCGGGGGAGCCTGGGGGAGATGCCTCACTCGCATCAAGCTAAGAAATGAGCAGGGACGCTCTTTTGGCATCATAAGGGTGTAGATGACCTTAGAAGTCAAAGGAGTGTCCCTATGACCACGGTAACAGATTTGACCCAAGCGCTGCAGGC
>JAABUL010007813.1_pt1 | contig 11251 bp, 9 predicted proteins | sample 5559151 | NCBI WGS metagenome assembly JAABUL01 (sample SAMN10711876, study PRJNA513368) | rock metagenome | isolation source: Antarctica rocks | place: Antarctica: Victoria Land, Pudding Butte sud | reverse complement strand
CCGAGGCCAGCGCGTCCCGCTCGGGCCGGGACAGCTCGGGGAGCCAGCCGGGCTCGGCCACGCCGGCGACCAGCCAGCCCGAATGCTCCTCGAACGAGAGCCGGAGGCCAGGCCCGGCCCGGCCCGGCCGGACCAGCTCGACCAGGAACCGCTTGGAGCCGGGGACGACCTCGCCCAGGGCCAGCGGGATCCCGGCCATCGACCGGCCCTGGAGCAGGAGAGTCAGGAAGTCGCGGTCGACGAAGCGGCGGACCGACTCCTCGACGCCGTGGAGGTGTGCCAGGTGCTTGCGGACCCCCCGGGCGTGGCCGGTCCGGATCGCCTTCCGCTCGGCCCTCCGGAGCTTGGCGAACAGTTTGGGGACGGTCCCCGAGTGGAACCCCGGCTTGAGGAGCCGGGCCATCGTCTCGCCGTGGTGCCCGATCGCCACCGGCCGGAGGTCCCTGGGCCGGTTCGCCTCGTAGAGCCGCCAGTTCTCCTTCAGCTCCCAGACCAGGAACCCGAAGACGCCAGGCAGCAGCAGCATGATCGTCCCGGCGACGGCCAGCCCGCGCTCCTCGCCGAACAGCCCGGTCATCAGTGCCTTGATGGCCCAGGCCTGCGTCAGCATGATCTTGTGCGAGACGGTGACGACCGGGAAGTGCTTGATCGGGTTGACCTGCGGCTCGACCAGCAGGGTCACGCAGAACCGGACCACGTAGGTGACCAGGAACCAGGCGACGCCCAGGACCCCCTTGGCCGCCAGAGCCGCCGGGCCCTGGCCGCCCCGGAACCGGAGCCACTCGTCGACCGTGTAGAGGACCCGCTCCAACCCCTCCAGGAGGCGGTCGAAGGTCTCCATCACCAGCCGGAAGAGGCCCGGCAGGAGGCTGGAGATCAGCCAGGTCCAGGCCCGGCCGACCGAGTCGAAGGCCAGCTCCTCCAGGTCGCGACCGGCCCGGGTGGTCAGCAGCAGGCTGGTGCTCAGGAAGATCAGGCCGCAGGCCGTGGACGCCTGGCCCGGGGTCGCCGAGTCCGGCCGGAGCGACCAGAAGGCCCAGGCCAGGGCCGACGGCAGGAAGACCGCCCGCCAGGCAAAGGCGAACGCCGGGCTCCCGAAGACCCGCCGGAACCAGTCGCGGCGGAAGACCCACGACGGGACGCCCACCACCAGGCCGTGGACCAGGAAGAAGGCCCGGCCCAGGTAGCCCCCCAGGGCCCGGCGATACTCCCGCGAGTAGAGCAGGCCGATGGCCACCGTGCCGTCGATGGCCAGCGAGAGTGGGTTGAGCAGGTGCATCTCGTCGCCGATCAGCCAGACCGAGAGCGGGCCGGCGACCTCCTGCAACCCCTTGAGGATCACGGCCGTCCCGGCGTAGGGCAGCGCCACGTAGCGGGTCAGGAGCCGGCCCAGGGCCGTGCCGAAGGCCAGGGCGCTGAGCCTCTGGAGGGCCCGGAGGTAGACCTCGCCCCGGCGGTACACGCCGTCCAGGGCGGTCCCCAGGCGGCGGTCGGCCCGGAGCAGGCGGTCGCCGGCGACGAACTCGACCGGCCCGGCCAGGTCGGGCAGCTTCCGATTGTTCCGGGACAGGGCGTCGCGGAGGTCGCCCATCGCCAGGAACCCGGTCTCGACCACCCGGTCGAGCAGCTCCTCGTTGATCTTCTGGAGCGCCACTCGCTCCGGGAGATCCCGGGCCCCGAAGCCCGTCTCCTCCAGGGCCCGGCCGATCTCGGGCCGGAGCCGGTCGCGGAGCCGCCCCTCGGCGCGGTGGACGACCTCGGGCAGCCGGGCCGCCGTCAGGTGCCGCGCCGAGCCCCGGAGGTGCTGCACCATCAGCACTTCCTGATGATTCGGCAGCAGCCGCTGGATCGGCCGACGCCCCAGCGAGGTGGCCCACTCGACCAGGTCCACCGCGTAGATCGCCCGCTCGTGGTCGACGCAGACCTTCTGGAGGTCGTAGAGCAGCCGGGCCTCGGGCGTCCAGAACCCGCGAGAGGAGCGCCCCAGCGGGGCGGCCAGGGCCTTCCGCCACTCGCGGAGGTCGGCCTCGTCGAACCCCAGGGCCGCCCGGAGCCGTCCGGCGAGCTGGTCGACCGCCTTCCGGGCCGCCGACCGGGCCTGCCCGGCCAGGCTCGGACCGGCCAGCCGGGCGGCCCGGGTCCGGAGGATCGCCGCGCGGACCAGGTTCCCCTTGCCCGAGGCCCGGTCGGCCCGCCCCAGGAGCCGACGGTGGCGGGCGCCGGAGGGGGCCTCGTGGTCGGGCTCGGGCTCCTCGGCCGGCTCGGGCTCCTCGACCGACTCGGCCGGGGGCTCCGAGGGGTCGGCCGACCCCGGGATCCGGGTCGCGGCCAGGAGCGACCCGGCGTCGACGTCCTCGGCGAAGACCTGGTCGACCGCCTCGTGATCGCGGATCGCCGGGAAGTAGGCGGGGATCAGGTGCCCGCCGAACGCCCGGAGTTCGAGGTAGACCGCCCCGAACTCGGCGTAGGCCGACGCATCGTCGCGGGGGGGCAGGAGCAACTCCTCCTGCCGGAGGACCGAGCGGGCCTCCTCGAACGCCGACGGTCCGAGCCGGCGGATCCGGTCGCGGAGCCCGGCCGGGCCGATCGAGCCGTCGGCCAGCCGCCGGCCCAGTTCGACGTCGACCCGAGCGTGGAAGAGCCGCCGCCAGCAGGCCCGGAGGACCTCGGAGCGGGGCCAGTCGGCCATCTCGTCCGCCTCGGGCTCGGCGATCAGGATCACCGTCGGCGGCGGCTCCTCGCCCTCCCGGAGCCCCAGCTCGTCGCGGTCGACCTTCAGGGCCAGCGTCGGGAGCCCCCGGTCGTGCTTGATCGCCCGGCGGACGACCCGGGCCGGGACCACGAACGCGGCCGGGTCGACGCCCCGGACGATCCGCCTCAGCTCCGAGGCCGTCAAGGCCGGACCGTCGATGCCCACCGTCGCCCTCCCCTCGGACTCGCCCATCGCCCCCTCGCCGCCGCGAGGTGCCCTCGGATCCTAAACCATCGCCGGGCCCGACGCCACTTCGGAGGCCCCGGCCGGGCCCGGCTCAGGTCCCGTCGAACAGCGGGACGAACCGCCGGAATCGCTCGGTCAGCGCGTCGGCCAGCGCGATCGGCTCGGGGAACAGGTCGTCGGGGCCCCCGGCGAGCTGGAACGACATCGCCTCCTGGCCCAGGTTGAGCCGGATCAGGCCGAGCGTGACCACCCGCGACCGGCCCGGGACCTTCAGGGCCTCCTCCAGCCGGGCGTCGTCCTCGGCGGCGATCGGCTCGGGCGTCAGGACCACCACGGTCAGCCCGATCGACCCCCAACCCAGCCGCCGGCCCGGGGGGAACCGGCCGTTGACCGCCATCGCCAGCCGGGTTAGGAACGCCCGGTAGTCCCTGGGCGAACCCGCCACCCCGACGTCGATCGGCTGGCGGACCGCCGCCACCACCGACTGCGCCCGCCCCAGGGCCGGGAGCCAGTGCAAGCGGACCGGCCGCCGGTAATACCGGAGGACATCCAGCGGGGGCTCGCGGAACTCCTCCCCCGGCTCCTCCCGGAGTTTGAGCGCGACCAGGATCGGGTCAATCATTTCGAAGAGCTGATCTTCGAGCAACGCGAGGCCCCCCGAGGTCCGGCCGCCCGCCCGTCCGGCGGCCCCGACCAGAGCATAACCGCCGCCCGCCTACCGGATCCACCGCCCGATCGACCGGACGGCCCGCCCCCGGTCCCCGGCCACCAGCCGGTCGCGGATCCCCGCCAGCCTCCGGGCGTGGATCCGCCGGAACGGCACGCCCGAGCCCGGCGGTGGGGCCTCGGGGACGAGCCGGGCGGCGACTGCCCCGACCAGCGCCTCGACGCCGTCGCCCCGCTCGGCAGAGACGGCCAGGGCTCCCAGGGTGGCCTCGTCCCAGGCTGCGGGCAGGTCGGACTTGTTGGCCACGATCAGGGCGTCGGGATGGACGGCCAGGACGGCCCGATCCGGGTCCCGCAAGGGCTCGGAGCGGTCGAGGACGACGACGACCAGGTCGGCCTCGCGCTGGCGGGCCCGGGCCAGGGCGACGCCCTGCGCCTCGATCGGGTCGGCGGCGTCGCGGAGGCCCGCTGTGTCGGCCAGCTCAACCGGCCAGCCCCCGAAGGCGGCCGAGGCCGTGACCACGTCGCGGGTCGTCCCCGGCGTCGGGTCCACGATCGCCCGCTCGAACCCCGTCAGCGCATTCATCAGCCGGCTCTTGCCGACGTTCGGCCGGCCCGCCAACGCGACCCGCCAACCCTGGACCAGCCGGACCCCGACCCGCGCCCGGTCGATCAATTGATCCAGGATCGCCACCGCCTCCGATGGGCCCGCCGCCATCGCCCGGCGAAGCTCGGCGTCGAGCGCCCCCTCGGTCTGGTCGAGCAGGATCTCGGCCGCCCGGAGCGTCGATGCCGAGCCCAGGGCGATGGCGGCCTCGGCCCGGAGGCTCGACCCGGCCGAGTGCCGGGCCCAGGCCCGAGGGGTCCGGACCTGCGCCCCGGCCGCCGCCAGGGCCTCGACCACCATCCTCACCGGCTCGGGCCCGCCGTGACATTGGACCTCGACCTCGGGCGGGTCGCCCCCTACCACGACCGCCACGACCTCATCCCCCAGCCCCGAACCGATCCGGCCGACCCGAAGCCGACCCATCGGCGGATCCGTCAGCCGGACCCCGCGAGCCGGCCGGAACGCCGCGTCGACCGCCGCCAGGGCCCCCCCGCTCCAGACCCGGATCACCCCGATCGCCCCCCGACCGGGAGCCGTCACCACGGCCGCGAACGCGGAAGGGCCCGGGACCGAGGGCTCAGTCATCGGTCCCGAGCCCTTCGAGGACGAGGTCCGGAATCACCTCCGCCCCCGGCCAATCGATCCACCGGGCGAAGGTCGAGGCGTCGCCGCCGGTCCAGACGAGCCAGGGCGTGGGCACGAGGCCCTCGGCCTGCCGGGCGAGGAGCTCGCGGATCGCCCCGACGACGCCCCAGAAGACGCCCGCCTCCAGCGCCGGGACCGTCGAGCGGCCGAACGGTTCGGGGGCCTGGCGTGGGGCGACCTCGGGCAACTGGGCCGTCAGGAGGTGGAGCGCCTTGGCCATCGGCCCCAGCCCCGGGGCGATCGCCCCCCCCTGCCAGACGCCCCCGGCCGAGATCCGCTCGACCGTGATCGCCGTCCCGCACGAGACCACCAGCCCCGGCCCCTGGCCCGACTTACGCCCCAGGGCCCCGACCACCGCCAGGGCCCGGTCGGCCCCCGCCGTCTCCGGGTGCTCCACCTCGTGCCGGACCGCGACCTCGGCCGCCGACCGATGCCAGCGGACGACCGAGACCCCCCGGCTCGCCAGGAACCGGGCCAGCCGATCCGCCAGCGGCGGGTTCACCGAGGCGACCGACCAGGCCGTCCCGGACCCGGCAAGTCCCCACGCCTCCCAGGCCGAGGCCCAGGCACCGAGGTCATCCGTGGGCAGGGCGACCGTCGCATCGAGGCGACCGTCGGGCCCGATGCAGCCCCACTTCAGCCGGGAGTTGCCGAGGTCGGCGACGATCCGAGGCACGATGGCAGACCCTCCCGGATCGGTCGGGATGGACCCGCCCGCGTCAGTCGCCCGAATCGGCCCCGGCCGGGACCGGCTCGGGCTGGTCCTGGGGCCTCGGCCGGGCGGGCTTCTCGGCGGCCGGTTCGGCGGGGGAGGGGAGTTGGTCGAGCAGCGTCCCGAGGCGGTGGACCAGGGCGGGGATCCCTTTGCCGGTGACGGCGGAGATCGGCAGGATGTCGCGGCAGAGCTCGGCGGCGATCCGCTCGCGGGCCTCCTCGGAGCCGGTCAGGTCGAGCTTGGTGACTACCAGGACCTCGGGCCGGGCGGCCAGAGCCGGGCTGTAGCGCTCCAGCTCGTTCCGGATCGCCCGGTAGTTGGCCACCGGGTCCGATCCGTCCATCGGGACGGCCTCGACCAGGTGGACCAGGAGCCGGGTCCGCTCGACGTGGCGGAGGAACTCGTGGCCCAGGCCGTGCCCCTCGTGCGCCCCCTCGATCAGGCCGGGGATGTCGGCCACGACGAACGACCGATCCCCCTCGTAGACGGTCCCGAGGTTGGGATACTTGGTCGTGAACGGGTAATCGGCGATTTCGGGGTGGGCCCGTGAGATCCGCGAGAGCAGCGTGGACTTGCCGGCGTTGGGCAGGCCCACCAGGCCGACATCGGCGATCACCTTGAGTTCCAGGGTGATCCAGCGCTCCTCGCCCTTCTCGCCGGCCTCGACCTGGCGGGGGGCCCGGTTGGTGCTGGTCTTGAAGAATTTATTGCCGTGCCCACCCCGGCCGCCCTTGGCCACGGCCACCCAGTCGTCGACCTTCTTGAGGTCGCGGAGGACGTGGCCCCGGTCGCGGTCGCGGATGATGGTCCCGGCGGGAACGTCGATGATCAGATCCTCGGCCCCCTTGCCGAAGCAGTCCGATCCCTGGCCGTGGTCGCCCCGGTCGGCCTTCCAGTGCCGCTGCGAGGACAGGTGGGCGAGGTTGGTCACCCCCTGCACGGCGCGGAGGATGATGGAGCCGCCCGGCCCGCCGTCGCCGCCGCTGGGGCCGCCGCGCGGGACATACTTCTCGCGGCGGAAGGCCAGGCAGCCGTTGCCGCCGTCGCCGCCCTTCACGTTGATGGTCACCCGGTCGACGAACATCGAACCCCGTCCCGGACGACCCGATCGGGGCCGCCCTGGTTACAGATCAGGCCTGGGCGGGCTCGGCCGCCGCCACTTCGAGCGGGACGACGTTGATCCGCCGGCCGTCCCGGTCGAACTTCACGGTCCCCTCGATCATCGAGAAGATCGTCCAGTCGCGGCCGATCCCGACGCCCTTGCCCGGATGCCACTTGGTCCCGGTCTGGCGGCAGATGATGCTGCCCGGCTTGGCGTACTGGCCGCCATACAGCTTGATCCCGCGCATCTTGGGATTCGAGTCGCGCCCGTTGCGGCTCGAACCTTGACCCTTCTTGTGAGCCATCGCCGATCCCTTGTGCCGATCCCTTGTCCGAATCCCGGACCGCCCACTCGTCGGTGCGCCGGGAAACCCACAATGTACCCCGGATCGGCGGGGGCCCGCAAGGTCAAGGCGGGGGGTCGGCTCGATCTTCAAGATGGGGACATTACCTGCCACCCGCACGCGAATTCCGAGAGCCTACAGGATCGACGTGTCGCTCTCGCGGTGAATCTTGACCCATCGCTGGGCGATCTTGGGAAGTTCGGTCAAGACTTCCTTGCCGAAGAGGACTTCATCGACGTAGCCCATGTGCAGCATGTCCAGGATCCGGCAGAGGTAGGACCGACCTTTGATCCACCAGGTATAATGGGCGTCCACCATCAGCAGGTGCTCGATATGGGTCGGTCGTTCCTCAGGGCGCGTCAGCCCCTCCAGGGCGAGGTCGAGTTCCTGCAATTCCAACCCATCGAGCAAGCTCTCGTAAACGCCGTCCGAAACGCGACTTCCGAAAGTGGTAGTGTAATAATATTCCTTGATCTCCCAAACCGCAAGAGGATCAACTGGTCCCGGAAAAGCCCCGTCCACCCTCCTGGCCAAGGTCCGGAACGGCTCGCGGTTCCGCGTGACTGTCGTCAACTCCTGCGGGTTGTAGTTGCAGGGCAACCCGGCGAGGTTAGCATCGATGAGCATGTTGATGATGCTCGTGAAGTACGCCGGCTTCTTCATATCGCCGCTCTGCTTGTTCATCGGCACAGGAAGGCCGCCCCTGGCCGACCCGCGCACCTGTTCGAAGGCCTCTCGCGCCTGATCGCCGTTCATCAGGAGGGGTTCGACGACGCGATTCAAGCAATCGGCACGATACTCGAAATAGTCGACGACTTTCTTGCCCATTGAAGTCGGCTTGCCACGAGACCCGATCAAATGAGACGAGGTCAGGTTGATAGCCTCGAACGCGGTCTTGACCTCCTCCAAGGCCGGGACCTTGACGGGGCCGGCTTGCCCCTTCACGCCTTTCTGGCGTCTCGGCTTGACCGTGTAGCCGACTTCTTGGCTGATCGTGCGGACGTTGGCCCAGAAGTCGAGGGGGAGCTTGGAGAAATTCCGGTCGGGTCGCATGGCTGGAGTTCCTCCTCGAATCGTCGAACAATTTCGAGCAATCCAACCCCAAGCGCGACGCCGACCGTGCGGAGTTCGATCAAGTCGAGACGACGCTGGCCCGATTCATACCGCGACACGAACGGCTGCGGCTTGCCGAGGCGAGCCGCGAGTTCCTCCTGCGTGAGTGCCGCACCCAGGCGTAACCGCACCAGGAGTCGCGTCAGGACGGCCAATTCGGGGGTGGAAATGCTCTTTTCCATGACCCCATTAAATTGCCATTGACCGCGTATGCAAAAATTGCATAATGCGGTTTGCCCGGCTTTCGATCCTCGTCCCTTGAGAGTGCCCACCTTGCAACCGATGCTGCCGTTCTCCGAGATCCGCCGCCGAACCGCCGAGCCGTTCAAGACGCAACTGCTCAAGTGGATCGGCAACAAGCAGAGGTTCGCCCACGAACTCGTCTCGTATTTCCCGGCGGAGTTCGGGACGTATCACGAGCCATTCCTCGGCAGCGGCGCGGTCCTTGCAACCCTGGCCCCGGGCCGCGGCATCGGCTCGGACGTGTTCGGGCCGCTCATCGATATCTGGGAGGCGCTGGGAACATCGCCCGACCGGCTCAAGCTGTGGTACAGCGAAAGGTGGTCGTTGGTAAGAGACGCTTCGAAGCAGGACGCTTACGAGTCGGTAAAGGCGTCATACAACGCGAGCCCGAACGGCGCCGACTTATTGTTCCTGTGTCGTGCCTGCTATGGCGGGGTCGTGCGGTTCCGGAAATCAGACGGCTACATGTCAACGCCCTGTGGAGTCCACGATCCCATTCATCCCACGTCCTTCAATCGGCGGGTTGATGAGTGGCGACGGCGATGCCAATCGGTGACTTTCCGCCGCGCGGATTTTGCGGAGGCAATGGCTGATGCCAAGTCAGGCGATATGATCTACTGCGACCCGCCTTACTCCGACACGCAGTCGATCATCTATGGGGCGCAAGCCTTCGACTTGGGCCGATTGCTCGATGTCATCGCTCGCTGCAAATCGCGCGGCGTCCATGTCGCCCTGAGCATTGACGGGACCAAGCGATCGGGCGACAAGATCTGCAATATTCCGATCCCACAGGATGTCTTCGAGACCGAGGCGAGCGTCAACTGTGGCAGGTCGATGCTCAGACGCTTTCAGATGGCAGGGCAGACCTTGGAAAATGAAGTCGTTGCCGATCGCCTCCTCCTCACTTACTCCCTTCCCGGCCTCTGATATCGGGCGGACGATGCCCGTCAGGCCGCGCGAATACCGCTGCTGCCCCGTATAATATGTGGAGCATCTTCGAGGATCTCGCACGACCCAGGCAAGGCGATCCGACCATGACCGAGCAACCCAGGGCGGTGGTCCTGCTCAGCGGCGGGCTCGACTCGGCCACGGCGCTGGCCGAGGCGAAGGTGGCGGGGTTCGAGCCCTATGCGCTGACGATCCTCTACGGGCAGCGGCACGCCGTCGAGCGCGACGCCGCCCGGGCGGTGGGCAACGCCCTGGGCGTGGCCCGACACCTGGAGCTGGAGGTCGACCTCCGGCCCTTCGGCGGGAGCGCCCTGGTCGGCGACGGCGAGGTCCCCAAGGACCGGTCGGCCGACGCCATGGCGCACGGGATCCCGGCCACCTACGTCCCGGCCCGGAACACGGTGTTCCTGTCGCTGGCTCTGGCCTGGGCCGAGGCTCTGGGAGCGTTCGACCTCTTCGTCGGGGTCAACTGCGTCGACTACTCGGGCTATCCCGACTGCCGACCGGAATACCTGACGGCGTTCGAGGTCATGGCCAACCTGGCGACCCGGGCGGGCGTCGAGGGGACCGGCCGGTTCCGGATTCACGCCCCGCTCCTGAGGATGACCAAGGGGCAGATCATCGCCCGGGGCCGCGAGCTAGGCATCGACTTCGGCCTGACCCACTCCTGCTACGACCCCTCGCCCGAGGGGCTCGCCTGCGGCCGGTGCGACGCCTGCTCGATCCGGCTGGCCGCGTTCGAGGAACTCGGGCTGGAAGATCCGGCGGGGTATGCGGGCATCTGATCGAAGATGGCTGATGGCTGATGAGTTTGCGCCATCAGCCATCAGCGATAGGTCCAGTCGTACGGCGGGTCGGCCAGGATGATCTCGCGCTCCTTCAGGTCGTGCTCATCGCCCCGGCGGATGAAGTCGATCTGGAGGGCCTTGTAGCGGACCACCGACTTGCCCCCGGCGTCGGGGGAGGGGTCCTCGCGGTAGCCGTCGGAGAGGCCGCGGACGAAGACGGTGAGCTTGTCGGCCTTGGGGTCGACCCCCTCCCAGATCGCCACGCCGAAGACGGCGTCCTCGACCCCCTGCTTGGTGCTCGTCGGGACCATCCCCATGATGTCGACGGCGCCGTAGAGGTTCTGGATCGACGGGTCCTCTCGGTTCTGGATCTGCTTGACAGCCTGCGGGAGGACGGCGTCCTCGTACCGCTTCCCGGTGTCGGTGACCAGGGTGAATTGCGGGACGAACATCCGGGGCTGGCCGGTCTTGTTGATGATCTGGTAGTACATGTAATGGACGTCGCGGCGGCCCTTGACCTTGTCCTCGACGGTCATGATCCGGAGGGGCTTGAAGGCGAAATCCAGGACCCAGATCCCCTGCTTGTCGCGGGGGAGGATCGCGGCGTTGACCCACTGCTCATTGAAGACGGCCCGATTGCCGTTGGCCGAGTCGAGGAAGCCCTTGGCGGTCCGGCGGACCGGGTGGGTCTTGAGTGTCGGCCCCAGAGTCACCGGCCGGAGCGGCTCCGGGGGCGCGAACTCCCCCTGGGCGGCGGGCTGTTCCTGGGCCCAGGCCCCGGGCGAACCCAGCATGCCGACCGCGAGGGCCAGGGCGAGACGGTGAAAGGATGGGATGCACACGGGCCATTCTCCCAAGCGGACGGGATGGAGCGGGAATCGCGGCCGAACGAGTTGTGCACGAGGGGAAGGTCATCGAAGGTTTATGCAATTTATCACGAAAAACGTCATTCGGTCAAGCCGATCTCCTCGCCGGGCGGATCGCCTGGCCAGAGAAATCCGCCCAACTTAACAAATTAGGAGTTACGCGGTCATGGAAGGGTGTACAGAGGGTGGGCGATGTAGGCCCGGATCGCCACCCGGACGATATCCGCCTTGGCCTCGTACCAACTGACCCCGGTGGCGTAGAAATGACGCTCCAGCC
>JAABUL010007808.1_pt1 | contig 11261 bp, 14 predicted proteins | sample 5559151 | NCBI WGS metagenome assembly JAABUL01 (sample SAMN10711876, study PRJNA513368) | rock metagenome | isolation source: Antarctica rocks | place: Antarctica: Victoria Land, Pudding Butte sud | reverse complement strand
CCATGACTGCTGACAGACAAGTGTCACAGGTGGCCGTCACGGCGAGAGTACCGTCAGCGGCATGCACCTCGACGACTTGAAGATCTGCTTCCAGTACAGATCTATCTGCTTCCAGTACAGATCTATCTGCTTCCAGTACAGATTTGCCTCCAGGCTGGGCGCACCTGAGTGTCGCTGATGGTGTAGTATGTCCTGCTGGGACCTGCGTGAGCAAATGGCGGCTGCTAGTCAGCTGGACCTTGACAGTGGAGCAACATTGCATCGACAGTGACACAAGTGAGCGGTGACAACACTGGTGAAGGGTCCACAAGCTGCAGGCCGCGGCAGTCCATTTTGGTGCAGGTTGACTGATAAAGAACTGCACTCCATACAACGTAATGCTGTCTTATGATGATGCAGCCTGCAGGAACCCGATTGAGTCAGCGGCGCAGACTGACCCGCCCAGGGGCTGGGACCAGCGCCGTCTGTTCGTGTGTGGTGCAGTCATGTGGATGGCGAAGGTCACACGCACCGGTGAATGTCATGGTCGTCGGGTGGTACGTGAACTCAGCCACGACTGCACGCCCCTCCACGAAGCCGCACTCATAGCATGACAGTGCCGCGAATAGGCTGTAGGTGCCATCTGCATGCCAGTAGATTTCATCAGCAAAGGCAAAAGCCTTAATTAAAAACCTCTCGATGCTCCGAAAGGGTGTGCGCGCTGCGCTGCATTGCACACTGGCAATCCGTTATGGCACACATATTGGCGGTTTTGCTGCAAAAAACATGAAGCAAGCATGTTTTTGGCCCGCCATTGGCTGCCTGGCATGAGACAGCATGAGACCAAAGATCGACGGTGACTGAGTGCAGAACGCCGTGAGGACCCACCCGGCTTCTTGACAGCTGCCATGTCACCGCCGCCAGGATTTGCCAGCCGACACTCCTGCAGCGCGCCAGTGCGCACGCGGAAGTCCACACCCGGCAGCGGGATAAGCTTTTTTAACACCTGTTGTCAATAGAGCAGGAACGCGTGAAATATGGCGTTTTAGGTGTGCAGCTCAGAAAACCGGGATCCATTTGCGCAAATGGATCAGTCCAGAGTGCGTTGTATTTCAAAGCCAGCCAGACGAAGCCAGGTAGTCGGCAGCACTGCAGGAGAGATGCATGCACCACCTTGGGACGCCCGCCCTTGCCGCCGGTGATGTCTGTGACGGTGATGTAGGAGGGGCCGAGGTCGTGGTTGCCGGCATCGCTCAGGAATCCCGTGAACGCAAGATTGCCCTGCAGCCACCAAGCAGCGCGCGTCAGAACGTGAGCAGCTACCTCGGTAGTTCCAGTTGTCCTATTCCTGACCTCTGCAACATGATGCAGCGGCAGCTGCAAGGCATGATGATGAATCAGACAGGGTGCGCCTCTGCAGGCATCCGATCACATGCTGTATCTGGCACAAAGCCGGCGGCGCACCGCGACGGCGGTGTAAAGCGTGATGCCCTGCGGCGGGCCGCCGACGCTGGTCAAGGGGTTGCCGGGGATTGTCACGCTGCGCAGGTTGCCGCCGTCCTTCAGGCCGGGACCAGCCGTTGCCACCTGAGCGGCACACACTCAGGGAGTGCTGCAGCGGCATGAATTCATTACCATGGGTGCGGACACGGATGTGCGCCTGCTCTGTGTATATTGCACGAAGCATGATGGTCTGCTGCGCGTCAAGGGCGCAGGGCGGCGTTCACGCGGCTGACTGGTCATGACTACAGCGGCGCAGGTGCGAGCGGGTCTCGAGGTCACAGCGCGAGAGCCGCGCACCGTGAGCTTTCCGGGGTAGGTGATGACGAGGGTGTCCACGGCAGCTGCGGAGCCAGCTGCCGCCAGGCACACAAGCACTCCCACCGCAAACGCCGCAGCAGTAGCAGGAGAGACCGCGTATCGGCTGCTGGCGATCCGCATGCTGGAACCTGCATTTCAGGCGATGAAGCCAAATTGTTTGAGTGCTGCGTGTGCCGACTTCTCGTATGTTCGGGTGCTGGCGAGCCTCGTCAGCAGGAGGCGCCTGCTCAACTGGAAGAATGTGCGTGTGAGTTACACGGCTGTGCTGCGTTGGTCTTGTGGCCGTGCGACGACGACAGATCATCTCAAATGAAATTCATCCGCGACGGAGAAAAGCTTGGCTAACGAGCGTGGCTAATGATGCAGGGCTAACGAGCATGGCTAACGAGCATGCCTTAACGAGTGTTCATGGTCATCTGAGCATGTACACTCATTAGAAAGCTCCTCGAGATCGCAAGGGCGGTTGTGACGGCTCTATGCGACCAACATCCCCAAAACCGAACGGCGGAAACTGTACCAGCTCACCCCACGGTGACGTGCAAGAGCACGATCCAGAGCCTCACAGAAGTTTGGAAACAAAATGAGAAGACCGATGGAGGCTACGAATCCAATGACACGCTCGTCGTTTCAGCGTACGCAGCATACCAGTCTGATTACTCATCAAAGGTTTACAACAAGTCGACCCCCCATCTGAGGCATCACGGGATCCGGTCCATTCAGTTGTGGGTTCGGGGTTGAAGCACTTCATTTGGGTCATATCTGCGATGAAGGGGGGATCGCGACCAGGTAGGAGCAGCTGAGCATGTGCAACGACCGTGAGATATCACCCGAACGTGGGGAGGATTCGGTGCTGATAGGGGCTGAGAGCGGGTGCGTACCTTGTCGAACGTAAGAGCAGTCGTAGCGTTGCGCGCCTGGTGGCTGAAAAGCCCTTCGAGATCTGTGAGTTGTGGCAGGTGTGAGCCCCGGCTTTACGATGGTTATATATGGTCACGGGAAATTTCGAATCGGTTTTGGTCCCTCTAGGGTTTAGGCGGCATAGAGACAGAGACAGAGACTTGTATTCTTGCCCAGCGACATCGACATCAGCACTTGAATTGCTACTATAACAACGTGCGCAGAGCCGCAGCGCACGGCCGTCTTTGTTCGATGATGCATGCCCGCCGGGACATGCTGGCCTGCAGGCCCGCCGGCGCGGCGGCGCGTCTAGTACGCCAAACGACGACAGCGCCATGACAGACAGCGCAGCCCACGTTCATGTCGCAATGTCATGTCGTGTGCGGCGGCGGCGGCAACGCAATTAAAGCGGCGCTCTAAACGAACTCGTTCCGCGCGCGCGTCCAGCTGCCCAGCTGTGCATTTTACTTTTCCTCCAGGTAGGGGCCAAGAAATAGAACCTGCTATCCCTCTTTCATTGCAGGGCCCGCCAGCACACACTGGGCCGGCGAGCGGAACCGCGGCAATAGCTCTGCCTGTGCTGACGCATATTGCCGGCTGCTGGGGAAGGGCGGCGTCGGCACCAGAAGAGTCTTCTGCCCCCTCGGGCGGCGCTCGGTGTAAGATGTGTGTGACGCGCCGCCGGCAGTCAGCGCTGGTGGCAACCATTCGCAGGTGCAAGCCAGTTGCAGCTCGTTCACGCCGACGTGGAGCATGCTGAGTAGATGGACGCCAGGTAAGCTTCACAGCCGAGTGAATTCATATTCTCATTTTTGCATCTGCGGCGCAGGTGGCTTGCGGGCGGCAGCCACCGCCCGCCGCAGCATTTGTTGCGGCACACGTGCATCATGCATGCACAGCGCATCCAGCCCCAACCGAAAGCGGCTGCCGCGCTACAGGCGCACGACATTGGACACCGCAATGCCCTCTCTGCAGCGGACAGATGCAGTAGCTATATATATAGGCCTATAGGCCCGGCGGTGCCGGAGCCAGCAGGCGCGTAGGGTTCGGTGGTTGGGATGCTGTACAGACAATTTTCCGGAGACAGCAGGAGCAGCCGGCTTGTCTATCCATGGGCACTCCATGATCGTGGGCTGCGCAGCATCGCATGCGAGGTCATGGCCATGGTGATGCAGTGTCCTTGTTCCCGCGTTGCCATGCGCATGGCATCAGCAGCGGCAGCAGAGTGCTCAGCGGCTTGATCAAGTGAAACCAGACATGGTGGCTCCGGTGTACAGGTGCTAAAAAGTCCCAAAATAAAGCAGTGCCGCCATCGCTGTAGCTCCGCGCTGGAGGCTGGCCACGCCGCTGCAGCAGCAACAGCCTGAATCCTGGCAAGGCGGGTGAAAGTGCACGCGTGTGGCGCAATACAACACCAACGACAGGGAAACAGCGAGTGGCCAGCTCCCATAGATGTTCAATGACCCTGAAGCCATGCTTCTATAATGTAGGATTGCTGTGCCGCAATCGCGCCGTCCCTGTATTCGGATCAGCCCCTCCAGAGCGCAAGTCCAACAGCAGTGTCCAATTCGTACAACAAATTAGAAAAAAAAAAGCCCTTCTGCTCAGTCCACTGGCAGCGGGCCCATTCTCACCGTCAGCCAGCGTGTCGTTGGCTCAGTTCAGCAGCTCTTTTTTGCCTCAGTAGCGACTCGGTGAAGCCTACTCATGTCTCTGTAAAATAAAGGAATGCCGCATAGAACTGCATTGCTTGATTTCTGCATGCTTGTGTGTGACCGGTGTGAGGTGCTGTCGCGTGTTTCATATGCTGATGCGCAGGCGAGAGCTCTCGAAAGCGGCAGAAAGCTCGGCGGGCTGCGCAGACAGAGGCAGTGGCCATGTGCCGTCTGAACATGCGCGCCGCTGTCACGGCAGCCAACCTGAAGATGGCGGCAGCAGTACCATGGGTGAAGAATGATGGCATGGCGGCGAAAGAGATGATGGCGAGTGACAGAAGAGGATCAGAAGACCAAGACATGGCGGCAGGGAAGCTCTGTGGCATAGACTATTGGTGCACAAACGCTTGACGATGGCCGCAGCGTCAAAAGTCTGGTGGCATACCGCAACAACGCTTTTAGATTCACAATCGAACAGGGTTTGGCCGATTCGGATTTCTCAGCCTTGACATCTCTGAACGCTAATTAGCCTGAGTGAGGCCGGAAGTGTAATCTCTGTGTAATCTCTGTGTAATCTCAGTGTGATCTCTCTCCCTCTCGCTCAGCAGCGTCTTCACTTCTTTTAACCACGTCCCTAATTCCCATTGTTGTGATGAACTGAGCCGCCACATGGCAGCGCTTCAACCACAGGGTTACGTGCCCGTGTCGTCACGCGTGTCAAACACACGGATGCATGCAGACTGATCGGTGAAATCTCATGGAGCGTTACGTCTTCCTTGATGTTAGGAGGAAATGGCGCTGTCACCGTATGACAACGCCGCCATGTTTACCGCCCTGATGCTCTGCCAAGCACTCAGACGATGTCGAGGTCAGGTGCTGGGCTGCCTGTGGATCGCGTTCCTCAGAATACCTTGCATGCGGAGCACATTCGAAACAGCGACAATACACGGCTGTGTCCGCCGACATCTGAACTGGCGGCACCGGGACACAACAAAGAGCAGCAGGGACCCATTGGACAAGGAACTGGTGTGCACCTCCTGCCGCGCATGCAATACAGGAGCTTGCATATCAACCCAGATGTCCTGCTCTGCGTGAAAAGACGGAGATCTCCGTGTCTAGAGTGGGCGTGCTTGCCTGTACCCTGATGTGTTCTCTTCACAACAGCAGGCATCGTTTCCTGTGGCGGCCCCTGCCGCTGACATCCGTCCTGCTTAAATCGCAAACCCTAAAGCCAAAGCTGCTGGAAATGTTTGTGAGTGCAGCGCCGCATTCGGCCACCCACTGCTCCGGAGCCCTGCCGTCAGATGGCAGCCATCGCTGCCGTCTTGCAGGTGCGTGCACTAGATTGAACCCAGCACGTAGTCTATCTGTTCTTGTTCTGAAGTGGCTTGCTGCATGACGGCACGATGGCAGCACCTTGAAATCAACATCACTTCCCGCCCCTGTGCTTGGGCCCCGGCTAGCTGCTGCAGATGGCCAGCTTGCGAGTGTGTGACCTTGCCAGTGTGTGAACTTGTGTGGCCTTGCCAGTTTGTGGCCTTGCCAGTGTACACATGTGTGGCCAGCTCGCTCTCGTGCGGTGACACCAGGTGATGGCGCAGCCGGCTGCAGGCAACCTCAGCCTCATTGACCTCCTCAGGTACACCCAATAATGATTATACAGCTGGTGCAAGCCTCAAGTTGCTTGCGCGAGCCAGGTTTTTGTGGCTAGGACCTTGGCGAGCCGAAATAATTGAAACAGACACTCGAATTTCGGAGGAACAGCCGAACTGTCGCCTTGCAGCCGGACATATGGGCAGATACAGAAAGCAAAACGCCTACGACGCAGCTGCCACTGCTAGGCATCGCCATCTCCCTGCTGGCGGCGGCTGCGGGGCTGCTGCTGATCGTCAGCGGTGCGTCCACTAGCAAGATGCTTGAAGGCAACTCATGATAGCATCCTGGTGATGCGGCAGCCTGCTATTATCGCATTGGAACACAGTGTCTCCCTGCTTTACCTGGATTATTTGGCGGAATCGCCTTGTTCTGTGCGCAGGGCGCACGTGGCATCGCCCTGACACGGACACCCAGCAGCCGTCTGGCGACACAACCCGCCGCCAAGGCATGGCTGATCACACCTGCATTGCCTCGCCCAGTCCTCATGCGCAGACTAAGCTGTGCCTGTTGTCTTTTGCACGACTGGTGCACTGCAGAATGACGTGACTGGTGCACGGCAAAATGAATGTGCCGAGCAGCAGCCAGCGGGTGCAGGAGTGCGCCATTCCGCGCAGCGAGATCGAGATATGCAAGCGCGACGACGGATCTCCGTGGCTGCTGGGACAAGGTAAAGTGGTCTGAGCACCTGCAGATGATGACATGATGTTTGGGAACCAGCAGCGATCAGAGGGTCGGACTGCGTTATTTGTAATGCGTTGCTGCCATCAGGCATTGTTGTATTGCCAGCTGCTAAGCTCGATTTGACCCCGCCTTTTGCCGCGCCGTAGGCCCAGTCGGCTCAGTCTTCAGAGCGGTGCGGTGCGGCGAGCAGATTGTGGCAGTGATGACCATCCCCTGCAACGACGATGACCAGCTGCGCGGCTTCGTCGAGGTGTGAAACCTCTTGTGAGACTCCCTGAGAGCTGTGCATCTCACGCCAAGTTCAGCAAGACTGCACACCCCGCAGGGGCCGGCTGCGCATGCCGGACAGCAGCATGCTGCTAGCATTCACCGGAGGCGCGCCACAGCGTCATCAGTGCGGCACTGCAGGCTTATTGAGCCACGAGCTCGGCGGACGAGCTCACTGACGTGCACTGCATCCAGATGATGCGATTTGGGGCCAGATACTACAGAAGTGGCGAGGTAAACCTCGGCGAACGCCAAAGGCTGCTGCTGACACCAAACTTGCGAACATGCTGCAGGCGTTCGGCATCATGGAGGCCCTGGGGCACCACGAAAACATCGTGCAGTTCTACGGCGCCTGCATCCCGCCGGATGGCTGTCCGATGCTGGTTACTGAGGTATGGCGTCGGCCGCTGACCTCAACAACATGTGCAACATCTGCAACAGGCTTCAAACGGGCCGAGGGCTTCGGTCGAGCCACCTTCTCTGATGACCGGCACGACAATTCGCCGTGTCCACAGCTGAAGTGCAGGGCCTTTTAGTGGGGCTGCGCCTGTGCAGAATCAGGTGGCAGCAGTCGCCTGTTGTCCACAGCTGGCCCCCCGTGATGCTCAAGCCAGCCGAGCAGCGCGACAGCCGCACCATTACCTCGGTGCCACGAACAAGGTGCACCTGTGCACGTGGTCATATTACTCAAAATGGTCATATGTAAATGTCTGGCGCAGTAGTGTGTGAACAGGGGGAATGTTCAAAATTACTGTATGCTGTGTCGTGTGTTGGTTTGTCACTGCTTTCTTCACTGCAGTTCATGGAGGGCGGCGACCTGCGGGCGGCGCTGGTGTCGGACGCTGAGCTGGCCTGGTACGGCAAGGGCCACATGGTCGCGCTCAGCATCGCGCGCGGGCTGGTCTTCCTGGACGCCGACAGACATGTGGGGCTGCCCTTTTCCGCCGATGCCGTGTTAAGTGAACCTAATATCTGCACCCCTGTATAATCTATGCGCACATACGTGTGCACAACTGTAGCGTCGCGTCATATGGACTGCTGCAGGGAACGTATGTTGCCCAGTAGGGACCGGAGGCTGTTGTTGACTAGGAGCGCAGAGACTTTTGTCACTCACCAGAAGTGGCAACAATTCCCGCTGATGATGTTGCGCCTACAGGTCGTCCACGGCGACCTCAAAAGCAGAAATGTCCTGCTGAACAGCCGCCACGATGCCGCCAAGTGCGCTGTCATGCAATCTGCTCTTTCTGATGAGCATCACAAGCAATGATGCCCAGCATGGCCAACGGCAGAAGTGGCTGCAGCTGCCTGCCTTGAGCTCTGCATACAATCCAACTTTTCGTCACAGCACCTGCCCTGCATGGATGGCAGGGCTGGATGATGCGTTCTTCTCGTGCAACCGCAACAACAAGCAGATTTCGTGAAATGCGCGCAGGATTGCTGATGTCGGCCTGTCGAACGTGATGGGCGTTCGCCAAGCTGTCAACGATCCGTTTGCATGTGCGCATCTATCCTTGTGTTCTGTACATGTGCACTTCTTACCACGCACTGGCCCAATCAGTGGTGGCTCGTCCTTGACCATAAGATGCCACACACCTCTAGCGCAGGATGGAAGGACATTGCATCAGTACGAAAATACATCCCCTTGCCACAAGCGACTGATGCTGGGTGAACGCGTGCAGGGACCCGCATTCATGCTGCACCCGAGGCGCTTCTGGATGAGCCGCTCACCACCAAGGCCGGTGATCGAGACATGCAGCAGCTCGCCAGCTGGCATTTGCGCATTGTACATTGATATTTGAGTTTCTGACGATTGAAATTGCACGTTGTGCGCCATCTGACTTTTTGGTGGCCGTGCTAACACCCTCATGACCTAATGCTTGGAATAACACTTGAACCCTAACTTTGGTCCATGTCCTTGCTGCGCAAGACGTCTTCAGCCTGGGCGTCCTGCTTCAAGAGGTGCGGGGATCGCAAGGTTCACAGCTCCTGGCGCTGTTGAGGTACACCACCGGCGCTGCTTCGAAGGCCATACGTGAGCGTATTACTTCCCTGACGCATGTCCACCCAAACATTGAATTTTCCAGGCCCGAAGCCGGGCATCTGGTAGTGGTTCCTTCGTCCGGGGGGCTTCACATGTCACACATCTGCCTGTCATTCACTATGCAGGTGGTGATGCACACGCCGCTGCTGCAACGGGGCCTGCCGTGCGAGGCGGTAGCGCCGTGGGATGCGCCCGCTGACGTACTGCAGCTCATCGACGACTGCATGCAGCGGCGCCCCGAGGACCGGCCCACTGCCCAGGTACACATAACGTGAAGTGCCGTCTTGCCGTTATAAGCAGTCACACCGCTGCGGCTGCGGGTTGCTGAATAAGCCTATCGAGTTCGACAGTCAATGTGCAAGGCCGTTTCCGGGCCTGCTTCCTTGCTGTATGTACAGCAGGCTGCTAGGTGGTTTCAAGTGTGCGATTTGTGTTTTGCTTCATGTGCTGCGAGCATGTCATTTCCCCGGGTCAAGGAGTCTCGTCTCTCCATGCGCAGGAGTGTCTCGAGCGGCTGACGGCAAGCTGTGCCTTGCACGTGCCGGGCTTCGCCAGCGGTACCTCAATCGGCAGCAGCGGCAGCCCGGCAGACACCCAGACTCCAGCGCCTTCAAGTGTCGCCTCCCTGCGCACACCGATCGAGTCCGCTGCGCGCCTGCCTGCCGCCGCCGCCGCCCCCCCAGCAGGCGCAAAGCGCCGCCAGCGGCGCCGCCGCCGCTGCCGCTTTGGTCCAGGGTGGCTAAACGGCATCAACCACGCCGCTGCCACTGGGCACGGCCTCCTCATGGCATGGCGCCGCTGCTGCCTCAGAGAACACGCGCGGCGGCTGCAGCAAAACCACAGCCCAGCCTGCCGCAGCAGGGCCGTTCCCAACATCAGAGGGCGCCACGCCGCCTGACGCCAAGTATGTTCCAGCCATGTCGCCATTCGAGACCGCCGCGAGGCACTTCTCGCCCTCTTTCAGCGGTGGCAGCGGCGGCGGCACCAGCAGCAGCTACACCAGCAGCCTCGATCGTGCAGCCAGCGGAGGCAGCTCCCGACACGGCAGCAGCGTCAGGGGCTGCAGCCACAGCAGCGGCCGCGGCAGCATCAGCACCCTGAGCGGCGGCTCGCAGGGGCTTGCGCGCGACATCATGCCGCTGACGATAGCCGAGGCGCAGCAGGGCATGCCCTCCAGCCTGCCGCCTTCAGTCTTTGTGGATCCTGAATCGCCGGAGGAGCGCAGGCGCAGGCGCAGGCGCAGCCTAAATCAGCGCAATGCCGCCACGGCGCTGGCCGCGCTGAGAGCCGCGGCTGGCGCGCAACAAGCATCGGCGGCGGCAGCAGCGAGCGGCGGCTGCAGCGCGGGGCTGCAGGGCCGGATTGCGCTGGCCGTCTCTGGACCCTCGAGTCGAGTGCCGCTCCGGCGGACGACGGCGGCGCAGGCTGGGGCCAAGCCCAGGAGCGCAGCTTTGGAGCGCTGCCAAACCCCTTCCTCGCTGCTCTCGCCGAGCCAGGTTCTGCCGACTGGGGCAGTGGCGGCTTTGGTACCGGGGAACAGTGGCAAGACTCAGTGCTCTCATAATGAGGCTCTCTAGGTGTCACAGCGGAATAGCTGCCGATTGACACATTGCAGTGGACAGAAGGTGATCATTGCATGTGCAGACTAAGCGTCATGGGTACAGCTCAGGTCAGCCAGTGTCGTGTGAGGTGCTTTCGTCTTGTTCATCTGCATCGTATTCGGGGCACGACCACAAGCGGACGTCATGTCGCTCAAAGCGGGGTTCCGGGTCTGATCTGGCGGTTAGGCGCGGTTCAACATTCGGCTGGATGAATGTCGCTGGCGAGAGGATGTTGGCGAGGGTGCTCTATTGGGGGAGTTCGTGACTTTTGGCAGCAATTACGACTGAGAGGCAGCGATTGACATACGGGCAGTTGATTTGGCGCCTCATCGGATCTGCGGGCCGCGTATTGGTGTAAGAACGCAAGAGAGCGTTTCATCTTATGGGGCAGAAGGTCCTGCAAATCAAACTCCTCATACTGGTGACAATGCTGCTGTCTGGCGATCCTGTCTTTTCAATTCGGTTATGAGGAGATGCCGCCGGCGAAAGAACCCTTGCTGGTGACAGGCGGCATAAAAGGTGCAGCATGATCACACACGTTTGGCTGACCACTGCGACGATTCAGTTGCTGCACATGCAACACTGGTGTCTAGGTTGAACACTGGTTGTTTCTGCAGGCCCATCAGCTGGCGGAAGATACGGCGGCGTATCAAAATATGGGGG
>JAABUL010007807.1_pt1 | contig 11261 bp, 6 predicted proteins | sample 5559151 | NCBI WGS metagenome assembly JAABUL01 (sample SAMN10711876, study PRJNA513368) | rock metagenome | isolation source: Antarctica rocks | place: Antarctica: Victoria Land, Pudding Butte sud | reverse complement strand
AAATGGGGTTGTGTCTTGTTACTAGACGAAGCCGATGTATTCCTTGAAGCAAGGAGCAAGACTGATTTAAAACGCAATGCAATCGTTAGTGTGTTTCTGAGAGTACTCGAGTATTACTCGGGCATTCTCTTCTTGACCACCAACCGTGTCGGCACCTTTGACCAAGCGTTCCGCAGTCGGATCCATGTGAGCCTCTTCTATCCCAAAATCGAGGAAGACGCCACCGTCAAGATCTGGGAGATGAACTTTGACCGTGCGAAGCAGATCTGGGGCGACAAGCTCTGCATTGATGAGGAGGATCGCAAAAAAATGCTCAAGTTCGCCTCGGAGCATTATAAGGAGCTGGCGAAGTCGGAAACTACGTGGAATGGCCGTCAGATCCGCAATGCGTTTCAAACGGCCATCGCCCTGGCGGAGTGGGACGCTCATCAGATCCAGCTCAAGTACAAGTCTTCGACCACGCTCAAGCCGAGACTGGAGCAGGCGCACTTTGAGCGAGTTGCAAAGGCTTCAAAACATTTCGATGATTATTTGAAGGAGACTCTGGTTGGAACCGCGGCGGACTTGGCGACGGAGAATCGTGAGCGAAAGGATGATTTTCGTGGAATGGGATCTTGATGATGACTTTGCTGAGAGGAGAATACGCCATCAAGAATAGCAGAGAGAAGTAGAGTACCACCCAGAATCAGCAGGAACTTTAAGAGGATTCGGCAGCAATATTAAATGAATGCGTTATTAGTAGCTTCGGAGGCATAATGCTTTTGCTCTCCCGCAAGGTCAGCTATATATCTCAAAGTAGCGCATGAACCTGGGAGATCTAAAGAATGTCTCATTTTCTCTTTGTAGCCATCATGTTTTCTCCCGTTCCTGGTTGGCTTCATGACAGTGAGTATGATTTCAAAGTGCGATCTTAATGTTTTATCTCTTCGCATACTAGCATGCAGACTGATGTTCATCACATGCTTCAAGACTCAAAAGTGACCAAGTCAAAACACAGCAGACAGCATGCATATATAATTCACTGAGACTTTTTGAATGTTCTTCAACATTGTAAGACTAACTTTAATTCATGTTTTTAACTGCTTTGAACTTGTTTGCATCAGTGACGTCTCGTTCGTCATCTTGATGATCATTTGATAATCTACTTCTTTGATGATCGTTCGTTTTCGATCTATTAACTGTTTTCGATGAAATCTTTCCCTGATTGACATTGTGCATTTCTGAAGTTTGATTACTCATTATACAGAACGATTAAACAGTATCAGTGAATAAAGATTTTGTAATTTGCTAACATTTTTCAGGTGAAGACGTTAGCAACATACTGTATATCAGTTGTCGATGCGTTGTCAAGTCTTTGATTCTACTTTTCGAACGACTCTCATAATCTCATTGAAGCTGTCAACTTTGGTCTCTGCAGCTCAAACCTTGTCGTTTTAATCTTCCTCTACAGTCTGCTTCATCGTCATTTGACGCGCACTTTCGTGGTGCTTTGGCGTTGAAGATAGGGGGGAAGACAAAGGATGAGCTCTTGAGGACTGCGCCGGTGAGGTGTCGCCAGCTCAGTAGATAGAGTTCGTCGACTGTGTAGCCTTTTGCTTCGCCTTTATGACTGAATTCCCACTTAGATGTGGACTATCAGTACCTAGGCTACTGGACCCGTTAGACCCACCGCGGTGAGGCGCTACACTGTGGTCAGGTCGCGGTGGTGGCGACGCCCACCACCGTGATCCCGTTAGGAATTGGAGCATCTTGCCTGTCCTTAGGACTTGTAGAACATACCTGCATAGACTGCTCGTCTTCCCTTCGACGGGGTTTAATTCTTCCCCTATTCTCGGTATTGCGAGGTTAGCCTAAGCATACAGATGTCTTGGCACCTATCCATTCACTAGATAGAGCGTAAATAATTTTCGATCTGCTTCAAATCCACCTAACAAGTGGCTGTAGTAGAAATTCGTATGACGCTATTTGCTGCTGTCCAATCCTTCCTGTGCATGGCCCAGTCCTGCCGTGAGCTGTAATATTTGATGGCAGAGCAAGATGAAGAACGACGGCTGAACAGCGACAAGCTCTTTCAAGATTCATCAAGTCACTTGCCTTTGCTGTCAAATATCAAGTCAAATGATTACATTGATTCCCGACTGTCGAGGAGCCGAAGAACAACTTACCTCGTACATGCCGAAAATAGTAGCTGTAGATGGCATCGCCCGTAGAAGATGCGCTGTCATGTCATCGTTCACAGCTGTCGTGCCCTTTTCCTTTCAGAGAACGTGAAAGCATTGAATTAAGCCAGTGTACTTTCGCTGATTGTTTCTCAGCGCTTGTCGTAATCATGTTCTCATCACCTGAAGGGTTCGAATCAATGACGAAGGTGACAGAAGACGACAAAAGATATGTTACCTCATGTGAATGGATGATGGTGGCGGCGAGAAGCTTCGCATTTCCCGCCGCGCTGATCTTTCATATTCAATGCTTGGTCTTTTCCCAAGTTGTCGTTCGAATTCGGGTTGCATGTTGGTGGTATTGTGAAAGAACTTCTGCGTGTAGTTGTGATTCAGACACCATCAATAGACCGGCATCTCTAACTGTTGCTCTGACTCCTCTGATCATCACCTGGCTCATGTTCAAGCCAATGTTCAAGCTAATAATGCATTAGACGCAGTGTCAGGGTTAGGCTTTAAGAAGAGGGAGGGTGGTATGTAGAATTGAATTGTGTAGGAAAGTCAAAATTGAATGCTGAAGAGAGGGCTAGAAAGGGATAGCGAGGTGAAGCCAGAAATGAATGCTGGGGGGGCAGAAGTGGAAGCTTGCTTAGTTGAACCCATATCGCTGCCTGTCATGATCATATCACGGTCGCTTTTGATTTCGAAACGTGAACCACGTTTTGAAGGGGTTCTTTGAGAGGCACGTGATCAAGGCGACCTTGACACGTGTGAAAGGTGGATTGTGGGAGTTAGGCCCGCGTCGAAATTAATGTCTCTCGCATTATCGAATAGCAATCGGTCTGTACTTTAGCCGAGAAGGGCTTGCGATTGAACGCCTGAGCTGTGCATCGTTAAGCCTCTCTTTTTTGACGCAGGCTTCGGAGAGAAAGTAGTGGGTCTAGTAGAATAAGCATAGTTGAAAAGACATAGACATGAAAGGAAAAAATAGAAGTGACCAAGAAGGGATATTGAATTCAGATGGTTGGGTCGAGATTCAAGACGTCTTCATTTGCTCTTCAAAGGTTATCGCATGCGAAGGATTCTCCCATTTTCTTATTGTTCCATTCTATCTTGCTTCAAATCTCTCGGAGGCATTGTCAATTGGCCTCCACTTTTTTAGCACTGTGAGATTTCCCAGCCATAGGTTGATGTTCAAGCTACTCTTCTCTCTCTCTGCTCTTTGGAGAGATTGATGCTAGATGAAGCGATCAGATCCCATTTTGCTTGCGAAAGACGAGTGTACTTACCGCAGATAAATATTCTCTTGACGCGGTTGAAGTTTTCTCCACAAATGAACAAGCTTCAGGCGACCAGACACTAGGATCCTTGAACTTTAAATACAGAAGAGAGTGATTCGCATTCTATGCTTTACAGAGTACCGTGCTCGGACGACTGCCGTCGTCGGTGAAGATCAACCAACGCGTGGCTAAAAGCGAGAACGAGGTGCGATTAAAGAAGAGCACTCGACGACTGCCGCACAATCAAGAGACATCCCTCACGGTGATAAGATCTCCTCCGACTCCCACGAGCAGACGCCTTCCGTCGTGACACGTTAAACAAAGATGCTTCTCCAGTTAGATCGGAGTTGTTTGTGGTAAGATCCTCGCATTCAATTGTCAAATGGCCAAGCTTTTTCCCACGCTTTCTTCTCTTGCTCGGTTTTGGCAAACTCATCGATGACCTGCGGCTTGACTTGCCGCAAAGCATCTTTAGTCTCGTCATAGCGCTCTGGTCTAACAGCCCCCAGCTCGGGAAACAGGCCGCCAAAGGTCTCCTGGACAGCGTTCATGGTCTGCATACCACGCAACGTCCCTTCAACATCGCTCTCTATCTGCGCCTTCTCTGCATCTGAGAAGCAAAAAGGAAACGGAGGGCCACCTGCAGCGAGCACGCCAGGTAACTCATCCCACGTTTTCTGCAGGTCAACGACCTGGGCGAGGAATGTCGCTTCGCCATCAACGAGCATGTTTCGAGGGACTAGCAGGAGTCCGAAATTCGGAGTTTCTTGGAAGCTCAGAGCACGATAGAGGCGAGGATACTTTTGATTAAGGAGGTACCTGTAGGCTGAGCAGAGCGATCTCTTTACGTATAAGGCATTGGCTTCTTCCCGATAAGCCGGATCGAGTTCTGCGAAATTGTCTGATCGACGGGGGCGCTCGAGCCCGCGAACAGTTGGTCCATCGTGGTCAAGAAAGTACGGTTGACGTAGCTGGCTGAAGAGTGGTGCGACCTCAGTCGCTTGCCAGTCAATGATTCCGACGACTTCCGTGTAGTTGTTGGGATTGACGAAGATGTTGCCGGTATGAAGGTCGCTATGCCACAATGATGGCGTTGAGATCGATTCGTCCGTAGGTAAGAGATATCTGATCAGGGAGGAGTAATACTGAAGAGCTTTGAGTTTCTTCTCCCTGGTAGGTTGATATGTTCCTGGGCCGCAGAGCATAATTGGTGACTTTGGAAGTCTCGCTATGCGTTTAATGCAGGTTCTTTCTCGATCGCCAATGGCCGATAAGTATGTTTCCAATGTGTTCCCTAAACAATGCGCATCAGAAACGAGCGCATCGGATTTGGGACGTGTCTCACATGGACCCCGGTCGAAGCCAATATCGGCCTTTCCATCATCAACAAATTCTCGTCCGTTCGACGGGCCGACGGCAAATACCTTGTCTGTGATCTCATCTCCATGCTGATCAATGGCCAGCGGGCCATCCAAACTTGGCTGATCCAGATCTTGAGCGTAATATAAACTTCCGAGCTTTTTGAACCGAATTGACGTCCAAGCAGACTGGTAATGAGCGATACTCTTGGTGACAGCCCATCGCTCCTGGAAGCCCATATTCTTCCATACATCGTCTAACTGGATACCTGGAGCTTTCTCCATGATGATGTACTCGGCACCAACAGGGTTCTCATTTGCTCTAGAACTCCATGCGTAGACTCTTGGGACTGGTGTACCTAGAACATTTCGCGCCTATGAGGTATTAAGCGATAAGCTAGCATGAGATCAATCCTACTCACAAAGTCCATTGTTGCAGCCTCACTCGCTGTTGTGAAATGAGGCCTACCAGCGTTGGGATTAGGGACTTTAGCAATGGCCTGAGTACCATCATCCATAGTCAAGAGTAGGACTTTATTGTGCATCCCGTCAGGACATTTTTCGATGCTGACGCAAGTCTTTGAGCCCACAGCTGCAGCTGCGAGACGAGCGAGCTGATTTACATCGTAGCGGACGTATCGTTGAGACTTTTCATAGTCCTCGTTACATACGAACCGGGCTCGCGTGAATCGATAGAAATCTTCGTTTTCGGGCATCTTTGACTGACGAGAGCCGACTGGAGTCTCTTTTGTGTTGGCGAGCTTTCCAAGCGCAGGAGAGCAAAATTTCCGACGCACGAGCGGTTTGGGTGCTATTGTGGTTGGCGGCGTGGCCTTCGCAATACAGCTGTAAGGGTATTGGAAAAGAGAAATGCACCTTCTGAATATAGTAGGATGATGGCAAGCAATCATGGCGGTCGTGAAATGAGAAGTTAGTGCAGTGTTGGCTGCATATGAGCTTCTTCGCTTATCATAAGTTTGAAAAGAAAGGAATCAAGAATGGTTCGAGGTCATCTTATTTTCTTGGTGAGTGCAGCCCATTCCGGAGTAATTGTCGGCCCGCCTAACCAGCCCTGTTTGGCGCTTTCTGGTAACCACGACGCGAAAGCCGGTGGGCGTCTTGATCATGGCGAGAATTATACCAAAAGCAATCAGACTATTCATCGCTTGAAATACCAGCTCTTTCCTCTGTAGACCCCAACTCTCAAAAAGCTGGCGGCGCAGGATTCGCACAAGGTGTGGTCCTATGCAGATCTTCCGGTGCCAGTCCCGGAAACCATGTTGACTGAAGTCATCGATTCAACGTTCGCTACACTAAAGGCAAATCTGTCACCGGCTTCCTCTGATACGCAGCCCAAGAAAGGAGAGGGCTCAGGAAAAGGCGGCAAATCGGGTCAGGGGGCGGCAAGTAAATGACCTAGATCTAGCAAAGATCAAGTCTAGGTAGTTTCGCGAACTATGAAAGCGCTGCCGTTGTGAAAGCAATTCCCATCTTTGAAGTCTGGAGTATCGTGGGTCTCGTCGATGCGCATCTGGCTATAATGTTCGAGCCTTTGTCATTCACAAACAACTCAAACGGCTGCTTCACTGAATACACAATCGAGGGACCAGATATCGACGCTCTGCTTGACTTGGAGTTTCGCTGTCTGAAGAAATGAACCGGATCTGTAGCATTTCGGGGCACCTGTGCATTGCGTTGTAAGTGATACGAATTGAAATTGTGAAGAATATGGTCTATCATATGTCTGGGTGCCATAGGAGTCTGCATCTGCAATATTCTCGTGCGGTTTCTTATTACGCCTGAAATGGCTCAACCCAAGGTCTGCTAGCTTAAATTGATAATCATAAGGCGATTCTCTGTTGCCGCTTTTGACAAGGATGTTTGAAGGTTTCACGTCTTGGTGCCACCTGCTATAGGTCAGAATTTGTCTTGTTCCTTCTACTCGCAAAAGCTACCAACCATACCCTTGGAAGGATTGTGGCCCTTCTATTTCACTCTGCGCCACTCCGTATATCGTACCCAGTGGCTGTATCACCTTGAAAAGCTCGGTCCAGAAGCTAACTATGTCTTCTCTACTGGACGGCGGTGATGTTGTTCGAAAGTTCTGCTTCAAATTACCTTTATCTGCGAATTTCAAAATCACATTGTAGGTATAGTCCTGCACAAAACTCCCATAGAAACCTATCAGATTCGATGGCGATTTGCTAGCTAAAGTAAGCTTCCTAAATGCGCTCACCTCTGCTCTGTAGTACTTTTCGGCATCGCGAGTGCGGTAAGTCTTCAGAATGTATGTGTGAGGGTGATTGCTGAAATCCTATGTTTTATTAGCTCAAAGCAATTCTGCCGTGAGAAGGGAAGAACCATCGCCCATACATTTTGCCCATTGCCTAAGGGAACCAAACGATCGTAGGCTTCATGTATCTTTATTCTATAGATCTCCGCGCTACCTCTGGCATCGATTCTGCATTTTTCGGTGATGGGTAGGATACGGTCTTTCTCGAACTTCTCAGCGATGTTGTAGTGGAACTTTGATACGCAAAGCATGCACTGCGTTTCGAGAAGAACTCCTGGTCATTGGGATCTCTCGGGAAGTGGGTGGGACGTTGAGGGTCAAAAGGAAGCCTTTGATCGTTGAGACTCTCATGCCGCATGAAGTGTTCGATATATTCTCTCTTTCCAATATAGAGAAGAATGCAGAAGACCTTGGAATATTTTTCGCGCAGGATGCGATGATCCGGGGGCACGTCATCTTTGAACAGGACTCCTAACAGCTTAGATAGCTGGCGACGGTCGAAGTAGCTCTGTAATCTCGTGACTGGTAGAAAGGCATAATTGATTTCCGCTGCAGCTCCTCGAGCTCCTAGGACACTGTTCTCATCCACCCAAGCGACAAAGTCCTGGTAAGCCTCCGTGGCCGGGTCGCGATCATGACGAAGACGGATCTCGAAAAGCACTTCTATGTGTTTATTGACATTTCTGGTGGTCCGAGGGTCTTGCGGTGGTTTGACCAGAGCATTTAAAAAAATACGACTAGTAAGTATATATGTGTTTCATACCATAGGGCTCGGTGAGCTGGCCAATCCCAGCGTTTCGCTATCAGCAAATCAAAACAATTGTCGATCCTTTCCACGAATACCCGCTCTGGCAGCGTCTTCAGTTCTCTTATCAATGCCTAGAAGAGGTCATGTCATGCATTGAGAGACTATCAATCCATCTCGGCGCTTCAAGATGGCCTCAAATAGCTCTGAGACCGAAAGCAGGAAGCGAAGACAGCCTACCAATCAGATAAAACGCGACCAACCCTTGACATTTGCTACACGCCGATACGCCCCTTCAAGGCAAGCGCTCGACTTTAACACTGACAGTCTCAACACGTCCCACATACCAACACCCAGCCCTACGAAGAAAAATGCAGGGCATGGCGTGGACGCGAAGCCACGACAAGCATTGGATGCTTCCACGCGAAGATCGCTGGCGGCAGCCTTCAAATCTACATCCCCCACAAACGACGAGAATCGGCCCCCTTCATCATCATCTTCATCCAGCAAGAAGCGCGTACGGCAGTCAGTCAAGCCTCGCCCGGCACAGGCTACTCCGCGAGGCCTGCCGAGACCAGTGAGCAAAGCAGAGAACTACACACGGTCGGGCACTCCAAGTCCAACACGAGGGCCCGTCGGTTCGATAGTCTCTCCGCTATCATCGGCTTCGTCTCCTCCCCGTGGCCTTGCCGAAGCATATCAGCGGATCGACGACGAGGAGAATCTAGCGCAGGAAGAGTCGATAGACGATATGGAAACATATCAATATCCTTTACCCCTCTCAGATAGATCTCGAGAAGCAGATCTCATAAGACTGCAGCGAATACAGGACTCTGCATCTCCGATTTCATTGAAAGCCTCCAGAAGAGCGTCGCCACGTACATCAATCGAGGACATGGCGCTAGTAGAAGAGCAGACGGGGGATGATATGACATTACATTCGGATACTACATCAGTCCTGTCGAGCCTAGACAGCTTACGGGATGGATCAGCTGGGAGAGTAGAATCGCAATACGCCAAGGATGCCCAAAGGTTGCACGGAGTGCTGCAAGGGCAGATGTTTAGGAAAGCGCGTATAGGTGAAAAGGTGGGTCTCACTGTGGAGAACCTGCGGCGGCGTAATGAAAGCAACGAGTCCCTGGGAAGTGCGTTTGGAGGGAGTGTAAGCAGCAGAGGATCCGACCCGTCTCTCAATGTTCCAAAAGATTGGGCTCGAAAAGCAAGGCCTAGCAGAGACTGGCTCAGTCGAATCAACAGTAAGAGTGGGAGGTATACGGGAGACGTGCCGAAAACGAAGATTGAGAGCCCAGTCGTAGCTGAAACTTCAAGGCGAGAGTGGGAGGAACCTATAGATGAGTGGATCAAGGCTGCAGCTGAAACACCTCTTCCGGCTGGCGAGGATAGATCGTCGCAGCCAACAGCATCGTCTCGTGGCTCAACTCCGACAAATGCGAGAAAACCCGAAAGCACGATTGATAAACTCCAGGACTGGGAGATTAACGACGATGAGTTCACGGGACGATTTCTGCAAGTTTCTGAGAGTCCGCCGATTCAGATTCGAAACATTTCGCTTGACCGCGTTCGAGAAAGAGAAATGGAGAGTCTGGAAAAAAGGGCTGTAACGACAAACCGATTGGATGAACTGCGAGAGAAGACATCGGAAGAGCCTTTACGACGGAGAAAACCTAGCTCCTCTTCTGAAGATTTTCAGCATCGTGTGAATGGTGAGGTCAATGGAACCCCGCAAAGGCGACGGTCTTCTGTGAATTCCCATTCGAACCACGCAATCAACGGCAAGAGTTTTCAGAGATTAGACCCAGCGCCAGTCGAAGAAGGTGACCCTATTCCAGATACACCAGTAGTGGTCTACAAGAGTAGTCCTCGGGAAACAGACCAGGAGAAGCAAAGCCTGCGATCTTCTCGGCGACCAAGCCACGAGCGGCGAGATTCTCATAGTCTACTCAAAAACCTCGCAAGAGCGTCAAGTGCAAGTCCTAGCCCAGCAACGGAAAAAACACTTTCACGATCTGCATCTAAGATTAGGAAGGAAAACATCAGCCAGCCGCCAGGCCATGCGAGTAACGACCAGAAGGGCGGGAGACCTGATAGTCCTCAATCTGACCAGGACACTAGAAAGGAGATTCAGATGACGCCAGTGATTACAAGGTCAGCTGTAGACCTCAAGACCCCAGTCGTCACGGGCGCATGGGTTGATAAGGGAGAAGACACACCTGGACTATCAATTCCCTCTATTATTCTCAAGACGCCACTCGTCACTGGGGCTTGGGTTGATACACCACTCCCAACAGGCGGCAGAGGACCTCCAATGCCCACACCATCCGATCTGGATGAAGCAAAAGAGCTAACGATGAATCTTGACGATGATATCCGAAAGTTGGCTACTACTGATTTAATTCGCAAACTAAATCCCACTTCTCCTGGTTCCAAATCTCGTGACCAGCAACCCCTCAAAGACTCAAGGCCCCTTCTCCATAAATCCGCCCTTGAAGCCATCATCTCAGACGCAAAGTCGAACTCTGGAAATCCCAAACCCGCAACATCATCCGCCGATTCAGATTCGGAAGAAGACCCTACCCTCCACCTCGGCGACTCAACCATCCAATCCCTTGAAGAAATCATGGAAAATGATACCAACTTCTCCGCTATCCTCGCCCCTTCTACTACTACCACCCCTCCTGGAGAAGAAGAGGAAAACAACAACGACGATGACGACAACGACGAATCCCTTCATAACGCCAAAAGAATAACCAGCCTATCAGACCTCAAGACCTACACCCAACTCACCACCCGCCTCAACACCATCCTGCCCTCCCTCCGCTCCACCAAACGCTCCCTTGCCTCCCTCTCCCGTTCCCTCTCATCGCCATCCCTCTCAACCACCCAAAAATCAAAATCCCTCACTGTCGCTACCAATCAAAACAACGAATGCAACGAAGCCGGCGAATTCCACGACTTCATCTGGCCCTGCGACCGCTGCGGATGCCCAGGCCGTCCCGCGACGTGGGAACCAGGCTTTGATCTTACGACCGTAAGGATTCCGATTCCGAGACTTTGGCGGTGGGAAAGGGGCGATTGGCGGCCCAGGCTGACGTGGTTGGGCCTGGTGACTCTGGTGGGTTGGGCCTGGTGGCTTGGGGAGGAGTGGGCTTGGTACGCTTTCCCTTTGTAATTCTCCCCCACCCACATCTTCCCGTAAACCTCGGGAAGCAGAGAGACCAAGGTCGCTGATTGCGTTATTGGGCAGTGATAAATACTGTCATCCCCTCTACGCCACCACCATGGTTGACTATGGCGTTGACATCGATGCCCCCGAACCCCCTTTCGTTCTCTTCAAAGTCCTTTATCGCAAAACCCCACTTGGCACGATTGTCTACCCCTTTCTCGCCATCTTGAAACTCCTTACCA
>JAABUL010007806.1_pt1 | contig 11264 bp, 10 predicted proteins | sample 5559151 | NCBI WGS metagenome assembly JAABUL01 (sample SAMN10711876, study PRJNA513368) | rock metagenome | isolation source: Antarctica rocks | place: Antarctica: Victoria Land, Pudding Butte sud | reverse complement strand
GCGGAGATCGCCGAGTTGTAACTGTTGCTGTTGGCCTGCCCGCCGGCGCCGACCGACACCCGCCGGGTCACCCCGGCCAGCCGGTCCCGGACGAACACGTCGGCCTTCCCGTTGGTGTCCCCGGCCACCAGGTTCGACGCGAACGACTCGAACGCGACGAACCGGCCGTCGGCGGAGACCGCCGGGCTGTAACTGCCGTTGTTGGCCTGCCCGCTGCCGCCGACCGACACCCGCCGGGTCACCCCGGCCAGCCGGTCCCGGACGAACACGTCGGACTTCCCGTTGGTGTCCCCGGCCACCAGGTTCGACGCGCCCGACTCGAACGCGACGAACCGGCCATCGGCGGAGATCGCCGGGTCGGCGCTGAAGTGGTTGGCCTGCCCGCTGGCGCCGACCGACACCCGCCGGGTCACCCCGGCCAGCCGGTCCCGGACGAACACATCGGGCACACCGTTGGTGTCCCCGGCCACCAGGTTCGACGCGGACGACGCGAACGCGACGAACCGGCCATCGGCTGATATCGCCGGCTGTGCATAGAGATAGCCGTTGGGGATGGCCTGCCGCCCGTCCGAGGCCACCGACACCCGGCTGGTCACCCCCGAACCCGACGCCGACGACGCCGACTGCGCTACGACCACCACCATTGTGGCGGTCAGGGCCACCAGCGCCGCCGCCGACCAACGCAACCTCATAGCCCCTCCTCGAATGCGACTGCCCCACTGTGCCCCCACCCGAACCCGCCCACAACCCCCACCGGGGAGCCTCCAGGCGTCGGCGGGCGCAGGTCGGGACAGCACAGACGCGGGCGGCGCCGGTTGTGACCCGGCCACACGCCACCGCCGCGGTGTCAGAAGTTGATACGAAGGCCGTCGTCTCGCGCGTGTTGGGCTCGCCGACGCCTTCCAGCTTCACCACCAAGGCGCGCCGAGTGTTCAGCACGCTTTACCGGCGAGGGAGAGAGAGCCCGACCGGGCGCCGATCCCCACCCGAAGGCGGCCGAGCTGCGGATCGTGGACGAACACGTCGAAACTCCCGTTCGTGTCCCCACGTACCGGGGGCGGCCGGGGTCGGTGTCTGACACCGGACTGTCGGACGCGGCGCCCGCGGATGTGAGGTGAGCCTGCGGCCGCGCCAGCGGAAACTCGCTCAGGCTCCAACGGCGGCGGAAGCACCATCGACGCCGCGCCAGCGCTCTTGGGCTGACTGGCGGGCCATCCCGGCCCGGCGGCCGATGTCAGCCCAGCTGGCACCCGAATGCCGGGCCAGCGCCACGGCCGCGTCCAAGCGGAGCTTGGCCTGGGAGGCGGCCGCGGCAGCGGCCGCCACCTCGGCGAGGGCGTCGATGCCGACGGCGTGCTGGGACCTGCCACAGCTCCACCGCCGCGTCCCGCACCTCCAGGCGCTCGCAGACGTAGGCGACGGCGTCGTCGGCGGCGAAGACCCGCCGGGCCGCCAAGTCTTCCAGCGTCTTGGAGGGCACCCGGGTGAAGACCGGGCCGACCCAGCTGCTGGCCGGACCGAGCGAGGTGTTGCTGTAGCAGTCGCAGCACACCACCCAGCCGGTGACCTCGCCGGCTGCTGCGTGGAGTCAACCGGCGCCCCGTTACACGGCAAATCTCCGATCGGGCAGACGCGTGCGCGGCGAACCTCACGCCGGCGACGAACACTCGCACGAGGTGACACCAGCGCTGATCATGACGACAAAGAGCCCGGCGCACGGCAGGTGCCCGCTGCACGTAGGACTCCAGGTGGACGCCCGGCCTGTCCAGCTCCGCGCTTAAGAGCTTCCGGCCGCTTGCCCAGCATCCGTAGGCGGGTGGTTGCGGAGGAACGATTCCGCTTGACCGGCCCTCTTGTGCGCCAGGGCGGCGGCCATTGCCGGCGCCAGCACGCAGCCGCCCGCTACGAGTGCGAGCGGAAGGCGGGCGAGCAGGATCTGTTGCCCGATGAGGGCGAAAGCGAGTCCACTCACGAGGAAGTTGGATGTGGCCTGCCCGCGGACAAGTCGCCGGGCGACGTCGCTGGTCAGCGGCAGAAGCTTGGGGTCCACCGGCTCCCTTCCGGTCGCTTGTCGGATCAGTAGTCGCCGTTGCCGCTGGGTCAGCAGCACAATCGGTGCCGACCAGTCAGCCCGAAACGCCTCGGACCTGACCCGCTTGATCATGCCGACGGTCATGAGGCCTAGACCGCAGGCGGACAGGGCGATACCGACGGTCGCCTGCCACACGGGTGGATGCGGATGGTGCCTGTGGGTGGGAGGTCGACCGAGGTGGCCAAGTCGTAAGCCGAGCAGAGCAGTGCCTAGCGTAAGGACGATAAGGGCACCTGTAAGGAGGAGCAGGCTGTTTCGCCGGCGTCGAGCAAGATGCTCCTCGGTCCTGGGATCTCCGGGGTGGGCCAGGAGACTGAGTGCTTCGGCCCAGCGCGCGTCGGCCCCGCCCGAACGGCTGTCGCGCACTTTTCCGCCCCATTTCGCCGATACTTCGTCGGCCCGCCCCACGGCTGAGGGTGCCACGTCGCGGCTTGGTCGATGGACGGATCGGGGAAGCTGCCGCTGTGCGGTTGACCGCAGCCGGAAGACCAGCAGCAACAGGAGGAGCCGACGCTGATTGGTCTAACCGCGACGATCGCTATGAGACCACCAGATCCAATATCCTAGAAAAATACCTGGTATCACGATTGTCAGGTAGCTGCGTGGTCCGCGGTCAGCGTTCGTCAACAGGCGGAGCGCAGCAAGGACGACAAGCGCCAAGAAGAATCCGGTCAGCACGGCCCCGCTGGACCATTTATGCCGCCCTTCTGTGCTCAAAAGTATGAGGCGTAGTCATATATGTCAGAGAATAGGTCTCCCAACAAAACGACTTCACCTCCAACGATGAGAGCTGTCCCCGCCATCCTGCCGGATCGGAAAGGAAGCGGCCGAAAGTCGTACCGATTCAGTCCGGCGGCCGGTCAGTATCTCTGCCTGCCGTCGCTCGTCCCCCCCGAGCCTGGTGTTGGCGGTTTCGCTTCCCGGAAGCGGCGGTTGATCGCTGTATGACAACGGTCAAGGCGATGTAAATTGAGGAGACTAGCCAAGTCCAGCGACCTGAATGTGTCAGTAGTGCAACTACGGTGATAGCAACGACTCCGGCGAGCGGCAGGAACCAAGACGTTCGCTGTGGACTACCATAACGCTGGCCTACGGCCGACCTGGTAAGTCGCCTAATATCCATACCCATACTCACTGACCCCGTAAGCGGAGTATGTCGATTGCGCTAGATCGGTATGAACAGTATGCGCCGGCGTCCCCCACGGCGAAAGCAGCCAAAAGGGTGGTGTATCCGATTGCCACCGGAAGGGGCATAAGGAGACCAAGGAGCGTCGTTTGCGGTCGTAGTAGGCGTGGGACTGGCTCGCCAAGGTCCCGACCTTCCGGTGCTATGCGTCTGGATCGCCACTTGGCGAAGAAGGTCGATGGTCGTTCCGAAGGTATTCGCGTTCGGTTGCCGCCTCATTGCGCTGCTCAGATGAGAGGGAACGCTTTGTTGCAAAGCGGACGAGGAGGTAGGAGCTGACAGCAAGTCCAACGGCGCCTGTCGCAAGGCTGATGCCTTCTTCTGCCGTCAACATGCGGACATATCGAGACAAGCAAGCCCGCCGGCGAGCCCGCAGGCTCCAGTAGAGAAGGTAAGGCACCAAAGCCTGTCGCCACTGCCACCCCGACGACGTCGATTGTCCCGAGCGTTGCCACGCTTGCAGTGACGAAGGAGACAACCCCCCCGCACTGCACATATGTCGAGTGCTATCCCTTGTCCGGGGGGGTGGGTGTTGTTGATGGGGTCGTCGTCGTCGGCGTCGGCGTAGCGGTTGCCTTGTTTGGGGTCGGCGAGGTGAGTCATGCTGTCTTGTTGGGTGAAGTGGCCGGTGAGGGGCTGGTACCAGCGTTGGCCGGTATTTGAACATGTCGGCGGGATATACCAGGATGAGGTGGGGACAGCTGTCGACTCAAATCTTTGAACTACTTCCTGCGTCGGGTGCTCCAGCGATCGCGCTCGAGTAAGTATACGACTGCCGCCCCGACGCCTAACAGCACCGGCTCTGCTAGGAGTGCAGTGCCCACGGCGGGATGCCATATCTTCGTAACAAAGACGAATGAGAGCGCAGCATATAACACGTATGTCGCGGAGACTGCTAAGAAGCGTCCGAAGTCTGTGGGCGGCCGTCCTTCCACTTGCAACCCCCAAAAGCGTAGCCCGTGCGACCCGGCCGTCGGCGAGCACGTTAGCCCGGGTTCTTCAAGATCAAGTTGGTGTGTTGGCGTGTAGATGAACGAAAGTGCCTTACCTGTAGGGGATTGTGAGCTTGTCGAGGGCTCGATTCACCGAACAGGAAGGCACTTTCCACGTGCACGCTACTCGTACTCGCCCGCCGGTCGCGGTGTCTGCTGACGGCGATGGTGTCGTGTCTCATGCCGGGTCGCGGCTGCTGGCCGATCTGGCTGATCAGACGACGCTGACTGAGAAGCTCTCGGCGGTGTTTGCGCACCGCGTCGTGGCGCAGACGGCGCATGATCCGGGTCGGGTGCTGACCGATCTGGCGGTGATGATCGCCGACGGTGGCGAGTGCATCAGCGACATCGCGACGCTCGCTGATCAGCCGGGCGTGTTCGGGCCGGTCGCGTCGGACTCGACGTGCTGGCGGGTGCTGAACTCGATCACCGCGGCTGAGCTGGGCCATGTCGCGGCGGCGCGGGCAGCGGCCCGTGCGGTGGCCTGGGCGCAACGCGCCGAGCAGAGCGGGCAGGCCCTGCCCGCCTCGCTGGTCGCCGGTCGACCGCTGCTCGACGCGCAGGGTCGCCCGGTGCTGGTGATCGACGAAGACGCCACCATCACGATCGCGCACAGCGAGAAGGAACAGGCCGCGGCCACGTTCAAGCACACCTGGGGCTACCACCCGGTGCTGGCGTTCTGCGACAACACCAACGAGGCCCTCGCCGGAATGCTGCGACCGGGCAACGCCGGCTCGAACACGGCGGCCGATCACATCGCCGTCATCGACGCGGCGCTCGCGCAGATCCCCGACGAGCACCGCCACGGCTACCCGATCCTGTTCCGCTTCGACGGCGCCGGCGCCTCCAAGGCGCTGCTCGCCCACATCCGGGCGTTGCGTAACACCAACGTGCACAGCGAATTCTCCGTCGGCTGGGCCGTCACAGCCCGCGAACACGCCGCCATCGCCGCACTGCCCAAGCGGGCCTGGACACCGGCGATCGACATCGACGGCGACCCACGCGAGTCGGCCGCGGTCGCCGCACTCACCGGCCTGCTCCCTACCGCCATGTTCGCCGACTACCCGGCCGGGATGCGGGTCATCGTGCGCCGGGAACGACCACACCCCGGAGCGCAGCTGGACCTGATCGAGGAAGCCGACGGCTGGCGCTACACCTGTTTCGCCACCGACACCCGCACCGGGCAGCACGCCGCACTCGACGCCCGGCATCGATCACACGCCCGCGTCGAGGACCGGATCCGCTGCGGCAAGGACACCGGCCTGGGCCGGTTCCCGTCCCGCCAGTTCGCCATCAACCAGGCCTGGCTGACCTGCGTGCTGAACGCGATGGACCTGCTCGCTTGGACCCAGACCATCCTGCTGCACGACCAGCCCGCCTTGGCCAAGGCCGAGCCCAAGACGCTGCGCTACCGGCTGCTGCACGTCGCCGCCCGACTTGTCCGCGGCGCCCGCAAACTACGGCTCAAGATCGACCGAACCTGGCGCTGGGCAGCAGTCCTCGCCACCGCCTTCCAGCGGCTGCAGGCATTGCCCACGCCACAGACCTAAGCCCAGCACCCGCCACCACGACCGGCCACGGACAACCCGGGAACCGAACCCGGGCAATCAGCCACGCCCCGAGACGAAATCCCGGCACGAAGATCAACTCACCGTTTGAAGATCAACCTCAACGCTGACATGAATAACCGGGGTTAGCGACCCACCCCTCGTGGTCCTCGCCCGCCCCGTCTTCCACCCAACCCATGCAGCCTTCCCATTCGCAGGTGCAAGTCAAGAGGTGTTGACCGTTGCCGACCTGCTCGCCCTGACCATCCGGGAACGGGCCAGTGAGATCGTCACCCTCAAAGCCACCGGCTGGGCCGGCCGGTACCTGACCCGGGCCCCTGCTCGAAGCCGCCGCCATCATCACCGCCCTCGGAGCCTTCCCCGGCTCCGGCATCGCCCTGGCGGCGGCGGCCGCCCGGGGCGCCCCGGTCGGACTCACCGCCGTCGCCGCGGCCACCGCCGTGACCATCGGGGCCCTGCTCGTCCTCGCCTTCGCCGCCGTCCCAGCTCGCGCCGCCGGACGGACCCCATCGCCGCTGCCCTCGCCGAGGACTAGCGCACTGCGGAGCCACCGATGCGCATGTTGAGCATCGCCCTCTCGCCGATGGCCGCCTCAGCGGCCCGCGTTCGTCCGCTGCGCCGCGTGCGTTCGCTGATCAAACCACCCAAGCCTTAGTCGCACCGGTGCTAGGTCGGCCTCGAGCCGGCCTCGTGTACGCGCGACCAGCCAGACGTCGTCCCGCAAGAACCGATCCACTTGCCGACCTGCCGTTCACCAGGAGGCAGGGCCCAGGGGCGGCACGGCGGACCGGGCCGCCCCTGCCGCGTGCGCACTCCGTGACTAGCCGTCTCGGTTCTTGCCAAGCCAATTAGGAACGATGGCAAGCAGCACACCTAAAGTGCCAAATGTGAGAAAGCCGAAAACTCGATTGTGCGTCAACAACAGTCCAACCGCCCCGATAGTTAGCCACATTAGCCCAAAGAGTAAGGCCAATCGAGCCAGTCTATCTAACCTAAAAAATGAGTGACGACTCATCCCGTATAGTAATCCATGATAATCGCGACATCCGTAGTAATCAGCACCGGGACTAACACGTGCAGCCCACCTCGTCCTGCTCTGAGTCGAGGGACTGATGATCGGTGCTGACCCGGGCGTAACCGACGGCGGACACCACCGAAGCGTCGCAGAACTCGCCGCCCCCGCTGGTGTCGGCACGCCGAGCTTCGGACCCGGTTTTGCATCGGCCGGTTCCGTTCGGCGCGATCGCGCCGGGGCGTCGCATCGGGGCTGTTTCAGTTTCAAGGTTGTGATGAGTTGTAGGAGATCGACAAGGGTTCAGCTTGGCCGGGGCATCCCGGCGGGAGTGTCGCGACTCGTTCGGGCAGGAAGTGGCGCTCGCAGGGGTGAGGCCGGCGGAGGTGTGCCTGGCCATCATCAGCTCCGGGCGCCGTGGCGGAATCGATCTCCTAATTGGGGAGGCGCAGGAGAATCTCAGGCCGCGACAGCGGTTTTAACGGTGCAGATCGCGATCCATGACCGGCACACGGCTGCTGTGCTACAGGTCCTCTTCGAGCGGTGCCCAGCCGAGCAACGTCCGGATTTGCTGAGCGAGCTCGGTCACGGGTCGGTCGGCGGTGTCGATGCGGCGGACCCACGGGGGAGCGAGCTGGTCAAGCTCCGCGGCGGCGCGCCGGCTCCCGGCGAGGTGGCGGCGCAGGGCGCTCCCGATCTCCCGCTGAGCCAGCCGCGGCGCGACCGTCGCGTCGCTTGCCGTGAGCAGCACGCCGTGTACCACCGGCTGGCCGCCCAGCGCGGTGAGCAGGTCGCCCAGGACGTCGCTGCGGATGGCGGCGGTGTTGACGTAGATCACCCGCGAGTATCCGGCCTCTCTGTAGGCGGCCCACATCGCCTTCAGGTTGGCTTCAGCCAGCTTGAGGCCATGCTCGTGCGGGACTGGCCATGCCTGATCGAGGTTGTCCCCCTCGACGAGGCAGTGTCGGATCCGGCCGGCGGCGAGTTGCTGGTGCGGCTCCGCGGCGACGCTGGTCTTGCCGACTCCGGCGCGGCCACCGATGAACAGCACTTCGGCCCTTGGTGTCACGAGCTGAGTGTGAGCAGCTTCGCCGGTGATCGCTGGAGAACGGTCCTATGGGACGACTAACCGTGCTCAACGCCCGACGCCGGGGGCGGGGAGTGGTTGCACCGGTGGTGGGTCGGCTTGCGGAATAGTCGGGCCTGCTGTCACATGTCGGTGGTGGCGTGCGGTGGAACGTCCTTCAACTCGGATCCGGCCCGCCGGGGCATTGACGGCCTCAGGCGCTCCTACGCGCGGTGGATGCAGCTCCTCGAGGAGCACCCGCCTAAGCCGCTGCCTAGCGTCGAGATCGCCAACGAGCTGCGGGCGCAAGCCAACCTGCATGGCGTCGAGGTCGTTAGGTGGGTCCGCTCAGTCGATGACTACCTGGGCGGCCGCGACACCGGCGATAGGGCCATGCCCGGCTACATCGCGGCCCGCGACGCAGCGCCCGATATCGCGGCTCTACTTGATGGGTTGAGCTATGCCGCGAACAAGAGCCTGCACCTGCTCGTTGACCTCGCGGCCGCACCTCCGCCGATGGACCTGATCGGTGAGGGGACTCTCCGGGTTGGGTCGCCCCCACCGCAGCCACCGCGCCGGGACATTCCCGTGTACCGCTGGCCCAGCCTCGTTCACCTACCTAAACGCGGCTCTCGGGACCAGCAGTTGAGGAGTGCTTACGAAGCGAAGCTCGCCGGCGGATTCGTCGACACCGGCCTCGCCCGCGCCGTGGGTTGGCTAGTCGAGCAGCCGTAGGACAGACGACATGGGGAGGACGAGCGGCGATCCTGGGGTCGCCACAAGGCTCTGGTCAGGCCACGGTGCGTCTCGTGGGCGATCGTATAGCGACAAAGATCACCGGCGGGTCTTGCGGGGGAGTTGTTGAGCGTGCCAACCGGTGCGCGAAACGCCGACACTAATTCAGCGTGCCGCACCAGTGGCTAGCGGGCCTGGTCCTTGCCAGTTTCACTTCCTATCCTCCGCGCCTCCTCATTACCATGCTGACGGTCATATTCGATTATAATTGGCTCTTCTACCAGGGTGAAAGGAGGTGAGGATATGATTAACGGTAAATCGCGATGCCTGTCCTGCATCAATCATCGGCATGACCTATGCAAGGGCTGCGCTTGCCCTTGTACCAAGCGTCAGCGGTTACGTGGGCTGCCACCTCTGCCATGCACGTGGGAGTCACGTCTCGGGAGTCCACTTGCCGCAAATAGGTCCGCTTCCAGCGCCGCTGGGACCCGATCCAGCAGCCGCGCAGTGAGCAGCGTATTCGCGATCAGTTCCACAAGGGTCGCGGCGTCCGCCGGGACCCTGTCGGCTTCGCCGTGCACAAGCCTGCTTCGCAGCCCGAATAGGCGCCCAAGTGGCTCCTGCCAGTCGTCCTGCGGCGCGCCCGTTAACTCCCCGAGTTTTTCCCGAACGGGCCTGATGTCGGTGGTCTTGGCCATCTCCAGGCTCGCGACGACGAGCCACCAGGCAATGAAGCGCGTGGTGGGATCGATGTCGGCGTCGGCCCGCCAATACCATTGGCAGGCGAGGGTGAGCCGTCGGCGCTGCTCTGGTTCGAGGCCTTAGTGCCGCTCGATTAGGGGTCCCAGCAGATTCGCGGTCTCCTGTGCCTGTATGTGCCGGAAGCGGGCCTGAGACTCAGCCGTGAAGTCTCCGGCGTTCAAGCCGAGAAGCCGGACGGCCAGCCGGCCCCGGCCGCCGAGGCCGGGGGAGGAGCGCCCACTGTCGAGCCGGTGCGCCGGCAGGTCCGCGGGTTCCGCCGGGTGTTCGTGTTCGACGTGGCCCAGACCGACGGGGAGCCACTACCCGGAGGTGGCGCCGATGCTGCTTACCGGGCACGCTGCCGCTGGCCTGTGGGATCACCTGGCCGCCCAGGTCATCGGCCACGGCTACACCGTGCAGCGCGGGGACTGCTCCGGCGCCAATGGCTACACCGACCCGGCCACCGGCACTGTCCGGGTCCGGGCAGATGTCGACGATGCCCAGGCCGTGAGGACGCTGGCCCACGAGTTGGGGCACATCGAGTGTGGGCATGTGGCCGACCTGCCCACCTACGCCACCTGCCGCGGCCGGTGCGAGGTTGAGGCGGAGTCGGTTGCCTACATCGTCACCGCCGCCGCCGGGATGGACGCCGCCGGCTACACCTTCGCCTACGTCGCGCACTGGGCCGGCGGGACTTGGCCACCGTCCGCCAGGCCGCCGAAACCGTCACCACGGCTGCCCGCAGCATCCTGCGGCAGCTCGACGACCCGGCCGCCGACCAGGACACGGCAGCCGCCGCCTAGCCGGGGGGCCGGCGTACCGGGCCGACTGGCCGCGAGTGGTGGGGCGCTACCCAGGTTGGCCAGGGCTAGCGCCGGGCCGTCGGCCGTGAAGGGTCGGGCCGGGCCCGCGGCATTTAGGTGCTCTTCCTCCGGGTCTGACTCCGGGCAATCGCTGCCACAGTAGGTAGGTGTGGGGGCAGCCGGCGGGGACGGTGCCGCCGGTCAGCGGCGACGTCCAGTCCGCGGCGGCCCGGACGGTAAGCCGGATCAGTGCCCGGCCGCCGGCAACCGCCTGCACCCTTCCCCAGCTTGGTTGCCCTTCGGGGCACGGTGACCAGGTCGCCAACGTCCACCGGCCACCCCACCCCGTCAGGTCCACCCACCCCCGGCCGACGCTAGCTATAGCTACGCCCCGACAACCTGCCACAGGCAAAGGCCACAACGCTGCCGCTTCGAGCAGCCGAACACGCCGGTCAAGGTGCTGAAACCATTGCCAGAGAGTGGCACCATCGGTGTGTCCGGCGGGCCGGGTCGTCCGAATTAGATCGAGCGGCGCTCAAGACAGCGGCGAGGCGTTACGACTGTAAACGTTATGGTGCCCCGCGTAGTGATGGATATAGTCGTCATATGGGTCTGAACCGACGGCGGCGCAACGATGCCGCACAGCGCATTCTGGACCTCGTTCTGGCTCTGCCTCAGGCGGGTGGCTGTGGGTTCAGGGACGATGAGATGGCGGCGCTCAAGCCGGGGGATGCGGCGTGGATGGCCGAGGAAGTGGCGACGTCTGTGCTCGCGCTCGGTCACTTCCGGCGCAGGCTGCTCGCGATCGCGGAGCCGGCGGCCGGGGCGCGTTTCTGCGAGCAGTGCGGGAGTTCGATCTATGGGCGGGCGGATGCCGTCTACTGTTCGAGGGCGTGCCGGCAACGGGCCTATCGGTTGCGGCTCGGCGGTTCAGCGACGACGGCTTAGCCCGGATGCACCGCGGTGATCTGTGTGATGGGCGGGTCGTTGAGGGCGGATGTCCTTGTGTACCAGGAGAATGGGGCTTGTCGAAGGTCCTGTTCACCGGTCCAGAAGGAGCACCCGCCGA
>JAABUL010007805.1_pt1 | contig 11264 bp, 16 predicted proteins | sample 5559151 | NCBI WGS metagenome assembly JAABUL01 (sample SAMN10711876, study PRJNA513368) | rock metagenome | isolation source: Antarctica rocks | place: Antarctica: Victoria Land, Pudding Butte sud | reverse complement strand
CGCTCAGACGCGCTGGTGCTGCAGCAAACTCCGGCTGTGCACGCCCGCGTCTGACACCAGTCTGACGGCTCACAGGGCTGCCAGCTGTCGCATATTGGAAGTCTATGCGCGGCGCTTGTGCGATTCATATGCCTGCACCCAGCCTGCTGGAGGTCGCAATGAATTTTTTGCGTTGGCTGTATGCGTTACGCGCCCTGCGGACGCTGTGCAAGGTCGCACGCGCTAGGTTTCGATCTCGTCCATATAGCATCCTTCAGCAAACACTCCAGCATCCTCCAGCACCTGTTGACGAAAGAGGATTCCGTTTGCCACAGCTTTCACCTGCAGCAAAACCGAGCTGACTCGTAAGGCCTGCAAGGTATCGATCTCCACCCAAGTTTTGGGCAGCTTCTTACATAGTGTTTGTATCCTTTCACTGCAGGAGCTGAACAACGAGGGCATCTGGCACCTGACCGGCCTGCAGCGCCTCACCCGCCTGACCGCCAGAGGCAATGCCAGATTGGACCATACGTGAGAGCTCCGCACTTATTGCATCAGCTTCTGCATCGGCTTGACCGAATTGATCCGACCAAAACACACGTGCACATGCCTCTAAATGCTGGTGCTGTGACATCCAGCACAGCTGTATGAGCCAAGCGGGATGCTCCATGCCCGCCTTATGCTGCATGCATGGCACCGCATTCCAGAACCGCGTCCATCTGTCTGGCATCGGCGCTTGTAGACGCAGGACTCTCAAATAGCTGCTGAGCGATTGCCGGCACCCCTGCATTTCTACCGGTGTGTCGGCACCCGTCAGTGCGAAACTCTTTAGAGACCTTGGTATTTGATGTCCGTGCCAAACCCTGAACAGGTTATGCGTACTGGCAGTGTCTGCTTCTGCCGCAGGTGCATGCAGGCGGTGGCATGTCTGACTGCCCTCCGCTTCCTGAGCGTGGAAGGCTGCGGCTTCCACCCGCTTCCGGAAATCGCTTCGTGCTTCTTGGAGCGCGACCTGGAAGACAGGAGCGGCCTCCACCACAACCTCCACGTCGCCCTGTGAATCAGAAGACGGATACAAAGAGGTAGCAGGCAGTCGACGGCCGTAGTCTTGTGTGGTGCCGCGATGCACCTCGCACCACAAGCAGGACTCTAGCGCTGCGTCACCACAGCAGGCCAATGAGACGGCTGGTGTATTTTTCCACACCAGATGCAGTCGAGATGTATCATAGGATTTTCCCTTGGAAAAAATACCCACCGCCATGTATCAGCTGGTAAGACCACAGCGGCGCTTGTATCTGAGCGGCGCCAGCATTTAGACGAAGGTTTTATACATAAGATTTATATGCAATTCATGTATGCAGTTTATTGTTATGCATATTTGCTGATTGGCTACCAAGAGTACTGTGTGCTCTCGGTGACGGTGCAACGGCGCAGCAGTTTTTTTTTACATTTCAAAGGCAAGCAAATATGTAATACACAAGCATGCAATAAGGAATCTGTTCACATAAGGTACACATCATTGGCTGGTCCGAATATTGCACAGGCAGCAGTGATTCCAACGGCAACGTTGCAATATGTCAAAAGCTCTGCTTCCGCAGCAGTCAGCAAAAACAATAGAAATACCACAGTGAAATACCACTGTCACTCGATGACACACTGCTGGCGAGGCCCACGAGGCGTCGTCAATTTGCAGTGGCTCCGCCGTTGGTCTGTCGGGCGCTGCATAGCCTATGCGAGCTAGTAGCTCGCAAAACCAACCGGTGACAACAATGTCGCGCTGCCACCCGCCGCTGCTGCGGTAGTGCGCCGTTTTCTATGTGTTATTGGCGAAGGCAGGCATTGAGGGCTGTGTCATCCATCACAGCCCCTCCGCACGTCCATCCCCACCAGACACACAGTAACGCCATCGCTCTCGACTCGAGTGGCGGGCGCTGCAGTACACAGCACTGCCCTGCCACATAAATTTCTTCGTACGAAGAAATTTACACGCGTGTGCCCTCTGCATATTGCCGCTGCTCACAATGAGCTGCAGGGGCTGAGTCACACACCCACCGCTGCAGCTGGTCGCATCTCGCCGCTTCATCTCAGAGGCGGAGAGCTGAATAAACAGGTTATCGCAAATTCCACTCCGCCGGCAGGCGCTCTCGCAGAATGACACAGCCTGTGGGTTTCGTCTGGCAGAACCAGACGAAACAAGACGGAAACGCACACGATATGACAAACAAGACAACTGCTGAATACAGGCGCTGTCTTGGAACAGCCAAATGTGCTTGGCACGCACAGCTGGCGGAAGAGCCTCTCATCGAGAGCGCCTGCTGGCGGAGTGCGTGCCAAGCGCATTTGGTTGTTCCAAGACAGAGCCTGTCTTCAGCAGTTCTCTTGTTTACATATCGTGTCGCGTTTCCGTCTTGTTTCGTCTGGTTCTGTGTCATTCTGCGATTCTTACTTTGTTCTCGAGAAGATGGTTGTTGGTGATGCGTCTTGGCTTGAGTTGCCCCTTTAACGCCTTCATGCAGTCTTCGTGCTGCTTGGGCCGTCACAGCAATGCCGCCTGTGCAGCGGCGGCGCCTATAGGCGCCGCGACGGGAAGGACGAGCAAATAAAAATCAAGACGAGTGGGCTGCTGCAGTGGAACAAGGTACCCCGCATGGCTTTTCCCAGGTATGGGCAGACCGGCATCAGCTGTTGAGGGTTGTGCAGGATGCGGCCTTCCGCGGCCGAGTTAAAAGGTGTTGCAGGCGGGCGAGCAAGTCTAATTGGCATGCAGCCTACATTATGAAACAGGTTCATGAATCTCCACCTCGTGTGACTTGCAAGAGGGCCTGGCAGATGCGCCCCCGGCAGGGGTTCCGAAAAGGCGCTCACCCCGGAAGCAGAGCGATTTCGAAATTCACCGCCAGTGTCATGACATGGGGTGGCACATCTGAGAAAGACGCACTGTAGTAGCGCGGCGAATCCAGGTTGCGCAGGATCTCGATGGCCTCGTCGGACAGGGCGCTGAAGGGCGCTGGGATGTCGTCTCTGCCACCGCCGCCGCCGCCGCAGGTTGCCAGCGGGCGCAGCGCCTCGGGCGTGCGCCCCGCGCGCAGCCAGTCGGGCGTGCGCCGCGCGTCCGTGCAGCAGAAGTCGAACACCCCCTTCCGGTCGCCTTGCATTTGTGTGTAACCATGATTTGAGGGTGGAACAGGGTAGTGAACAAGGCAGTGGTGGGACAAGGACAACAATCAGCAAGCGAGCTCCCGAGTTTCAATAGCGGCATCCGACAGGGTGGCTGCTGCCTGCCAGGCCACAGACGGCAGCGCCGGCAGCTATTTCAGCTCCATGTGCATTCTCAGGGCAGAGACAACACCATTGGAAAAAGAAGGTCGGTTTGCGGTCGTGCATCCCACAAGGCCAGGTGGGACAGCCCCCACCCTGGTTAACCAGGCTGGTGGAACGTTCCACCAGCACACGTGCGGCTTCCGCCAGCAAACATCGTCCTTAACAGCCAGTCATGAGAGCGCACTCAGCAGGTGTTCCAGGAACATATCCCAAAGAGTCCATGTGGCGTTTGCACCTGGCCCGTGAAGGGGATGGGGGTCTCGTCCGCGCACAGGTAGCCGTTGCCAGCCGCCAGGCGGCTGTACGCCGCGAAGGACGCCGGCGTCACCAGCCCCGGCCCGAACCCGCCTGCAGAGGAGGACAACACAGCCAATCTTGACCATTAGGTGCAAAGGTACGGTGCGCGCCACGAGGGACGCGGACACCGGTGTCACTGCCTGGGGGCGAAGGCGCTGAAGGAGACAATTTTTGATGTGACGCCGGTGTGCCCATCCTGAGGACAAGAGGTCATCATATACATGGTTTCACTTTGCCAAGGGTGTTGCGTTCCGGAAGGACGCTGGCGCCGCCAGCTTTTGAAGCAGCGGTACAGAAGCACCGTGTGGACTTGTTTACACCCTGAAAAGCGCACCGTCAGTGCAGACGATGCCAAAGCAGATCTGCAGCGGCAGGGCCTGCGGCGGGGCCTCTTCCGCATCCCACTCCGGGTCAGAGTCCTCAGACGCCTCGTCCCGATGCAGCTGCAGCAGTCGCGCCGCCGGCGGCCGGCGCTGCAGAGGGCAGGGTCGACACTCAGACATGCAGTCAAGATGCCGCTGCCATCGACGAAGGCTCCACGACGTCAGCTGTGCACTGACTAGGCTTCCTGGGCCGCGGCCACAGCACAAGCAGCAGGCTGCAGGTGCTGCCTCTGGTGCAACCGCATTAACGGTGAGCAGGTCGTCTCGCCCTGACTGACAGCGTGATCGCCATAAACACCGCTATCCGCGCGCGGCACGCCGCGCCATGGTCTGTGGCGAAAGGGCGGGCGGCCGGGCGGCCGGGCAGCCACATGTCAACAACTGTGGTTTCATGATCTCAGCGGCTTGATTATGTCTGCAGACCTTCCCTTTCTGCGGTCATTCCCGCGGTTTGCGCGCTGACTCTCAGCTGGACTGATGCAGGAAGAGGAGGAGCAGTAGCCCTGCCAGACACTGTGACCTGCAGGGCTCACCTTGGTGACAGAGCACAGCATCCAGATTGGTTTGTTTTCTTTGTTCCATTCCCCCACTGGCGCCGCTCCGCCGCTGCGCGTTGGCGTGCGGCTGCAAACAGCTGCCGCTGCGCTGACGGGCGCCACCGGCTGCTGGCCTGGCAACGGCTTGCCTGATGACAGAATCCTCTTCTGCATCTGGTACCGCCGCTGCCGCCGCTGCGGTGCCAATCCCAGGCTGACCATTGAGCTGGTTAGCGTCGCCGCCTCTGAGTCGCACTGCGCTGTCGGAGCCGAGAACGCCATCGCGGAAGGCTCCTGCGGCCGCCGCCGTGGCTGTGCCAGTGTCAAGAGCCGCCGCTGTTTGGCTTCCCATGCTGCTCCGCCCATGGACACGGCTGCCGCTGCTGCCGGTTCAGAATCTGACGCCGACGCGGCCGCCGCTCCTGTGGCGGCGGCAGCCGCCTTCTTCCAAGCCCGCTTTTGCGCGACCTTGCTGGCGCCCGCTGCTGTTGCGACGCCTCTCAGATTTTGTCAGAATGTGTTGACAATTTCCGAGATTTTCCACGTTGATGACTCAGCGGCTCAACATTTCCAATGGTCAGGCAGCTGACGCCTTGTGGTTAACACGCTGGCAATGCAGGAGGTGATGGAGGACCCGGTGCTGTGCGCCGACGGGCACTCCTACGAGCGCGCCGCCATCACGGCGCGGTTTGCCGGCGACAACTGCGCCTCACCGGTGACGGGGCAGCCACTGGAGCACCAGCGGCTGCTGCCGAACCATGCACTACGGAACCTCATCCAGGCGGCGGCGATGCGCTGAAGACAGGCGTCCCGCGCCCCTGGATCATGCCACATGCCTGCATCGCCCAGCAGTGGTGCGCAGGTGTCTTGCCCTTGCTATAATTTTGGCCACATGCTGATGGAGCCTCAACATTGGTTCCGCCCTGGAAGGAAGCCGCGTTGCAATAGCCGAAACTGTGCAGCACCGGTTTGTCTATCTAGAGACTCGGCTTTACAAGCTTGCATGGTGGCAGCAGTCGAAATCAGGGTACTCGAACTTTGCTGATGTGTTTTGATCTTTCTGCAGGGTGTTGGGAATTATGAAAACGGCCGCCGCGGTAACCGCCGCAGCAGCTTCATCTACTCCGTTCGCAACGCCTACCCCATAATGTGCGGACCTGTGCCTGTCGCCCGTGCAGTCTCTGTCTGAGATGTTTCTGTCTGCTTGGCTACTCGCATGCGAATGTGCCGTGCAGTGTATACTGTTGTAAGACTGTGGTGTTCCTTTCGTCAGGGTTCACGAGGTTGTGACGGCAACACGGTCGGTGCATTTGGTTGTTTCACGACTGCTTGTTGGCGGATGCCCGCAATTTCGTCGGTGACCCATTCTACTAAGAGTTTCAAGAGTTCTCGCAGGGTCTTTCCCACCGACAGCCAAAGCTCAACTTGTGTCTCTGAATCATGACAATCATTTAAGAAATTCTTCGACTTCTGACAAGTCTCGAAGGAATAAAGCTCTCGGTTGCAGGTCCTCGCCCGTCCTCAGTCCGGTACTACTCCGGTACTACCACAGCAGTGTACACCACAGCACGTATCCACCACAGCACGTATCTACCAGTGTGTGCCTGTGACAGCACCGCCTCATCCGCTGCAAGCAGGATGCTACTCAAACCACAAGCACAACCAGAGAAGTCCATGGCATACAGTCATTCTATCTTACAAAAGCACGTGGCAGATAATACTGTCTCATCGCGCCGCCGCCGCCACCGCCTGGATCATATTGCGCAGCGCATGGTTTTTTTGTTAGCTGCCGCTGCGGCAGCGGCTGCTCCGTTACCGGCGAGATGCAGTTGCCAGCGGCAAGCCGAGCAGCCATGGCAACGCGCTCGTAGGTGCGCCCGTCGGCGCACAGCACCGGGTCCGCCATCACCTCCTGCGGTGGCAGGGCACCACCACTCAGACGATGAGACAGTCATGGCAGCACATGATTGGAAAGACAGTGCCGAGCTGCAGACCCTTGAAATAAGCATCATCTACTCGTTTCCAGCTTCAGGTATTGGGCAATGCAATAATGTCACCTGAGTGATGGGACACAGGTGACACTATGTCCAGTCGGGGGCTGCTCGCCGCAGCAGCGTACAAGTGGCATCAGCCCCGCCGCCTGCCGCCACCCCGCCCAGGCGAGCGGCAGCCGCTGCCGCCGCTGCAGCGCCGTCCAAGGGCGACTGTGGCTGCTGACCTTGCGCCTCGGCCCCTGCAGCGGCTACAGCTGTGGCCGGTGCCGGCGCCGGCGCCGCTGCAGCAGGCGAAGCTCCGCCCCCAGGCTGCTGTCGGGCATCGGCGCTGCTGGAGCACTCGCCCGAGGCCACATGACCTGTGCCTCTGCCGCTGGCGCTGCAGCAATTACTGCTCCGGGCGCTGCTGCTGCTGCCGCTGGCGCTGTCGCCTCTGCGTCCCCGGCAGGCACGGCACTCGATGGGGCTGTGACGTACCGCTCGGTGGCTGCTGCGGCTGGGCGCCAACGCCGGCTCTGACGACCATTCGTCACCCGCTTTTGCAGCCGCCGCTGTCGCCTTCTTCCGCCCCCGCTTCTGCGCCGCCTTGCTGGCTGGCGTCGCTGGCCGGCTGCTGCCCCTCCTCCTCATGAGAGGTAACACGATGCATGTCGTGAGAGAGGAAACAAAATTGGTCATGCTGAAGGCTTTCTGAATGGACTGTATGCCAGCGCAGGTCGCTGTCGCCCTCGCTGATTCTTCTGCGTTCAGAGGTACAAAGCCAGGACATGCAAGCACCATCGTGCACATGGGCTGCTGTCGTGCACGAGCGAGGCCCAGAGGCAGAAGTACCTTATCATGGTACTTCTGCTTCTCCTTGAAGGTGCACCAGCAAGAGAGAGCGCATCGCTGCTTCAGCACTGACCTCGTCGGCGGCCGCATCCTGCAGCGGCAGCCGCGCAGCTTCCTCGACTTCGTGCAGCGCCCGCTCGAACAGCCGGCGATGCTGCAGCAGCTACTCGCGGAACGCCTGCCGCGCCGCGTCCGCAGCTGCCTCCAAGGCTGCATGCTGCGCGCGAACCCGCCTGGCAGCGGTACTGTCGCGCAGCATGGTGGCCAAAGTCGTGCACACAACCTGCAAGCAGCATCGCATACAACAGTATCAGGGTCCATGCGCGGACGTGTTCAGATCCCAACAAACGAAGACGTATAAGGGCATGACAAGACTCTTGCATACAGTCTGCAGTCTCATGACGCACCATGATTGCAGCAGCGGCAGCAGGCCGGCCAGCGGCAGCCCCCCTAGGGTGGGCGAAGCAGCTAGAAATCCCCCGCAAGCCTCACAGCTGCACAAGGCAAGGCTTCGCATCATGCTGCAATGCCAAGCTAAGCCAACGCATTCCCACCAAGAAGCCTTGCCTGGGAGGGCCGCAGCTCGTCGGCGGCGAGGCTGGGCAGCGTGCGCATCAAACCCAAGACGGCCCCCAGCTCCGCCAGCTGCCGCCGTGCCTTGCCGCCGGCGACGTGCAGCACCGGGCACACGGCAGCCGCCTGCGCCATCGTCTGCAGGAACCGCCGCCAGGACTCCCCGCCGGGAACGCGCACTGTTGCTCCCCAGATGCGTAGAATAGCACCGCCCCGGCCGCCTCCCCGGCGCAACGCAGCAGCCGCGGCGACACTTGGGCGCCCGCTGCGGCCGCCGCCGCCACGAAGCTTGCATCGCAATGCCGGCCTGGCCAAACGGGCCCATGACATGGCGGCGTCTGGAGCTGGCCCAGCACCGCCCGCCTGCTGCAGCGCCCACCTGCAGACATGCCCCGAGCAGCCCAGGTAGCTGACCATGCTGTCCAGGAGGGCCGTCCACTCTGGCCCCTCGAGCATTGCAGCCGCTGCTGCCGCCGCTGACATGCCGCCGCCGCCGGCGCCGTCGCCGCCGCCGCCGGCCGCCACGAGCAGCGCGGCCGCAGCGAGCGGCCTAATCCCCGCCGCCGAGCTGGTCGCTGCCATTCCTGCAGCAGCTGCGGCAGCGCCCAGGGCCATGCCAAGCCACCGTTATTAGCGCATGGCGCCGCGGTGTACAGCCAGTCTAGCGCAGCAGCCCGCGTCTTGTGTTTGGCAGCCGGCCGGAATGTCCGCCGCCAGCCAGGACCAGTGCAGCAGCTGCGACCACAGGCGGAGGCGGTGCTCCCAACTCCCCGGCGGGCCCTTTTCGGCGACGTCCTGCGTAACCGCCGAGCGGAATCCAGCATGGCAATGAAGGTGCCCCGCTCGGCCGGCAGTGCCGCCAGAGCGAGTTGCAAGGCGTTTGACGCCCGTCCCTCGATGTCGGCGCCAGCGGCGTGCATGCAGGCGAGCTGCGCGGCGTGTTGCGCGGCCTCGAAGCAGAACTTACTCACCACGTCCGCGATGACAAGCGGCCACGTCTTCCACTTGAAGTGCTCGGCGCGGGTGAGAATCTCCAGCCCGCCGTGCCGCGGAGCGACAAGGCTGAGAGCGTGCAGGCCCAGTGTCAGCGCCTCCGTCCGCACTAGCACCTCCCCTGGTCGAGGCTTGACCGAGGCTTCCACGCTGCCGGCCGCAGAGGTGGCACCGGCAGCCGCGCAGGACATGACCTGCGCCAACGGCGGCAGCACATCTGGCTGCAGCAGCCCGCCGTTTGCTGCGTCCACGTACGCCAGCCTCAGCTGGACGAAGGTCAGCACCGCTAGGTCGAGGCTGAACTGCGGCCTGCTTCCGTCAATGTCGTCAATGTCAGCCCACCTGTATGCGCAGGGCAAGCCCCTTATCAGTGTCTGCTGGTACAGCATGTGGGACACGTGCTGGAAACGGGGTGACGTGTGAACAATTACTGCTGCAGTTCCCCACCCCATGGCAACTTGCCCTGTGAACCTAGAAGTCGCAGCGAAAGTCCTATGCATCCGGGCATCCCTTCTTGGCGGTGGCATGAGGCAGGCAGGCATGCAGTTCATACAGGGATCCGAAACATGTAGGGGGCCGCTCACCACACGAGAATGTGCTCTGCGGCGTGCTGCAGGTGCTGCTCCTGCTTGCGCGTAGCAACAGCAATGACGCCGCGAGAATCTGCAGGATGGCTTTAGGCCGCAGTTCCTCTGCCTGCTCCATCACGCCCTGCCGCCGGAAGGCCGCCCCTAGCTGCGGCGCGTGCCCCTCCAGCAGCTTGTGGAGGGCTGAGCGCAGTCGGGCCCGCAACTCATTGGGCACCTGCAAGCAGTTTGCAGCCGTCAGCAGGAGAGAATGTGAATGCGTCCGCATATGCACATGCCGCTCCCGCGGTGTGAATCGAAATGCATTGCATGCAGGCTCTGCAGACTAAAGGCAAGGCGCCGACGCATGCAGCACAATTCTTCTCTGACCCTCTCACGCCTACCCCTGGATCCGACCTGTTTATGGTCTGGATGAAATCAGCAAGTGCCGAGAGGGCAGCAGCGGCAACGCCGGACGCTAGGGTTTAGGGTTTAGGGACGCTAGGCTCTGTGGGCTGCTGCCTCAAGAGAGTATGACCCGCCGCGGCCGGCGCAGCAGCCCGCTCCGCTGCAGGCAGCGCCGCACTGCCAGGCTGGGCGGCGGATGGCACGGCGTCGCTGCCCCTCTGGACAGTGAGTGTCCACCAGTGCCAGCGCCGCTCTTGCTATGAGGCAGCGGCGTCGATGTCGCCGCCGGCTCGGCTGCTGCGCTCCCGCCAGCTGCCGTCGCTGCAGCGACCGCACAAACCGGGCCATGTTGCAGTCGAGGTGCATCGCCAGGCTGCGCATCGCCGCCTGGGCTGCCTTCTGCTCGAGCTCCGCGGCGACGCCGCCGGAGCAACATATTCTGCAGCCACCAGCCGGCTGTGACCTCAAACAGCAGCTGCTCGGTCGCCGATTCGCCGGCGGCAGGGGCGCTGTCGGGCCTCGTGTTCAGCCTCTGGGCCGCCGTCAGCAGCAGGTATGCTGTCGCGCTGCCCCATGCGTCCCGGGTGTTCCAGCCGCTGTGCAGCCAGCAGTCGGCGTCCCGGGCGTGGCAGGCGGCGCCGACGTCCGCCACCAGGCTTGACCACTCCAGCAACTGGCCCGCCCTGGCCGGTTCATACACCCCCTCTATGGGGGGGTGTATGAACCCCTCTATGGGTGCTCCGCCATGGATCGACCCGAGTTGGTAGAGCCCCTATGTGACATTGAAGCTGGTAAGGGGTACCCATTATGGCCCCAATACAGCCTCGTATGGGGGGTTGGTGCCGGGGTGTCATAAGTGGGTTCTATGGCGATGTAAAAACCCATAGAACCCTCTATGGGCGCCTTATGGGGGCTTATGGAGCTGCAATTCACCTCGGTGGGGCCCCCACACGGTAGAATTATCATGCCATAGAGCCCCAGTACGAGTGCATGTGTGACCCCTGTACGGCGAGGCTCCAACCCATAGAGCCCCAGCACGAGTGCCTGTGTGACCTCCGTACGGCGATGTAAAAACCCATAGAGCCCCAGTACGAGTGCCTGTGTGACCCCTGTACGGCGATGTAAAAACCCATAGAGCCCCAGCACGAGTGCCTGTGTGACCCCAGTACGGCGATGTAAAAACCCATACAGCCCCAGCATGAGTGCCTGTGTGACCCCTGTACGGCCATGTAAAAACCCATAGAGCCCTGTGGGGCGATGTGTAAGACTGGGTACTGGGGTTTGGTGTGCGTCAATTACTTCATACGCACACAGACATCAGCGCTGTGCAAGTCCAACTCGAGGGCATGGGCCCAACTTGCAAATAGTATAGACAATGTGACG
>JAABUL010007803.1_pt1 | contig 11269 bp, 5 predicted proteins | sample 5559151 | NCBI WGS metagenome assembly JAABUL01 (sample SAMN10711876, study PRJNA513368) | rock metagenome | isolation source: Antarctica rocks | place: Antarctica: Victoria Land, Pudding Butte sud | reverse complement strand
AACAAAGAAGCTAAAAAACAAAAAGATATATATATTGATTTTCGAATGCGATTTTGCTTAGAAATTAGACTTTTTTCGTTAATAACAAAACATTTTTGTTAATATTAAAAATATTATTTAGATTAATAAAACAAAGAGAGAAAGATTTTTTATTAAGATATTTTTTTGCGATTTTGCTTAAATGTTGCAACTTGTAATAGTAGCACAACTTTTACTTATTATAGATTTCTTTAATCTTTAAAACAATTAAAGATTTGTTTTAAACAATAACAATAACAAAGCTTAAATCTATTAATTCGTTAAATACTACAAAAATTGTCAATACAAATAAGACAACATAGACGAAAGTAATAATGCGAAATTTTAACAAATTATTAATAAGAACGAAATTAAATTTTTGTTTAATTAAAGCAATAATAATTGTTGTAATACGAGATTAACAATGCGTAAATTGTTGAAACTTCTTGTTAATTTTAATAAAAGCTTAAATTTATTATTAAAAAATAAATAATTATTTGTTATTAAGAGTTCGTCAAAACATAATAGCAATTTAGATAAAAAAACTAACGTTGCGTTTTATATAATCAATTAGTAAAGCGTTTTTCATTTAAAAATGTTTTTTCTTCTAATAAAAGAGATTATAATACTTGGCAAAGCTAATAAAGTCTTGCTTTAGAGTTTTGCGAAAATACAAACATATATCTTTTGATTCAAAAAGATTGTTATAATAATAACATAGATTTCGATATTATTTGTCGAAGAAAACAATAACACAAAGATTATTAATTCGATATTGATTTATAAGATTGTAAATTTTCTTATTTATAATAAGTTGTAATTTCGCATAGATAATCTTAATTTAATTGATAAAATATTGATTATAATTTACATTTATAGGTTGTATAAAATTTTGCTCTTATATATTTAACTAATTTTTATCTCTTTTATATTGTAATATATTAAGAAGTTTCTCGAATTTAGAGATAACAAAAGCAATAATGTTCGTAAAAAGCAATAAAAGTTGTATAATAAAAATAAATTAATTGTTTATAGCTTAAGCGACGATTTGTGCAATTGTAATTATAGATATTAAGTTTAATTTTACAAAAGAAAAGTTTAAAGCAAATAAGATAAAAGTAATATTAATGTTAAATTGTATTTAATTTTAAAGCTTTCGAAATTAACGTAGAGTTTCGACTAAATTTTGAATAACTTGTCGAACGAACTTCTTAACAATAAGTTCGATCTTTAGTAAAAGTTTTAAATGCTTTATTGAGTTAATAATTAAATAAATATTAATATATTCGAAGAGACTAGATTTTAACGCGTAAAAATATTGCAAAAAGTACTAATCTTTCGTAATATCAAAAACTAAACTCGAAATCTTTATTAGATTAATCGCGTCAAGTCGATTAATCAAGTTTGAGTTAATTAATCGACTCGAATCTTAGCGATTCGAGTCGATTCCTAAAATTGAAATTGAAAATCGAGTCGAATCGAGTCGATTTCTAGAGTTAAAATCGAAAATTGACTCGAAAAAATCGATTTAAATTGTCAAGGAATAAAGTTATTTAGTGGCGAATTTAATAAACAAAAATTAGATTTTAAATCTTATTATTTTTTTATTTAAATATTCTATAATAATGTAATAAAGTAATGTATATAAACTATTTAATATTTATATAATAAATAGATTACAACTATTATAGTCTCTTAATAAACTTCGATTTTATATTTTATCAAAAAGTATATAATAATGCATTTAGATAATACATTTAAGCTTATTAATACTATTAACTAATTCGAGATCTTTATAATCTTGTAATTAACTTTATTCTTAGCATTATTATTATTGTCTTTACTTTTGTTATTATTATTATTATCTTTGTATTTTGTATTTTTATATTTGTTATTTATTATTTTCGCATTATTCTTTGTCTTCTTTTATTTTATCTTTACTTTATTATGATTAATCTTAATCAAGTCTTTAACATTGTTATTTATCGATTTTAAAGAATTAAATATTTTGCGATTTGTAACGTTTTTATTGTTTGCAAAAGTATCTTTAAATCTTTTAAATTCGTTAATTGCATTTAAATTGTATATTTTCTTTAATTTATTAAACTCTTTATAATATAAAATGCGTTATTAAATTATTTTAATAATTAATATTATATATTTAATTATATTTTCGCTCAATTTAAATTAATTAAAATTAAGCTAACATATAGATTAGTTATTTTATTTATATTAGACTTTATATATACTTAAATATTAAGAAATTGTATTGTATTTATATTTTTACTTTTTAAGATTATTTGTATAGCAATCGCATTAACTTTAGTTTGTTTTATAGCATTTTTGTCTTTAATTTTCTTTATTAGTTTGATCTTAAAGTATTGCGCTACAATATAATTAATTTTTTAAATATATATATATTATTTAAATGCATTATTATACAATTCTTTTTCTACTCTTTTATTAATTATTATATTTTTAACGTTTTCTTTTATATTAATTTAGATTTGCTTAGAGATTTTCTTAAAAACAATTGTTGTTCGCAACTTAATTAAACGCTTGTAAAGTATTATACAATTAACGTTTTGCTTTTTGTAAAGTAGCTTTTTATCTTTAATTTATATTGTAGTACAATTTCTATTAGTAATAATTTGCGAAAGAGTTAATAAAATAGACATTTTGCGCTTTGAATTAGTTTTAAAGATAATATATATAAATAATATAAAGCAAATCTTTTACTTAATAATATTGTATTAGCTATTTAACAATATTCGAATTTCTAAATAAAATAAAATTCGATCTTAAAAAATTTATTTTTTTAATTAGTTTTAATAATAATGTATACAAATAATACAAAATAAACTTGTATATTAACTATATAAATTAAGACAATAAATAATATTAAATGTATTAATTAATATATAATATTTAAATAGAAAAGTTGTCGCAATTATAAGATAAATTTATGCGCTTAATATTAGAATTAGAGTTTAAATATTATTTTTATTCAATATTATTACAACTAAAAATTATTATCTTTATTACGTTAATTATCGTATAATATATACTTTTTAACTATTGAAATTAAATACAAATACGCGTACTTGCAATATACTACTTTATTATATTATTTATTAAATACTTAATCGCAAAACTTGTTAATTTTCGCATTTTATATTGTTAATTCTTTTATTTAATATTAAAAATTCTTAATTTAACAACACGTTTTGCTCTAAAACTCTAATAATTCGAATTAAACAAATTAATAATGTATTTAAGTAATATATTTAATATGTTACGCATCGCTAACATACTTAATTTAGTTTATAAAATAGAAGATAAGAAATTGCAAAAAGATATAACAACGCAAGTTAATTATAGCGAAAAAAAAAATCGATCAAAATAGCTTTTAATATGCAAAAAATAATGCAAAAAAATAATGTATTAAGCTATTATTAATTAAGTGTTTATAATATAGAAGAAACGCAAATACAAACTTAAAACAATAGCTCTACGTAAAATTTGCAAATACTAAAAGATTAATAATTTATTAATTTCGAAGATATTCTTTGCAAAATTAATTTAAGAAATTTTGCAAAATAAAGTTGCTAGCAAAGAAAACAATAAAAAATATTAAATTTAAGCATTAATCTTGTTAGCTCTTTTAGAAATTATTAAGAGTTTTATAATTAATTTTTTCTTTAGTAAATATATTATTTATTTGCATTATTATTGTTTCTATATAATATATATTAATGTTTTGTTTTATATATTTAGATAATAATCTTCTTGCTATTTATGTTAATTGTAAGATTATTAAGTCTAAGAATTTGCAATTGTTAAAGCAATTAATATAGAATTTAGAACTTCACTATAATAAGTAGTAATAAAATTGATGTTTAAATATCTTCGTTATATTAGAAATTAAAATAATTAGCAAGAAATTAAGAATTTAAGCTATTTTAATTATTGTACTTTATTATTCGTATTATCTTGTTATATTATCTACTAAACGCATTGTTTTATTATATGCATTTTTTATATTCTTTTTTATTAAATATAATAATTAAAAAGTGCATTATAATTATGCATTTAAATTATCTAAATAATTAGAGTTAAATTATTGACTTAATATCTCTAATTAAAGAGCTTAACAATCTTGTTCTATATAATTTTATAAAAGATTGCACAAAAAGAAAATTATTATATCTTAAAAAAGATTCGAATTCTTATTTTTTTATTTTTTTATACTAATAACATGTAATCTACAATATAATTTTAGATAATATTATAATGCTATTTTAAACAATATTATAGATTGTGCGTTATTATGTTACGCTACTATCTAGACGACTAAAGTATTAGAGTAGATTAATATTGTTAAAGAGATTTATAAACGTCTTTAGACAATGTAAGCAATCACTTAATAATAAGAATTTTGCAACTTATATTTATAATAAAAGATAACTTAATAAATAAGTTAAACACAATTTATAAGAAAGTCATATCTAGGAAATCTATATATTAAAAGAAATTCTTTTTGTTCGCTTTGTTCGTTGTTAAGCATGTCGAGCTTTATTCGCTTTGTTCGTTATTAAACATGTCAAATTTGCTTATTAACGTATTAAACAATGTTTGTTTGTTAAATCGTTAAACATGCAAGTAATTGTACTATGTGCTACAAACTACTTTGTAAAATATATATCAATTATAACGAATTAAAGTCGTAACACTATTTTTTTTTTAAAAATTTTTCGTCTTAAAAAACGAATGCTTACATGTTATGTCTTTTTATTAAAATTATATTTGTTTTGTCTTTAAAATAGATTATTGCGAAATATTTATTAATTTCGTTTGTAAACGTTGTTGCTATATTAATAAACCTTACATTGCTATAGAAGATTTGTTATTTTATTTAAAATGTTCGAAATGTATTTATGCGAAAAAATCGTATATAAATATGTCGTAAATTTTTTTGAATTATATTAGAAAAAATCTATTCTTTAAAGTGATAAAGAATAAAATTATATTAATAATTATAATTATGCGATTGCTTCGCAACAAAAAAATGTTAAAGAAAATTAATACAAAGACGAAACAAAAGACACAATATTTATTGTTTAGTATAAAGAAATTGAATGTTACAAAGTTGTTAAATTGTTTTGTCGCAAATGCTTTAATTAAGACATCTTTTATCATTTAATTTTCTTTTATTATGTTAAACGATTTTTTAAACGTTAATGAAATTTCTAAATAAAGATATCGTAATTGTTAAGATTGCTAGTTAATTTTTACGTATTTTTTGTCCTAAAATACTTTTTTTATTTTATAAAATATTGTTAATTTTTTTGTTTTAAAATTCTCTTAATCTTAAATTAATTTTCTTTCTATAATTTATAATAAAATGTTTTCTATATAGACGTACTTAGATCGATTAATTTCAACAATAATATATAAAATACTAGAAATATTTTAACGTTCTTAGATAAGTCGAGTTTATAATTAACTAATCTTTTAGTTTTTTTAACGAGAAACGATTCGACTTTAACATGATTTAACTTCTTGTTTAACTTCTTTGTTCTAAGATTTTTTATAAAAAAATATATTTTATCTTTCTCTTTTAGCTAAGATGTCGTTTTTTGTTTTTTGTTTTAATATTTAATTAATTTTTCTTGCATTTTTAAGATGTTGTTGTGTATCTTTTTTAACGTCGTTATTTTTTCGATAACTAATTGCGCTAACAAATGCGTACGCTCTTCTTTAAAGAGATTTAATTTCTTGCTATAATTAGCGAAAAATAAAGTTATTTTAATGATATTCGAAATCTTAGCATTAAGTGTTAATTGTGTCACAGATAAAATTAATACTTAATTACTATAAGTATTGTTAATGTAATGTCTTAAATATTGTTTAAGACTCTAGTTTGTTCTTTCTATTTAACTATTCGTAATTAAGTGATAGACAATAGATATTTAAAGTCTTGTATCTAACATTAAAAAAAGCGTCTTTTAATAGTTAGACGTAAAAAGCTTGTCTTTGTTACTAGTTAGTTTCTTAAGTATATTGTAATACTATATAAGTTGATTTAATATAATGTATTTTAATTGTTTTGCAATAAACTTATCTTTGCATGCGATAATATATAAGTACTTAATAAATTTATTAATCATTACTAGTATCAAATTATATTTATTTTTAATTGCTAAGTTCGTTAACTTAAGCAACTTAATAATAAAGTTTATCGTAACTTTATCTTATAACAATTTAAATAATTTCTAATATTAGATTTCGTCGTAGTTCGCATGCGTATTATATTTGTTTTGCTAACAATTAAGACATCGTTTAATATATATTTTAACAACTTATCTTATCTATAAAAACTAATAATGCTAGCGTAAAAGTTGAAGAATTTTCGTCACTCTTAAATGCTTTTGCAATGATTCGTCATAATACTCTTTTATATATTTGTTAATCTTATTGATAAATATTTGAAGTTTTTCTTTCTTTATTAAAAACTCTTTTATATTATTTCGAAATATTTGTAATGTAACATTTAGTTCGTATTTGTTTGTTAATAGTAATTTATTTTAATTGATCTTAAGTATGTTATAATTAAACGATTCTTTCGTTTTTATATAATTATTTCTTCTATTAAGTGCGTTTGCTTTATCGTTATCTTTATTTAGAATATATTGTATCTTAAACTTGTATTGTTCTAGTCTCTTTAATTATCGCATTTATCTTCTATTTAGTTGCTTAATAGTAGTGAAATATATAAGATTTTTGTGATCTATAAGAATTGTAAGTTTTAATGATTTTTTTATGTATATTTTTTATAATTTTAAGAAGATTATTATAACAAATAGTTTTTTATTGTGAACATTATAGTTTTGCTCAATTAATACAAGTTTTCTCGAAAGATATATTATTAAGTGTTATATGTTTTCATGTTTTTAATTAAAGCATGCATCGATAATTAAATTTAATGCGTTAATTTTAATTTTATTTAATAATTGCGAATCGTACATTTTTAATATTAATTTTTTCAAACATTTTAATTTAAGATTCTAAAATAATTTCTTTTTTACGAATTCTTATAATTATAACGTATTCTTTTTCGTAAAATTCGTTAATAATATTACGTTTATTAAGTAGTTTTTAATGAACTTCTTGTTGTAGTTTATAAAATCTAAAAAGAATTGTATTTTTTTAACATTTATTAATGATTTTTATTCTTTAATTGTTTGTAGTTTTTTAAGATTTATGCGTACTTTATGTCGTTCAACGATAAATTTAAAAAAGTTAATTTTCTTTTAATAGAATTCGCATTTCTTTAACTTAAAATGTAAGTTTTTTATGTTTAAACATTCTAATACTTTAAAGATATAACTAACATGCTTTTTTAAAGTTTTTAAATAAATTATAATATCGTTCAAGTATGCTATGACAAATTAATTCAAATATTGTCGTAATATATTATTAATTATTTCTTAATACGTTGTTAAGACGTTCGTGAGCTTAAACGACATCATTATGTATTTGTATAATTTATATCGTATGCGAAAAGCTATCTTTTACTCTTTCTCTATCTTTATTCTAATTTAGTTGTACGCTTTTCGTAAATCTAATTTAATAAAATACTTTGCTTCAAATAATTAATTTTAAAGTTCGCTAATATTAAATAGTAAATATCGATTCTTAATTGTAATATTATTTAGCTTCTAATAATTAACACATAAACGAAGAATTTTATTCTTCTTTAATACAAAGAGAATCAAATATTTTATCTATAATTAGAATTTTTTAATAAATTCTTTCTTTTCGTTTTTTGTTAAGTATTTGCAAAGTACTTTAAGCTTTTTTTTAAATAAAGTATATATAAGTTTAAACGTAAGTTGTTTGCTTAATTTAAATCTAATTTCGTAATTTTATAATTAATGTTTAAGAAAAGTCTTTGTTATTTTTTTTTTTGAAACAAATGCTCTTAATTGTTATATATTCGTAATACGTACTTTAGCGATTTCTTCGTTATATTAAATAGTTCAAAGCTTTTAAAAAATTCGTAATTTTTTTCATTTACTTTAACTTTATAACTTAATTAATTTTTATTAATGTTTATTAAGTTAAACTTTGTTAAATCGTTTTTTTGCAAAAATGCAAATTCGCTACTTGCGATCGATTTTCGACTTAATCTTTTATCTATTATTAAACATTATTAATGCGTAGATTAAATATAAATTACGTGATCACATTGTGCGAATTTAAGTATTTGTATATTTTAGTTAACTTTTAAATTGTGTTGCTTTAATTAAAGCATTTCTAAAACAATATTATAAGTAATTATTCTTACTATATTAAAGATTAGTTTCTCGTAATGTTGCTAAATAACTATCAATAGTAATTTCGTTTCTTTATTTACTTTTTCATTCTTGTCGAATAATAAATTTTTATCTACAATTATTAGATTGTATGCGTTAAGCTTCTTTTAAGTAAAATACTTTTTTCTTTTAATAAAAGCTTTAGTTATAAAATTACTTATCGCATTAAAATTAATCATTGCGATAAATTATTATTTATTAACTCTAATTAGTGTAATAAAACATTGTGTATATGTTATTAAGTTTAGTTGTTGCTATTAGGCTAACATATTACATTTCTCTAATATGCTTTTTATTAAAAAATTTGAACCTTTTTTTGTTCTTATGTTGCGATTTCTACTTCGAGCGCTTGTTTATATTAAGCTTCTTTCTTATGCTAAATTAATAACTTTAGCTTTTTAGAGAATTAATTGACTTCTTCTTTGTCTTTTAGATAAGTTTAGCATAAGTCGTTATAACATTTTGTTCAACTAAGTGTCGCATGTTTCTTTGCTTTCTTTATCGCTTGTTTAGATAAACTAACATTACTTAATTGTTATTCGATTTCGTTAGAAATATCTCTTTTTATAGTGGCGTCGCTTTCTAGCGCTTTCTCGCATTTATTTACGATCTAGTTTATTTATTGTTTTTTCGATGAACTAACTAAAGTCTTAAGATGTTTCGTGATATCGTTTAAACATTTATGAAAGTTTTTTTAGTTATATTTGTTATCTAAGTTTATTGCTAGATAAAAATTAACGTTTTTAATCGTTTCGCTCTTATAGTTTTATTAAGTATTTAATTGACTTTTTGCGTAGATGCGAATGTCTTATTCAATGATGTTTTATCTAGAACTTTCTATAATTGATTTAAGTTTTTTATCAAATAGTAGTTGTCGTTCGATTTAGTCTTAAGAGTGTTCGTCTCTATGTTAATTTGCTCTCTAATGTCGTTTTAGCTATTAAGTATCTCTCTTAACATAGCATTGATTTATTAATGATTTATTAAGTTTTATAATTAATAATCTCTTGCGAAGTGATTTAATTTGTCACATAAATAATACGTTTTTTAGAATTTGTTATTTTGCTTTTCTTTAAAGTTTTTCTTTTTACGTTATTAAATAAAATTTAATTTTATAGATGCAAACTTACGATAATTGAAGTTATTATACTTCTAATTAGAACGAAATTCTTCTTGCTAATATTTAATCGCTAGTTCAAAGAAGATTCTTGTTCTTTTTTAAGATTAATTATATTTTTTTTTTATAACTCTTTCATATAGCTTGTCGTTAAAATCGATAATTACTTCGATGAAATTAAATATATCGTTAAGAGTTTTTTCATCACGCATAATTTCGTTCTTTAGATTGTTTTTAAAATTTTGTTGAAACATTGTTATAAATGCGACATCGTTTTATTCGATTAAATTAATATATTTTTAAAATTTAGCGACGTAGTTTGCTACAAAGATTCGTTAAATTAAATGTTAAATCATTTTTTTTGCAATTTGTTTCTCGTTAAATGTTTTAAAGATTCTTCAAAGTTTTTTCTTAAAATTATTGAAATTTGTGAACATTATACAAGAATTTTCGTTATTGTTCTCTAAGTATTTTCGTAAATTTAACTTAAATTAATGCTAAATTCTCTCTTTAAAAAATGTCGATACAAAAATTGTCTTCTAGTTCGCTAGAACAAAATAGAAGATAAAATAGATATTTATTTATATAAGCTAGTCTTTTAGATTAGTACGATCTCTATAATAGATATTAGATTTGTTGATTCTAATCTTGTTGTTTCTTATAATTGATAATCGAAGTAATGCTAATAAGTTAATGCTTGAAATAGAGACGCGTTGATTTAATACAAACATTCTTAAAGTATTTAAAGTATTACGTTGCTATCTAGACGATTAAAGTATTAAGATAAATTAATATTGTTAAAGAGATTTGTAAACGTCTTTAGACAATGTAAGCAATTACTTGATAACAAAAGTTTTGCAACTTGTATTTATAATAAAGAGTAATTTAATAAATAAGTTAAACACGATTTATAAAAGAGTTGTATTTAGAGAATCTATATATTAAAAGAGATTCCTCTTGTTCGCTTTGTTCGCTATTAAGCATGTCGAACTTTGTTCGCTTTGTTCGTTGTTAAGTATGTCGAATTCGCTCATTAACGTATTAAGCAATGCTTGTTTGCTAAGTCGTCGAACATGCAAGTAATTGTGCTATGTGCTACAAACTACTCTGTAGAGTATATACTAGCTATAACGAACTAGGGTCGTAACATATTATTACAAGAAATTGAACACACTATTATTAAGTTATTAAAACTTAGTTATTTAATCTTATTATATTTAAACGTATATTAAAATTAGAGATAATATAATTTTTAAAAAGTTAAAAATATTAATTTAATATAATATTAAGTATTTAGTTATTTTAAATATATTATTTATCTATATTATTATTAATAATATTCGTTTATTTATAATAATATTATAAATATAAAATCTCTCGTACAATAATCTAGCTATAAATAAATTTTACTTAAAACAATCTTAAACTTTATTCGAAAAAAAATCTTATTTTTATTAATTCGTTAATTATTATCTTGTATTCTATAATATATATTTTATAATTTAATAATAATCTTCTTTAAATTTAAATTTATAGTATAATTATAATACTTAATTATTATAATTTGTTCAATTGTTTATAAACTTATTTAAGATTAATTTTATTAATATACTTTTCGAACAAAACTAAAAGTTCGTTCAATATCTATTAATAATATTAAATAAAATAAAATATCTTTAATTATTTGCGTTAACTTAGAATAATTTAAAGCATTATCTCTTTAATATTTTTATGTTAAATATTTATTCTTTATAAT
>JAABUL010007802.1_pt1 | contig 11273 bp, 1 predicted proteins | sample 5559151 | NCBI WGS metagenome assembly JAABUL01 (sample SAMN10711876, study PRJNA513368) | rock metagenome | isolation source: Antarctica rocks | place: Antarctica: Victoria Land, Pudding Butte sud | reverse complement strand
CCCCCAAGGAGGATGTGGGCAGCATATTAGAGATTTGCGCCTCGGTCTAGAACCAGGCCATGCCGTTCTGTACTTACCTCATCCTTCATGTAGGTAATCTATGAAAACAGAATCAACAACAACAGCTCTGCTGTTCAGACGCTGCGTTATGTCAGGTTTACTCCGGACAGTCTGGTTTCCTATATCCGGCAGTCTGATTAGCCACATCGCCACCCCCACCACCGCCACCACCGCCATCTGCATATAGTCTAAGTTCATTTAGTAATCGCTTGATGAGATGCTGAACTATGTCAAAAACACCACAATAGACTGACCGCCTAGAATTATTACAAGACTGACAAGACTAACTAATACTAATAGAGCTAAAGGCGTAAATGTAGAGAGTGAAAAGGTAGTTGATGTAGGAGTTGGCGGGTAGACAAGATAATTTTGATAATCCAATTTAGTCAATCAAATATCGCGATATTTGGAGTCTGCAACAACTATCTTAACAACGCTTTAATTGCTGTTTTCGAGATCGCCAATAATGTCAGTTATATTGAATTGCATATCAACGATGCATCTTGGCTAATAAAGGCGATAATAACAATGTTAATAGTAGATAAAGATATAGATATGGAAAAGAGGAGATAGAAGATAAAATATTATCAATGCATCAATGCATCGAGTCGACAAAGATGTTGGCTATACATTGAGTTGAAAATTCTACCAGAAATATCGTAAGTGAGGTTATACACAATTGTCGATAACAGCGACGGGTGTTCCTTATTAGGTATAGTGCCTACTAGGTGGGTTGCGCAATAAGGAGTAATGTAATTATATTAAGAGCGAGTAGGATAGATTGTAGATTGACCCAGGATCGTTGCGATAGATCTTGAAAAGTCGGGACGTCTCAATACATCTTAAAAAAAAAGTAATTGCAAGATATCTCCAGGACGTTTCGTTTCGGTTTGCCAATAAATTTTACGTTTGAGATATTACGTTATTCACAAGATATTCCTAGAAATTTGAGATGTCTCGAGATTGTCTTGATACAATTTTAGAAGATTGTTTCTTTCAACAAAAAAATTAATCGACTTTAAAACGTGCACGTAGACGTCTCGATACATAGACTAGTATATCTTACTACTATATATATATTGAAGTAGAGAACAGAATCAAGAGATTGACAGAGTTAAGAATCGAACTATTACTACTTTACATATTACGCGACTACAAGATATCTATGTCTACACTCTACGTTACAAAGACTTACGCAAAAACAAAGCATAATTAGCAAATAAATACTAGACTAGTACTGTAAATTACAAAATAATCTTACAAGCATCTTAAGAAATCTTGTTATAAGTAGACTTCTATAAAGCTTGCATTATTGACATATCTTTGAAAAAGAGATATTTTGTAATTAATATTTATTGTAATTGTTAAGAACTGTATGTAAAACATTTTATGTGAGAGGTACTTGTTAGACAGGCTTCTTAATATCAGGATTCTAGGTTAATCCCCGATCTATCCCATTCGCTATTAATGTAATTAGACTGCCGGAGTAAACCTGGCGTTATGTTATAAATCTCGGAAGAACTCTTTGCCGAGGAATACTGTAAGAATGTTACTGAGTGCCGTTAACAGCGCCACTTCAAGAGGGTGTTGAACCTGGTTGGCCGGATGGAGTCGTTACATAACGAGCGGTTCGATAGCTATTCGATCCTACAATAGTTTCCGCTAAAAGGAGCGAAGCTAAGACGTAGTGTGTAATGCCATAGCGCCCCCGGCGCGCTAGCGCCTCAGGGTATGGCAGGGCACGTGACCCCGGGTGCCTATGGAAGTCCCGGATGGCACGGCACCCCTTTTCTTGTTAGATAGCGAGAAACAGACTCTTACGTTATAACAAGTATTAGATAGAAAGAAAGCTTGTCTTTTGTTGTTCTTCAACAATTAGTTCTACTACTATCTACTTTATATAGTTGAAATATAGTAATACAAGTCTATTATATCTTATATTTTTTATATTTTAGTGTGTTAACAAGAAGCAGACACGTTTGCATTTTACAATTTTAATTGTTTTATCTTTCGAAAAAAACAACTTAAAGCGTAATAGTATTATATCGAATTATAGTAGCTTAAATTACAATAATTATTTAATTACTAAATTAAAGTTTAAAGACTTTAATATCTTTTAAAACAACAATTGTTTACAAAATATTAATAAAAATAATTTTTGTTAGCATAACAATAGTAAAGAAAAAAGTTTAACTACAATTAGAACTTCTACTTTATATTAGCAAATAAAAATTTTAATAACAAAGATTTAAAATTTGCAAAATATTTAATAGATTTAAGCTATAATAATTAAACAAACAAATTCTTAAGTTTCTTAATTTATTATTGTATTGCTATTAATAATATTTAAGTTTCTAAAGCTTAAAAAACTAAAATTGTATAAAAATTAAAATATAAAAAAGTATATTATCTAATTTCGAAAAATTAATATTAATATAATACAATTTTCGATATACTTTATTACAAATAAGAACAAAATTCTTTATTATATATTATTTTTAAAAAACAATATTATTACTCAATAATATTTAAGAACAAGCAATAGCGTTAAACTAAAAAATAAAATTTTTAAAAAATTTAGAAAGTTTTTATTAAATTTAATAACTAATTTTGCTAATTGTTGTTTTTTTGTCTACAAAAAATAAAAAATTACTAGACAAAAATTAGATTAAAAAATAATTATTTTTAAAAAATATCTAGACAAGTTAGAAATTTATTTAGTATTGTTTTTAAAAAAATATAAAATTTATATATTTTTAACTAAATTAAAGTTAAATTTAAAAATAAAAATTCTAAAAATTAATAATATATCGAATATTTGCAATAAAATTTTAACTATAATTATTATATAAGAACAAATATTAAATTATATTTGCAAAATAGATATAAATAATTTTAAAAATTAGCAAATAACAAAAAAATTTAATATTTTTTTAAACAAATTTTATTAAAATTGTTACTTAAATAATATTAACAAGTTTAGCAAAAACAAAAAGTTATATACTTTTAAGAATTTGTTAATATTGTATAAACAAGTTTACAAAATTAATAACGCAAACTATTTAAAAAGTATTAAATATTTTAAATATTATAAAAAGAAATATTACAAAATAAATTATTTTAATAAATATAAATAAAATAAATCTATTGTTATTGCTGTTATTACAATAAATATAAAAAAAGATTAAATTTTATTAATATCTTATAAACAAAGTAAAAAAAACAAATAAAAATAGTAAATTTAATTTTAGTAAAAAATTAAATTAAATTTTTTAATAATAAGTATTAAATTATAGATCTAGTTAATCTAAAAGCTAAGATAAATCTTCTTAATTATATTTATATAGTACAATAAGAATTACAACTTATATTTGCTATTTTATTAATATTAAATTTTTTTAATAGTAATAATTGTTTCTGTTATAATATCTATAAGTTAATCTATTATTTAATTAATTTATAAAATTAGTATTAAAAATATACAATCTTGTTTTACTTAGTAGAATATATAGATTTTAATCTTATATTAGATATATTAATATTATTTAAATAAAATATATTAATTAATTCGAAAATACAAAGCTAACAATTTAAAATCTTAAATAAAAAATAAAAAATAATTAATTTTAAATAGTTTGTTTTAGATTTTGTTAAATATAATATAGTCTATACAATTGTTTGCGCTAATATTACAAAAATATCAAATAAAAAATTAGCAAAATTTAAGATTCTTAAAGAATTAAAAAATCTAAAAGATATCTATAATAATAAATTAACTAAAATTCTATTAAAATTAAAAAGAGAAAATTATATTATTAAGTTTTAGAACAATAAAGAGTTATTGTTTATATTTCTTTATAATTTTTTGCAAAATAAATTAACAATATTTCGATAGTATCTTAATAATATATTAGCAAAAAATTAAATTAAGTATTTAATTTTGTTTATAGATATTTCTATTCTATTTGTATTAAAATCGAACAATAAGTTATATTTATATATTAACTATAGAAATCTAAATACAATTACTATTAAAAATTGTTATTTATTGTTTTTAATTATAGAAACGCTAGATTGTTTATGCAAAGCAAAGCGTTTTATTGTTTTAAATTTAAAGAATATCTACTATTATATTTGTATTAAATACAATAATAAATAAAAAACAATATTTTATATATATTATAAGTATTTTAAGTATTAGATTATACTATTTAAACTAGCAAATATATTTGCAATTTTTTAGATTTATATTAATAAGATATTGCAAAAGCTAATTAATATAACTTGTATAATCTATATAAATAATATATTTGTATATAGCAATAATTTAACAAAATACTAATATTATATTAGACAAATATTAAAATATCTTTGCAAATATTTGCTATATATTAATCTAAAAAAATACAAATTTAATACTACTAAAATTAAATTTTTAAATTTTATTGTATTCTTAGAAAATATACAAATAAACTTAAAAAAAATTAAAACAATTAAAAAACAATTTAAATTAAAAACTTACTATAAATTTTAAATATTTTTAAACTTTGTAAACTTTTATAGACATTTTATATATTATTATTTAAAAAAAATTGTTCTTTTTACTAATTTGTTAAAAGAAAATAAAAATAACAAAAAATATAATTCTTTTATTTAATTAAATAAAATAGAATAGATGTTTTGTTAACTTTGCAATATCTTTATATTAACTCTACTACTTTGTTACTACAATTTAGACAAAAAAAATTAGAATAAAAACTAATATATTTAACTTTACAATTGCAAGTATTCTAAATTAACAAAATAATAACAAAAATTAATACTTAATAATATTTTAATTGCAAAAGATAATTTTAACAAAACAAAATTATAAAATATATAATTAGAAATTGCTAATTATTGTAATTGCTTTTAAGCAATAGAAATATTATCTAAAAAATAGTATTTATTTTATTAAAATATAGTTAAATTATAATAATTTTAGAAAATTTATAAATTAAAAGAAGCTAAACTTAAGACAAATTTGTTAAATACTTAAATTAGTTATTTATAATTTTAAAATCTTCTATTATTTAAATAAGAAAAATTTAACAAATAAACTATTAAGATATTTTAATTATAAAAAGATTTTATTATTAAATATAAGATTGCTATTAATATTGCAAAATAAATTAATATTGTTATCTAACAAAAATTTGCTAACGCAAAGCAAACAAAAGATATTAAATAATTTAACTTTTATATTTTAAAATAAATTAATATTATTGTTTAACAAAAAGTTGCTAATATAAAATAAGCAAAAAATATTAAATAATTTAATTTTTGTATTATAATTAGCAAAAATACTTACTAGTAATACAAAGATTTTACAACTATAAAATAGAAAAAAAGTTTTTAAAAAACTAGTATCTTTATTTTAACTAACTAATATTTAGATTGTTATTTTAAGAAAAATAATTAAAAATATATTAAAAAAATTATATAAAAAATTTCAAAAATTAATAAGATTTTTAATAAAGAATCTTTAAACTAAAAATATTTAAATCGAAAAAATTTGTATTAAGATTAAAATATTGTTTTGCTATAAACAAAAAATATAAATTCTAAATTAAATTTTTTTTATTAAATATAACAAATTGCTCTATATTTTAGAAAATATAATTATTAAAAAAAAATTAATTTGCAAAAATTATAATAATTCTTTAACAAAATATTTTAAGATTAAGAAAATTCTAAATTTATTTTAACAAAAATATTTTTAATTTATTTATATTAAGCAAATAAAAGTATATATTAGAATATATAATATTTGTTAATATATTAAAACTTCTTATTATAAATTATATAATAAATTTTAATTTTTATCTACAATAAAAAAGTTATAAAAGAAAATTATTATAAACTTTGTAATAAGTTTATTATTAAATAAATATTATAAAATTGTATATAACTTAATTTTTGTAATAGTTAATTATTATACAAAAATAATTAGATATATATTTGTAATTATTAGAATTAATATTGCAAAGCTAGCAAAAGTATTTTTTAATAAAATTATTTTATACTTTAAAATATTAGTTAATATAATAAATAATAGAAAATTTGTCTTTACTAGTATCTTTTAATTTGCTATATATTTTTATATATAAATTAAAAAACAATTAAGTATTGTCTTTTATTCTTAGATAAATAGTTTAATTAAACAACAAAATTAAATTTTTAAATATTATCTTTGTACTTATATTAATACTAAATAGACAAAATAAACAAATCTATTATTAATAGCAAAATTTGTCTACAATAATAACTATTATATTTTAGTTAAAATTTTGTTGTTCTATTTAATATATAATTATTACTCGAAAATCTACTATAAAATTAAAAATAACTTTATTAAAAAAAAATATTATTAATACAAAAATACATAAAATAGCTTTATAATCTAAAAAAAATTCTAGCAAAATATTTTAAAAATACTATTGCGCAACAAATAAAATACTATAATAAAAGATATAAATTAAAAAGCTTTATTGTAAAAAAATTAATTATACTCTTAACTAGAAATCTAAAACAAAAGAAATTTAGCAAAAAGATATTATACAAGTATATTAAACTATTTAGAATTAAAAATAAGATTAAAATATAAACTTATTATTTTACTCTATTTAATATTTATTAAATTTATAATACTTTTTATATTTTATTTTTGAAATTATATTTGTATTGCGTTAATAATAAATAGACAAAACAAATATTGCAAATTTCGAAACTTATTAACAACAAAATTTAATAAAAGATTAAAGAAATTCTAGATAAAACTAAATTAAAAAAACAAATATAATATAAGATTAAATAGATAAATTAAAATAAAAAGTACAATTAATAACTAAAAAAAAAATCTTTAGATAATATTAATAAATTGTAAAAAAACTTTAAAAAACAAATATATAGCAAGTAAAAGTAGAAAAGATAGCGCAATATATATTGCAACAACAACAATTATATTAACAATAATTTACTTAATAGAATATTGCGCAATTGTTATTGTATTGTTATTGTATAATTAAATTATATAGAAAGATTTCTTTATTTTGTTATACAAAATATTAGAAATAATAGAGTTATTTCTTTTAATATAAATACTTAAAATATAGTTTAAAAACAAAGTTACTCTATTATTATTAATTAGTTAATAATATATTGTAATAATTTAGCAAACTTTTAATATTTTATTAAATTTATTTTAAAACAATTAGAAAAAGCTCTTAAACTTATTTAAAAATAAGTTGTTAAATTTTTTAAAATTAATTATAGACAAATTTTTAAAATTATTTAAAGTATTTATATTATTTTAAAAAAAAACAAACCATAAAAAATTTATTTTATACAATTTATTTTATTTCTATTATAGATTTGCTCTTGCTATCTATATATATTTTTGTATTTTTTATTTTTTAAAAAATATATAAGCAAACAAAATATAAATAAAATTAAAATAAAAAATTTATTATATTTTTATTTAATAATTTTGTTAACAATTTAAAATTAATAAAAAATTTTATTACAAAGTTATAAAATTTTACAAAAAGATTTTTCGAATTTGTTCTATTTAGATTAATAACAAATTTAGAAACAATTTATTCTAACTTTATTTTTTTTGTTTTTATTAATAATTTGTTTTTGTTTTTATTTTTATTTTGTTTTAAATTTTGAATATATATTAATAAGATATTAAAAAGTAGACAAAAATACTTATTTTTAATATTTTTTTAAAAAATAGATTAATTAGTTGTTGTATTTTAATAAAAACTTTATTTTAAACTATTTTTGTTTTTGCAAATTTTTGTTTAAGTTTAATTTAATATTTTTAAACAAGAATTAAATTTTGTTTAAGCTATTAAATATAAAATTAAATTTAATTTATTATTAATAGAATAAATTTTTTATTGTATTATTAGCTTTTTATATTGCAAACTATATTCTTTTATATATATTTTATTATTTTAAAAATTGTATTTTTTATTTTAAGTATTTTGCAATAATTAATAATAAGTTTTTTTTATAAAATCTTAAAAATATTAGCAATTGTTATATTGTAAATATATATAAAATTTATTGCAATATAGCAATTTAATTTGCAATAAAAAATTTTGCAACAAATACAATTTTTATTTTTTTTGCAAATATATATATATTTGTTTACGCAAATTATATATAAAAGATTATTATAAACTATAATATATTAGTATTATAGACAACAAAATATTAAAATTATTACTCTTTTAATTTCTTAATTTCTTAAAAAATATAATTAAAAAAATAGAAGAAAAAAAAGCAAAAAATATATTAATTTAAGATTTGTATTATATATATAAATTTTATATATTGTTGTTTTTGTAATAGTTTATTTATAGCAATAAAGCAACTGCAATTAAGAAAAGTATTAAAAAAAAAAAAAAGAAAAAAAAAAACAATATTTATATTTATAATTTATTTAGTATTTGCGCAATATTAATTCTACTTTAAACTCTATTTAAAGTTCTAATAACAATAAATAGCAAAGCAATAATATATTATAGATTGTTATTGTTGCTATTATATTGTTTTACAAATTGTATTAAATTAATATATAAATTTATTTCTATTAAATAGAAAACTCTTTTTTTTTTATTTTTAAAGAAATTTGAGAAAATTTTTAACAAGTTTTTATAGCGCTAATATTTAGTAGACGCTTTTATCTTAATAAGATTAATATAGTTTTTTATATTACTAAAAATTAATATTTTAAGAGAAAAGATAACTATAATATTATAGCGCTTTCGACGCGCTAGCGTTTTAGAATATAACAAAATATATAATCTTAAATATCTATAGAAACTTCGAATAATATAACATTTTTTTTTTGTTAAATAGCAAGAAATAGACTCTTACGTTATAGCAAGTATTAGATAGAGAGAAAGCTTGTTTTTTGTTGTTTTTTAACAATTAGTTCTACTACTATCTATTCTATATAGTTAAGATATAGTAATACAAGTCTATTATATCTTACATCTTTTATATCTTAGTGTGTTAGCGAGAAGCAAACGCGCTTGCATCTTATATAGTAATAGTTGTAATATTATATCAATTAGATTTCTATATCGCAAGCGAAAAAGTAATCGTTTACTTAACTCGCGAAAATATATTAAAATTTTTTTTGTAGATCTACTATCAACGCAGTTGATTATGGTACAACGTCAAAATTTTAACAGTAATATAACTTGATATGCTCTACAACTTGTGCGTAATTTTAAGACATAAAATTAAAGCGTGCGTTGTAATATTAAGAGTGCAAAAATATTGTTTAAAGTGCTTTTTGACATTTAACAACACACTATCTTGTCAATCCTAAGAGAAAAATTTGAATCTTTTTTTCTCAAAAAATGTGTTGATCGAAACAACAATATCTTTAGAACTAGCATTAACACATATTTTTATATCTTAAAATTGCGCACAAGTTGTAGAGTATATCAAGTTATTGTAAGATACGAGTGCACCTGCTTCCCGTTGACGCACTAAGATATAAAAGACGTAAGATATAATAGGCTTGTATTGCTATGCCCCAACTATATGGGGTAGATAGTAGTAGGACTAATTGTTGAAGAACAGCGAGAGACGAGCTTCCTTCCTATCTAATACTTACTATAACGTGCGAGCCTGTTCCTGACTATCTAGTCTAAAAGGGGTGCCGTGCTATCCGGGACTTCCATAGGCACTCGGGGTCACGTGTCCTGCCATACCCTGAGGCGCTAGCGCGTCGCTGGCGCTATGGCGTTACAGTTATGTACTTATATTATTGTTAAAATTTTAACATTGTACTATAATCAATTGCGTTAATAATAGATTTATAAAGAATTTTTTTTATATGTTTTCGCAAGTTAAGTGAACAATTACTTTTTCGCTTGCGATATAGAAATTTACTTAATACAATAGTAATATGTTTAATTAAGCGTTCTAGCTTAAGAGACATTAGGCATGCGCAAGAGTCTACTGCTAAATAATTTGTTATCTATCTAGTTATCTAGTATCTCGAGATTAACTATAATAGATCGAGTTATTTAATTAATACAATTTCTTATATTTATATATAAAAAAGATGTTAAACAAACGTTCGATATAAATATCGAATATCTTAATTATAAGTAGTAGCTTATAATAATCAAGAAGTTTACTTATTAAACAAAAAATAATTGTCTTAAATTTAATTTGTAAAGAAGTACTAGTAATTACTTATAATTCGAATCAAAATACTTTATTAAGCTATTTTTGCACGTTACAAAAATGTATCAAATAGTTAAACTATACTATATTGTAGCAATTCTCCAATAAATATAGCAGAATAGTACTTAACTTTGACAACTGGCAGTCCAATTGACTTGAGAATAAATGCTTGCCTCTCTTGCTAGAGCGACGTAGTTTGAAAATGCCTGTTTCGCATACACCCTAACTCGGATTGTTTTCTTGCTGCTCCAACGAAGCGTCAGAAGGCGCCCTTTGTGCGAAACTTACACAGTAAACGCGCAAGAAATTGCCAGAGATGTGCTTCTCATTGAAATGTAAATTATGCAAGATCTAGGTGATACAAATGGTTTGATTTGAAGAAATGGGTTGGGAACGTGAGCTGTTGTTTTCTTTCAGCTCCCGTGGTATGTCCGTTGGCCCTTATTTGGCCCATCAGCCTTTCCCTCCTCCGGCGGCAATCTCAACATAACCCACTGCCTCGATCTCTTCCTTGCCTTCTCCCTCACCTCCTCGTCTGCTCCAGATCCTAACTTGATCCCCTCAGCATCAGCTCCCGTATCAACCGCACACTCCCCCAGAACCTCGAACCCAATCTCCTCATATGCTCTAACCCCTTCATCGACGCTCGTATCCAACCACACAGGCGTCGCCCTCCCTCCCGCCCCTCTCTCCCTCTCCCACCAGCGCTCAATCGCCCAGTCGAGCAGCTTCCTCGCCGGCGCCTTGCCCTCCCATTGCGGATTCCGCACGCACCCGTGGCACATGACCAGGTTCCCCTCATCGCCTCCCGCGACGTTCCGCGCCCTCAGACCTTCAGAGATCATCCGTCCGACGTTCCCTTCAAAGGTCACGGCGACGCGCCACATCCCGCGGAGGCCGAGCCCGAGGAGCGCGGGGAGCAGGCCGGAGTGCCATGCAACCAGCGGTTCGAA
>JAABUL010007799.1_pt1 | contig 11280 bp, 12 predicted proteins | sample 5559151 | NCBI WGS metagenome assembly JAABUL01 (sample SAMN10711876, study PRJNA513368) | rock metagenome | isolation source: Antarctica rocks | place: Antarctica: Victoria Land, Pudding Butte sud | reverse complement strand
GCGCCATCAAACGTTACATCGCCGAGCATAATCTCAGATCAAAGCCGTTTGCCTGGACCAGGGACCCCAACGCAATCATCGCTTCCGTCAAACGAGGGCACCAAGCGTTAGATTCTGTCCACTAGCAGCCCTCGCGTCCTCATGCCGCCCAGGATCGGGCGTCCATTCGGCGTCGCACGCTCTCTCGCGACGTGCTGTAGCGGTCACGCGACTCCAATGCTACGCCACGCGAACGCTTCGCGTCCGCCAGCCCGAAGGTGCAACATTGAGCAGGGATTTTCATGTCTACGAACCCGCGAAAGGTCATGGGCTCGCGCATGATCCTTTCAATTCCATCGTCGGGCCGCGGCCAATCGGTTGGATCTCGACCGTCGACCGCGACGGCCGGCGCAACCTCGCGCCCTACAGCTTCTTCAACGGCTTCAACTACAAGCCGCCGATCGTCGGCTTCTGCTCGATCGGCTACAAGGATAGCGTCCGCAATGTCGAGGCGACGGGCGAGTTCGGCTGGAATCTCGCCACGCTGCCGCTCGCCGAAGCCATGAACGCATCCTGCACGGCCGTCGGGCCGGAGGTCGACGAATTCGAACTCGGCGGACTCACACCGGCGCCCTCGCGGCACATCAAGGCTCCGCGCGTCGGCGAGAGCCCGGTGTCATTCGAGTGCAAGCTCACCCAGATGCTTCGGCTGCAGACGGCGGACGGCACTGCGATCGACAGTTGGATGATGTTCGGCGAGGTCGTGGCAGTCCATATCGACAGGGCCATGCTGAAGGACGGCGTCTATGGGACCGCGGCGGCCGAGCCGATCCTGCGCGGAGGCGGCCCGGGTGACTACTTCAGGATCACGGACGAGCAGAAGTTCGTGTTGTTGCGACCGCGCTGAAATCCTCAACGCTCGTCGATAAGATCGGACTTGCCCAAGCGGACTCCTGCAAGGTCTGCTCATGGTCCCCCACCACGGCTGGGATGTCGGGACAACGCGTTATGAGGGTTGCGTGGTGTTCGGGGCGAGGCGTGATTGGGTTGGTTTTGATTCGCGGTGTGAGGCGATGATGGACCTGACGTTCGACGACGCATTTGCGCCCGCACGGGTCGCAATGCTGCTCAAGAAGTTTGCTCAGCTCGACGACCAGCGTGGCTCTTGCATCGACCCTTCTCAGAACAAGCGGCACCGTTCGACCGAAGCATTCGACATGAGCCAAGGGGTCCAAAGCAGGTACGACGGTTGCTCGACGCTGTTCCGTGGGCCGGCATCGAAGAGGCGCCCTTTCGGGAAGAGCCCCTGCGGCGCTACTCGCTACCCGAAGCCTTCACGTCCGTCCTGCTGAGTTCACAGGAAGTGCCATTCGCGAGCTGGGCATAGGCGTCGAGCGTTTGCCCGACGTCGCCCGTGGCATAGCCCGTCCAGTCCCGTGCCGCTTCGCCTGGCAGCGCGCCCGAGCCGAAGCCGACGACGGCGCCCGACCCCGCCACAATGACGATCCGTCGCAGATACTTGTTCGTCGTTTCCTCCCAGGCGTCACCGGACAGCCGCACGCCGGCTTGTCCCAGGGATGGGTCTGCTTCGGCCCTCACGCTCCCACGACACGTTCCGGATGGCGCGACGGGCCCAAGCGCGGCGATGTTCCGGCCGAGGGACTCGGCCGCCCTCCCCGCGAATAGAGACAGGCGACGTTCGCGAAGGAAAGGCAAGAACAGGCGGACTTCGTCGGGGGTGACGTTCTCGTAGCTGGCGGCCTCGGCATCGTAGACGCCGGACAGGATACTGTCCGACACGTGATGAAAAGCCGTTGCCCGCGCGGCCAATGTGGGCCACGCGGCAACCTCGAAGTAGATGGCCGAAAAACCCAGCAACGACATGAATGCGGCCAGACAGACCGTGCCCAACCAGGGTGCGCGAGGACGGGTCACGACCGGATACCAGAACAGCACCAAGGCGGTCCAGAATATCTCGGCGAGCGTGGCGTATCGGCTCTCGAAGGCTTGTCCGATCCCGAGTAAGATGCGGCCATAGGCGGTGGCGACCGCGGACGCGACGATGAAACCCGCGATGGCGAGCAGCACGAGGCTCGCCGGCTCCCGCTCTCGTCCCGTTGCGACCCGCCAGGCGCCTGCGGCCGTGGCCAGCAGCCCGAGCGTGCCGAGCGTCTGCGTGGTTCGGACCCCGCTGCCGAGAGGGTTCCCGAGATAGGCCGTGACGTAGTGCAAGTATGGCAAGAGGTCGATGAGGGCCTGGCGCACCGGCAGGCTCGACCCGCCGGGCACGTAATCGCGAAAGAAGAGCCATGCCAGGGCGGCCGACAGCGCCAGCGTCACCGCCGGAACCCACCACGGCGCCCGCCACAGCAGCGCTGCAACCGCCAGAACGCAGCCCGTCAGCACCCCGTTGGCCATCGTATAGGTAGATACCGCGCATGCCAGTGCCGCCATTGCGAACCGAATCCAAGGTCGCCCTCCGATGGCCTTTAATCGCTCGAGACCCCCGACATAAGCCACGATGCCGAGCGCCGCAGCCGTGAAAACGCCGACGAAGCACACCTGGAAGCCGTTCGTGAAGTTTTGCTCCTGGCGCAGCGTGAACAGCATCATCAGAACAAACCCGGCGAGCAAGCAGCGACGTATCCATCCTTTAACCAGTCGCGACATCAGTAAAATCAGGATCAACGCGTTGCAGATTTGCAGCAGTAGGATGACAGCGAGAGTGAAAGTACCACTTAAGCCGAAATATAGTTCATCTATGAAATATAATAATCTCGAAAGTAAGATACGATGCTCATTATGCTGTGCGGCGAGGGCTGACCAATCATAGGTGCCAGCGGCATAAGACTGGAATTGATAGATTATGTACCATTCGTCCCAGGCCAGCAGCGGGACGTGCAAGCGAAACACCAAGCTCGCCGTGAACAGGACGGTCGCGACTCCGACTAGGAGCAAAAGCACCGTGGCGATAACGTCCCATGGCCTCGCGCCACGCATTTCCATCGACTGAGCAGACCTCATCGCCCGATGCGAACCTTGTTCTGCCGAAGCGCGCGCCTCGCAGCCCCGGCCGCATCGGGGCGCTCCCGCGTCTCGTCCGGTCCGCGCGGGTGCCCTACCGCCCGCCCTCGGCGACGCCCCCTATAGCGACGCATCGGGCGGAAGCTCAACGCCCCGCGGCGGAGCCCATTCTGCGCCGCGGCGGGCGCGCGATTATTCAGGATCACGGACGAGCGGAGGTTCGGGATGGCGCGGCACCGGTGACGGGCTCCTTCGAGAACTGGCCGAGGGCAAGACGCCCTCAGGTTTCAGGCTTGATGTCGTTCCAATAAGACCAGCCCCAGTCGCAGCTCCGGGGGCAGGTCGTCTCGACCGTGACCGCGGCGAGGCCTGGCGGCAGATCCAAGTCCGCATTCTGCGGCCCGCGGTCGGCCGGCGCGTCGCGCGGGTCGAGGCAGCGCCGCCATAAGGCCGCGGATGCGTCCGGCCCGGCTTTCACGGCGAAGCACACGCCCTGCGTCCGACCTTCCGTCCAGGCATCGTCCTCAATGCCGAAGCCGAGATGGAGGCGGCGGGCGTCGGCGGTCGGGATCGCCAGCGCGGTCGGTGCATTCGCCGCCAAGCGGTCGTCGTGAAGGTCTGCGCCATGCCCGACGCGGCGCACAAGGTCGCGCCAGGGCCGGCTGCTTTCCAGTTCGTCGTATAGAGGCCGGGCTTCGGCGCTGGGTCGGACGTCTTGCAGCGTCATGGGCCGCAGTTCGACCGAAACATCGCGATCATAAAACAGTTCTGCCACCCGCGAGCCGCCCACCGTCGCCTCGATGACGGCATGGCCGCCGAGTTCGTTACCTTCGCCGAAGCCGAGACGGGCGAAGCCGACCGCGTCGTCGATCATCGGTGAAAGGAGGAAGCCCGCCTTCGCCATGGCGGGGATGAACCGGTAAGTCCCTTCCTCGCCGCTCGCGAACTTGACCCGCAAGCTCAAGGTCGGCGGCCTGAAAAGGAGCGCCGCGAGCCGCCCCAGCAGGGTTTTATGGACGGCGATCCGGGTGAAGACGGGACCGGTCGCACCGAGCGCGATGGGCTTGCCGAGCCGAGTTTCGATCAACCGAGCGTCGCCCAATACCTCCGGCAAGGGTTGGGCGCGCCGTTGCAGCGCCAAAAGCTCGCCGACCCGCCGCACCGGCTCGTAGCGGCGCAGAAGTTCGGGCCACAACGCGCCCTCGCTCGTGTTCGAATAGCGCTCGTCAAAGCCACCAATCCCGAACAGCACCCAATCGGGCGCGTCCGTCCCGGCGTAGAAAGCGGCATTGGCCGCGATCAGCCCGGCCGTGTAGCTCGCATAATCCTGAAAGCTCGGTCGCGGGTGGTAGTCGAGCCCGTTCGCCAGGACATGGCTTTGGACGGACGGGATGACGTCGACGCGGCCCGCGAGCTTCGGCAGGGGGTGGGCGGCGCGGATGGCGGCCCAGGCCGCGTCCTTGCCAAGCCGCGCCTCGGCCGCGAAACCCGCGGGGTCGCGGAGGAAGCGGCGCCAGCCCGAAGCTTCGGCCGTCATGGCGGCCGCCCAGTCGGCATAGGTTTCGACGAGCCCGGCGCGGTCGGGTGCCCGGCCCGATCCGGCCAGCAGGAACAGCGGCGCCACGATTGAGAGCACGGCGAGCGACAGTGTGCCCAGAACTCCCGCCGCCAGGATGGAGCGCGGCAGCACGAGCCCCGCCGCGACCACCAGCCCGGCCAAGCCGAGCACCGCCCAAGCAATCTGCGTATGCTCGTCGGCCCGGATGAACCCGGCTTTGAACGCGACCGCGAGCGTGGCCGCCACACCCAGGACCGCGAAGACGCGGCCGGGGCCGCGCAGCTGGGACGCGACCGCGGTGCCGACCAGGACGGCACAGCATGCGAGAAAGCCGAACGTTTCCCCACGGCCGGCGACGAGGTACATGGCTTCGGCATAACCCGCCATGATGTCGCCCTGGACGCGGAGAAACTCCGGCACATCCGTCAGCCGCTGGCCGTAACACAGGAAGGTGACCAGGCCGGCGACGAGGAACACGGGCGTGAGGAGCGGCCAGCGCCGCCGAGCCAAGAGGGCGCGCGCATCGGCCAGGGCGAAAAGCAAGATGGAGAGCACACCGTAGCTCGATTTCGACAGGGCCAGTCCGCCCATCAGGACGGTGCCCGCAACGACGCCGGCGCGGGATGCGCGGTCGCGACATGGGCGGGCGAGGTCGAGAAGGTAAACGATCAGGGAGAAGGCGAAATAGAAGCCGTCCTGGTCCTGGTTTGCCTGGGTCGCAACCGCGACGATTGCGGCCGCAACCGCCAGAACGGCGGGGACGGTGGAGTTCCGCCGTCCCGCAAGCCCGACGCAGACGAGTCGGGCGAAGCAGTACCCGTTGGCGATCGCGACGGCGACAAGGATCGGCAAGGCAGTGCCGAGGTAAGCGTCGGTGTAAAAACGCGTCACCAGCGCCGAAGCGGGCCCGTAAGTGAACAGCAGGTCCACGCCCCAGCGGGCCGGCCAAGTCGCGGCCTGACCCAGTACGGCGATCCAGGAATCATCGAGGCGGGCCGCCGGCAAAGCGATCGACAAGGGCTTGAGGACCGCCAGCAGGGCCGCGGCTGCGAGCGCCGCCGTGGCAATGGCGCCGAAAGTCGGGCGCGCCGATGCGGAGTGTTTCACGACCGTCGAGCCATCCCGTTTCCGCACCCATGAACTCCTGCCCGGCCGTATCCGTTACGTTTGGCGGCGAAGCCTGCTTAGGGCACCCGCGGGGATAACGGCTTCACCGCCTGTGTCACGCGTCGGGGCGACGGCGAAACGACGTGAAGCAGCTATTCCAGTGGGAACCTATAGCGGCCCGCGGGCAGGGATCAAAGGAGCGGCGCGCCGATGGGCGAAGCCGCGCTGTTGCGAAACGGGCGCGTCGCGCGTTAACTCGGCAGGCACCGAGGCTCGCGCGAGAACGCCGGCCAAGAGGATCGACCGCCATGATCTACGTGATCGCGACCCTTCACATCCGTCCCGAGAAGCGCGCGGATTTTCTGGAGAACGCCCGCACGGTCATCGCGCACACCATCAAGGAGCAGGGCTGCGCCTCCTATGACCTCACCAGCAGCATCACGGAGCCGAACGAATTCGTCTTCGTCGAGCGCTGGGAGACGCGCGACGCGCTGACGGCCCATTTTGCCACCCCGCATCTCCAGGAGTGGCGCCGGGTGAGCGCGGGGTTCATCGCCGAGCGCAAGGTCGAGGTCGTCCATCCGGAGAAGGTGGAAGTGCTCTAGCGAACGCAGGGCCAGAATCCGGAATCATCGCCATGTCGCAGGCCGTCTCCACCCCGCCCGTCGCGATCGGCTACGACGAAGACCTCGTGCTGTGGGCGGACGAACAAGCCAGGCTGCTGCGGGAGCGGCGCCTGGATCAGCCCGATATCACCCATCTCATGGCGGAAGTGGAAGGCGTGAGTGCCGCGTAGCGCGCCGCGGTCGAGGGTTGTCTCGTCACGCTGATCGCGCAACTCCTCGCTTGGAAGTACCAGCCCGGCGCCCGGTCGGGTTCCTGGCAAGGAGCGATCGACCGGCAAAGGACCCGGATCGTTCGTCTGATCGATCGATCTCCGAGTTTAAGCCTCCATCCTGCGGCCATCTTCGATCGGTGCTATCTGCAGGGGCGGCGTCGCGCGGCGGCGGAGACCGGCATCGATCGGGCGCTGCTGCCCGTTTCCGTCCTGTCGCCCGGCAGCGTCTACGAGCAGGATCTCTTCCTTTGGGCGAAGGAACAGGCGCATCTGCTGGAGGAGCGGAGGTTCGGCGAGCTCGACCTGGAGAACCTGATCGAAGAGGTTAGAACCGTGGGAGGCTCGGACAAGCGCGAAATCTACAGCCGTATGGAGGTGCTCATCACTTACCTTCTGAAGTGGCGGTATCAACCCGGACGACGAACGCCATCGTGGCGGACCACGATCCGGCATCAGAGGACGCGGATCGGGAAGATCGTCGACGACAGCCCAGCCTTCGTCGTTACCCTGCATCAGAGCTATCCGACGCCTACGTCGGGGGACGATTGAGGGCGGCTGACGAGACCGGGATCGACTTCACGCTGTTCCCCGCCGATTGCCCTTTCACCATCGATCAGGTGCTTGACTCCGTCTTCATACCCGACTGCCCCGACTCCGCCGACCAGAGCTTAGTCACCCATCCGTTGAGGAACATCGCTTGATTCGCGCCACAGCAGTCCTGCCCCGGGGGCATTGGTCCGACGCCCAGGGCGCGGCCGCCCTCGCCGACACCGTCGTGCTCCATTTCGACGATCGCCACCGCCGCCGCATCGCCATGACGGGCACCAAGGGTTTGGACTTCCTGCTCGACCTCCCCGACGCGGTCGCGTTGCGGGGCGGGGACGCGCTTCTCCTCGACGACGGTCGCCTCGTCGAGGTGGTGGCGGCGGCCGAGCTGCTGATCGAGGTGCGCGGCCGAACGCCGGGCGACCTCGTGCGGCTCGCCTGGCACATCGGCAATCGGCATCTCTCGGCCCAGGTCATGGCGAACGCGCTACGCATCCGTGGCGACCACGTCGTCGAGGAGATGCTGCGGGGGCTCGGCGCATCCGTGGTCGAGATCGAGGCCCCGTTCGATCCTGAAGGCGGAGCCTACGCCGGGGCCGCCAACGCCACGATCGATCACCATAAGCACGGCGACGGACCGCACGACCACAAGAAGCACGACCACAAGAAGCACGACCATAAGAAGCATGGCCATGAGCACGATGGTGGTCACGACCGCGACCATGACGGCCACAGGCCCGGCAAGCACGATCACGACAAGCCCGTTAAGGCCGAGCACAAGCCTGACCACGAGGGGACAGATGGTCACGAACATGGCCGCGACGACAAGCACGGCCATAAGCACGACCATTGAGTCGCGCTCCGACGGTCGATCGCTACTGCCACTCTTCGTCTGGCTGTCGCCCGCCTTCCCGGTGGGGGCTTTCGCCTATTCGCACGGCGTCGAGTCGGCGGTGGATGCCGGGCTGATCCGTGACGCTGCGACGCTCGAAGCCTGGATCGGGGACTTGCTGCGCGTCGGCTCGGCTCGACAGGACGCCGTGCTGGCCGCGGAGGCCTGGCGGCTCGTCGCTGGCGAGCCTCTCGGCCTCGACCCGGCGCTCGCGGAGCTCAACGATCTGGCGCTGGCGCTGGCGCCATCGCGTGAGCGGCGGCTCGAGACCGGTGCCACGGGCCGGGCCTTCACGGAGGCGATCCGCGCGTCCTGGCCCGACGCCCGCGTGGAGGCCCTGCCCTCGGCCGGGGACATCGCCTATGCTGTGGCGTTCAGCTCTGCCGCTGCCGCGGGCGGCCTGCCGCTCCCGGCGAGCCTTGAGGCTTTGGCGCTGAGCTTCGTCGGCAATCTCGTCTCGGCAGCAGTGCGGCTCGGCTCCATCGGACAGACCGACGGACAGCGCGTCACGGCCGCCCTGCTGCCCGAGGCCCGGGCACTGGGACGCTGGGCCGCGGGCTCGACGCTCGACGACCTCGGGGCCTGTGCCTTGAGATCCGACATTGCCGCCCTGCAACACGAAACGCTCTACTCGAGGCTGTTCCGCTCATGACATCGCGACATGGCCCGCTGCGCGTGGGCATCGGCGGCCCGGTCGGGTCCGGCAAGACCGCCCTGATGGAGCAACTCTGCAAGCGGCTGCGTGACGACCACGAGATCGCAGCCATCACCAACGACATCTACACCCGGGAGGATGCCGAGATCCTGGCCCGGGCCGAGGCCTTGCCGCTCGACCGCATCATGGGGGTCGAGACCGGCGGCTGCCCGCATACCGCGATCCGCGAGGACGCCTCGATCAACCTCGCGGCAATCGCCGACATGAACCGGCGCTTTCCCGCGCTCGACCTGATCCTCATCGAATCGGGCGGCGACAATCTTGCCGCCACCTTCTCGCCGGAACTCGCCGATCTCACGATCTACGTCATCGACGTTGCCGGCGGCGAGAAGATCCCACGCAAGGGGGGACCCGGGATCACGCGGTCCGACCTCCTGGTGATCAACAAGACCGATCTCGCGCCCCATGTCGGAGCCTCGCTCGACGTCATGGAGCAGGACACGCGACGCATGCGGCGCGACAAGCCCTTCGTGTTCTCCAACATGAAGACGGGCGCCGGCGTCGACACCGTCATCGACTTCATTCGCCACAGGGGCGGGCTGGGCTCCTGAGCGGCCGCGATCGCGCCAGCACGATCCGGCGGTGTTTTTCGGCGCGGGACGAAGAGCCTTCCGGGCTTCACCCGATTGCCCGGCGATGCCCCCCTTTGAAAAGTTGCGGCCTTGTCGGATAAGGTCGCGCTTGGGCGGATCGCCGCCGTCTTCACCGGCGCGGACCGCTCCGTCGTCGCCGGCGCGACACTTCGGGGAAGAAGCACAATGGCTTGCTACAGGATCCTGCGCCGGCTGGCGCTGATAACGGCCGTGGTGGGCGGGCTCACGGGCTTGGTTTCCACCGTCGAAGCGCAGACCGCAACGCCGCCCGCCGGGCCGGCCACGCCGGTCCCGCCCCCCACCACGCCTCCGTTAGCCGCGCCGCCGCCCGCGGCGGCCCCGGTACCGACCGCGCCGCCTCCCACCGCCGCGGCACCTCCCGCTGCCGCCGCGCCGCCCGCCGCCGCGGCACCTCCTGGCGCCGCCAGTCCGCCGGCCGCGGCGGCACCCGACGCCTCGCCGCCCGACACATCCATCAGCCAGACCATGACGCTCCAGCCGCATCCCGTGGTGCAGGTGAGCGGGCAGTCGACCTGGGACGAGGGCTTCAAGACGCTGAACGACAGTTTCACCAAGCTGAACGAGACCCTCGCCAAGGCCAACATCAAGCCGACCGGCAATCCGATGGCGCTGTTCAACGAGACCGACGACGCCGGCTTCAAGTTCGTCGCCATGGTGCCGGTCGCGGCCGCCCCGGACGCCAGGCCCGCCGACCTCCCGGCCGACATCAGCTTCGGCCAGTCCCCGGGCGGCAAGGTCATGAAGTTCCAGCACCGCAGCGCCTACGACGACATCGACTCGACCTATGAAGCCATCACGGCCTACCTCGATGAGAAAGGTCTCGAGGCCAAGAACATGTTCGCCGAGGAATACCTCAACCGCACGAAGACCTCGGACGACAACTCGCTCGAGGTCGACATCTACGTGTTCCTGAAGTGACGGCCGCGCATTGAGCCTCGCCCTGCGCGGTGCCGGCCTCGCGCGGGGCGCGCTGGCGCTGGTGCTCGTAGGAGCGGCGCTGGCCGGATGCGCTGTGGTCCCGACGTTCGGAGAGCGCACGGCCGTGGGCGGCGTCGGCCCGGTCGCGGTCGACGCCGATGCGGCCCGCCGGATGATCGCGTCCTATCGCGAGGCTCACGGCCTCGGCGCCGTGGATCTCGACCCGGCGCTCGTGCGGGTGGCCCGGCGTCAGGCCGACAGCATGGCGCGGGCCAACAGGCTCAGCCATGCCGTCTCGGGCGACCTGTCCGCGAGGCTCGCTGCCGAAGGTTTGACGCGCCGGGCCGAGGCCGAGAACGTTTCGGCCGGCTATCCGAGCTTCGAGCGCGCGTTGCTGGGCTGGGAGCGCTCACCCCGCCACAACGACAACCTGCTGTACCGGCCAATCCGCCGCATCGGCATTGCGGCCGCATCGGCGCCGGGCACCCGCTACAAGACGTTCTGGGCCTTGGTGATGACCGACTAGAGGCTCGGCACAGAGGATTTGACGAGTTGGATGAATACCGGGCTGTTCGCAGACTCTCCGGGGTGTCCATAACGTGCGGCAGAATGGCCGAGTTCGACCCAAGCACGTCGTAAGGTGACGATCGCGGCATAATCCATAGCAGACATGCAGCGGTGCGGTCAGGCGCCGGCAGAGCGCCCATGGACGAACCCGCTCTCGCGGGAGGGCTTCCTGAGAGGTAGAGCAGGAGATGCACGCGAGGCTCGACCCCGTGGCGCTTCTGCACGACATCCGCGCGCTCCAGGGCGAACTGGTCATCTTGGCCGACCGATCCACCTTCGATGATACCGCCGCCCCCACCGCACCGACGTTCGAGCAGTTCCTGAGCGGGCTACGGACGGCGTGGCAAGAGGGCGAGGCACGCCCGACGGCGCGGTTAACGCCCGCAAGCAAGCGTGGCCGGCGGCGGCCCGATCCGTTCGCAATGGTGACCGACACGCTCCGGGAATGGTTCGAGGCCGAGCCCTGGCGATCATCGGGCGAACTCCTGGAGCGGCTCCGGGCAGAACACCCGGACAAGTTCA
>JAABUL010007798.1_pt1 | contig 11286 bp, 10 predicted proteins | sample 5559151 | NCBI WGS metagenome assembly JAABUL01 (sample SAMN10711876, study PRJNA513368) | rock metagenome | isolation source: Antarctica rocks | place: Antarctica: Victoria Land, Pudding Butte sud | reverse complement strand
GATCTGTACGATGATGACAGAAACAGGCATGACAAAAAATGCAGCAGGGTGGTTATGGCCAGAACAAGGCATCATCAAGACTATAGTTGCTGGCATCAAAGGAAACCTGTCGTCCACCTGGTCGCCTGAGGCCTAGTTTCAATGATGTTGCATTACGTGACTGTGAACACTGTCGTTTTGGTAGGCCTTACAGGGATGCATGAGACAGACTGCTCTGGAGAGACAAGCCTTGTCATGCTCGTACCTAGCTCATCATGAGCCATAAAAGTTTGAACTATTATCAAAGGAAATGTGGTTCTCACCCTGAGGATCATTCTCTGGCACAGTGACCATGAAGAAGTGGCCTCCTCTTCTCAGCAGCTTGTGTACCTGCAGCATGCTTTCATTCACGAAACACGTGTCTTGCCCTCGGGTCAGGCAAGGACAGTCCTAAGTAGCTGCCTGCCTACAAGGTCTTGTTTTGGCAGTCAGCGTACCAGCAATCATGTGACTTGAGGTGGTCTACCTGCATCGGCTTTCCAGAAGAGGGTGACACACTATTTGGCTGAGCAAAGATACTGTTTTGTTGCTCAATATTCTATCAATATGGTCGTTCCAGCCCACAGCACCTACTGCCATCCAACAGGATGTGTCTGCATGGGAAGGGTTGGGGTGGGTCCAAAGCCATGCAGGGGGGGCTCAAAGTTGTATGACGTCATACCATGCAAGGCGACAAGCAAACCCCCAGAAGCTGCACCAACAGCTTCTGCTTGACAATTGCTGTTTGCAGCCACACGTTCTCAAACGCATTGCTCAATGGCGTCTGAGCAGAGGCAGAATCTGCAAGTTACATGTCAGTCAAAACAACATGTCACATACAGCAGTAAAAGCCCACAGGCTGCAGGCCCTGTACTCATGGCAGGTTCACAGGATCAGAGTGTTGACTTGTTCAAGGATCACACAGATGATGCTTCAGCATTAGTGCAAGTAGCTACACCCCTGCAGGCTTCAAGGAATTTGGCACACAAGTGGGCTAGGTGCTTACCATTGGCAGGACTCGGTCAATGACAATGCGACCTCTATTGCCGCCAGCCCATGCTGCTGCAATCCCACCCCGTGCCAGTTCTTCATCAGGTGTAGGCACATATGGAGGATTAAACACCTGCACACCGCATCATTTTCTGACTGACCAGTCTCAGCTTTGATGCACAGCTGTCATTTTCGCCGACATGTTGCAGGATGGATGTGATGTTGCAGGACTGATGTGATGTTGCAGCACGGCCTGAACTGATGATATGCCAGGAGAGTGATGTCGGAAAGACACAGTACTTGACAGAGACATCAGCAGCCCCCAAAAACTAGGCATGAGGCCATCAGCAGCTTGTGCACATGTGCAGAGGCTTACGAGGATGTCCAACTGTTCACCAGGATGTCTACTGCTTACCAGAATGTCTACTGCTTGCTGCAGTCTGTGAAACAGCGGATGCATAAGATCTGCTTGGACCACATCCACAGTTGTCACCTGTATAGGGACACAAGCATCTCAAGGGCATGCCAACTCTTGACTGCACTTGGGATCAAGTCACTGGTGCGCAATTGTGCAAGTGCATCTGTTGATGCATTATGAAACTGGCGCCTGTTGTCTCTGCGACCTTTTATTGTGCTGATCAATGAGTGTGACACGGCATGTTCACATTGAATTGTGATTGATCACCACATCAAGTAGTCGTGATGGATAATTTGCAGAGACCACAGGCGCCATGCAGAAGGTTTGTAGCTATGTTTGAAGACTCGTGGGACAGCACAGAGAGTAAGCATGTCGCTGATGACAGCTTCATTCATCCCTTCATTTATTCATTCAATCATTCATTTCATCACACAGGTGCTCCAGCATTGTGTTGATGGGTGTGCCTGAACTCTGGTTTTGTGGTGACAGCTTTATGCTTGGCAAGAAATCAACAGGACTGTCAGCCAAGGCTCTGAAGGCCACTGTTTGATCCAGATGTACCTGTGGATACGACATCCTGGAGACATACCTGGTGTGCGGCCAATGTTGCTTTGGTTGCTTTGACTGCATCGGGACTGACATCTGTTGCAATGCAGAAAGCCTTGCAGCAGTGATGCTGCAGCAGACAAGCTAAGGAGCAAGATACATATCCGCTGCCTGAGCCGATCTCTACGCACCTGCAAGCAGCTGATCTATGTGCTATGCAATATAGTGCTGCATTGTCCTGAAGCAGCTGGGGTGTAAGCTCACAGATAAGGTTCTTGGTGGACAATGTGAGGGAGCTGCTCCTGTAGAGCGTCTACTAACGCGAAGCTATCCTGCAGAGTCAAGGAGCAGATAGTTGCAGCAGCTACTCCACTTTATGCAGACTGGACAAAGAGCCTCAACTTTCAAACCGTTACGTCTGAAGGCTCGTACACATGCGAATTGTACACTGTCTTGGTCACATCAGCTATGTGAGATGTGCTTTTGCTCATCCAAGGTTTACACTAGGCTGAAAGACAGCTGCTGTATTTGCCAGCATCTGCTGTTGCCTGGCGGATGGATCACTGTCTTTACCGCGACTGTGCCCTAGATTCTCTGTGTCAAACTTATTGCGAGTTAACGAAACAGGTTCGCAGGGTTGCGTGGACTGAACACATGGCGCATATGATTTGAACGAAAAGTTGCTTGACCTAGCAGCGTGACGTTCCTGCTCTTACGTTTGATGGTATTGGTCGTTCCCTTCTTTGGGCAACTGTGACAACGCATGTTGACTTCTGTGGGGCTCATACTGCTCTTCCGCCGTTTCATCTTCAACCAAGCCTAGCATGTGATTTCAAAATCTTGAAAGCAGGATCGACAATCCGTTTAAGCTTGAGCTGATCAGCTACACTGCAGGCTCATACCAGCGTAGCACCTCGAGAACGCTTCTGTAAACTTTGACCCAGTCGTTTATCTCCACCAGTCGGCCAGCGACCTCACCGCGGTCGGGCAGTCGCAGATCTCTACAGCTTGCCCTGTTGACCGGAGTTCATTTGAAGCTGCAGTACGACACAAAAACCATTTGAGTCTGCAATTTATATTAGTTGCAACATGAAGTGATATTGCCGTGTCAGAGCTGGTGTGCCCTAACCATGGCCAAAACACGGCAGCAGGCAATCCCCAGAGAGCTTCCAGCACGAGCAGCCAAAGGGCGTGTGAGTGAAGCTTCAAAGTCTGGTGCAACTGCAGCCTCTGCAGAGAGAGGCTCAACAAGGTCTAAGAGGGAGCGTTCTGTTGATCCCCAAAGTGCCTCAGCAAAGAAGCAGAAGCTTGAAACAGCTCAGCATGACCCCTCCCCTGGTCTTGATAACAAGGAGAACACGACTTCTCGGTCGCATCCCAGAAGAAGCACTCGGTCACGCACACCCAGGGTGGTTCAGGAGGTCACACCTGGACCTGTTCTGGTCAGATCAGCAAGGGGTCACAGCCACAGCAACAGCAAGCAGACCTCCCAGTGCATGCAAGAGCAGACAGCTCCTGCAGACAAAACAGCAGCCAGATCCCAACAAGGCAGAAGCACAGCAATAGCACCTGCTGTAGCTGATGAGAAGGACAGCACAGACGCCTCCATTGATGAGCTTAGCGACATTGATCTTGATGATCCTGCGCCATCAAGCATGCCCTTGCAGCAGCGTGACATAGGTGTGGTTTCACCCCCTGAGCTCTCACAAAAGGCAGCTTCTGTGCCTTCTGAGCCTTTCAGCAGCCCACAGGAGCAAGCTCTTGCCCTTTCATGCCTGGTTGAGAGCGCCACCCAGCCAGTACCTCTTCAGTCCCCCTGTACCCACCCCAGCCAGCATGGCCTTCCCCCCATCCCTCATCAGCAGCCCCAGTCCCCCCACAAGCCAGACAGCCCCCCTGCAAGTGCCCTTGCAACTAGCAACCCTGCCTCTACCCCTTCCCAAGCAGCTGCTATCAGCCTGACACATGCCTTGTGCGATCAGAGCAGTCAAGAGAACAGCAGGTACAGCAGCGGCCACAGCAATGATCACCCAGTCAGTGTGCCTGCGCGCAAGCACTTGGAGTGGGAGTCTGCTGGCCCAAGCTCTGGTCCCCAGTCAGCCAGCAGCAAGCCCCCATTAAGCCGGGCAGTCCCAGGAAATGCTCAGGCTGGACAGGCGGAAGCTGTGGGTTCTCCCACGGAGGGACCAAATGGTGATGAGGGCTGGTGGGACCCTACAGATATTCACAAGGTGTGCTGATCTTGACAAACATGTTGCAGCATGTCGCACAGCTGCACTACTTGCTGCAGGTGTACACATCATGTGCTGACCTCATACAACATGCCTAGGCAGCCAGACTCAGATGGGTCTGGCATGACGGGTGCTCATAAGAAGGGCACTGCACTGCATGAATTTGCCATTCACATGGCAAAGCCTCTCCTGCCAGACTGCTGACTCACCGGCCACATTCAGCCATGCGAAGCTTGCATCCTGCGTGCTGTGAGTCAGCTGCAGGCAGTCAGAGGAGCCTTACATATGGCGGGCAGCGCCATTTGGGCAAGTGCCCCTGTGCCACCAGACTTGTACAGCTGATCTGCAAGCATGGTTTTTTGTACAGGCTATGTGAGTTTGCTCATGCTATTGTGTCACTGTATAGGTGCAAGCAGTGAGGCGAGTGCTGCACGTAGCAGCAGCGCCAATAGGGCAGGTGCCCCTGTGCCGTCAGACCCAAGTGGCTGATCTACAAGCCTTCCTAGGGCAGGGTCTTCACGAATGCAGGGGCGGCTCCATCTATGTCAGCGGAGTCCCAGGAACAGGTATAAGCTCAAACCTTGGTATCTGCAGCCACGTGAGACTCTCTTGCTGGCAGGTTCATTGCTGGTCTTTGGACCATTTCAGCTGGACATGCTGTCTGATGTCCGCCTTTTCACAGTCACAACATGGTAGTGTGGTCTCATGCTTGCTGGCGTCTGTGAGGCAGTAGCTTGAGAACATGTCAGCATAGCAGTGGCTAGCAATAGGCAGCCACCTGCAGCCGCAGTGTGGCAAGTAATCATTGGGCTATGTCTGGTTAATCGTTGTTGGTATCCCGACTGCCACAGCTGTACATACCTGAAAATTGGAGAAGACATGTGATGAATAAATGATGTATGCATGAATGAATGAATGAACGAATGAATGAATGAATGAATGAATGAATGAATGAATGAATGAATGAATGAATGAATGAATGAATGAATGAATGAATGTATGGATGGATAAATGGATGGATGAATGAATGAATGAATGAATGAACGAACAAACAAGCGCCTCCTGCTGCAACACCCATCAGCTAGAGCATGAGAACGTGATCTGTGCTGTGCAGGCAAGTCTCTGGTGGTGCATGAGCTGGTAAGGCAGTGCCACGCCATCGCAGCAGGCAGCAGCAAATGCAGCTTGCCACCAGCAGTGGTGTCTATCAACTGCATGTCACTGCCCACCCCCCAGGCCATCTTCCAGCGTATCCTCACTGGCGCGGCACAAGCCTCCGAGCAAGCAGGTATGCCAGGTTGTGGCGGAATGGCATGAACAGTCATCTACACATCTCATATTGCTAAACAGCTGTGTTCTGTTGTGTACATTCAGTTGCTCTGTATCACACAGCTGGCTTGCAAACCATTGCTCTGACTTTGCTCTTTCCACCACTGCTGCTGTATCAAACTTGGACACGAACACATGCTGAATGGGTTCTAGACCACAACTTCCCTTGTTGGAATCTCTGAAGAGGATCCTTTTCACCTTCTGACAGACTGATGCAGCACATGCACTCTACAGGCACTCGCATTGTCTACCCAGCAGCGTCAGCTTCTGAGGCAACTTCCTCCCCAGATCAGTCACTGGAAGCCCTCCAGGCAGTGCTGACTCAGCCCCTGCCTGACAGCAAGAAGGTCACCCCCAGCAAGCGCAAAGGCTCCGGACACGGCATGATGATCGTGATCTGTGACGAGATGGATCAGCTGATGTCGAGTGCCCAGGAAGTGCTGTACGACCTCTTCTTCTTGCCACAGGTATCCTCTCAGCCTGCCCATGCAATTTTTACTTTACTCTTTGTCTGCATGTATAGTTGCGATGTGCTGTAGCAGTAATCTGGTTTTCAATGAGTGTGCCCAGATGTGCTCTTGGTGATGCCCATTTCAGGCAAGCGCCACTAGATGTGTGCAGCAGCACGGACTCGAAGCAACGTCTCTTGTCAGCACTAGAGATGTGTGACTACACATAGGTTTTTGTCCTCGCCAACATGTGTACGTATGTTGTTGAACTGCTCCTGGGCAGCCCTGGACTTTCTGCAGTCAAAGCTGACTTGGTAGGAGTGGCCATCACTCTGGACCTGAGCATCTTGCCAGAGTATTAAAAACGCCACTTCACAGCTGTCTGCACAAAATGGCTGTGACCCACAATCTATTTCTCCAACAATGACAATACTAGCAATGTTTACGCTTTCTATCTCCTGATGAGCTAGGTACGTGCAGGTCAAGTCTTGCCTCTCCAGAGCAGTCTGTTCTGAGCATTCCTATAAGGTCTATCTCTCAAGCTCTTCTTTTGCTTCGCATTGCAGCTGCTGAAGTCAAGGTTGATTTTGGTGGGCATAGCCAACAGCTTGGACCTGACAGAGCGGCTGCTACCAGGGCTGGAGGCCCGTGGCTGCAAGCCCCGCCTAGTTGCCTTCCCCACCTACAGCAGGAACCAGATCACAGCTGTGCTGCAAGAGCGCCTGGACTCCCTGCCAGGTCCTGTGTTTGCTGCAAAGGCGCTGGAGTTCTGTGCATGTAAGGTAGGCTGCCTGTTCAGCGGCTTTACAGATCTCAATTGGGCTTCAGCTGATGAGGGTATGGGTCCTTGAGTTGAGTTGGGTAGCTCTGGCTCAGCCTCTGCCTGGGCTACAGAGGAGACACAGCCGATGTTCATTAATTTATCACTCACTCATTCGTTCACGCACTCACTAATTCACTCACTCACTCCCTCACATACTCACTCACTCACTCACTCACTCACTCACTCACCCACTCATTTACCTAGTGATTCACTTGCTCACTCAATCATTCATGCATGTATTCATCCAATCACTCACTAACGTGTTCATTCATTTATCATTCACTCACTAACTCATTCATTCCTTCATGTATTCACTTGTTCACTCATTCATTCCTTTCTTCATTCTTTGAACCTATTCTGCTCCTATGATTGGTCAGGAAAGACTTACAGCTGTGTGGCTGACTCAGATTCCAGCTGGCCATTGCTGCCAACACACCTCAAGCTACCTGTACACCTGCCAGACCTGATCACCGTCACTCTGTCTACAGTTACATGTATGACAGGGTTATGTCACATTTGTAGCAGGCATGACCATGTGCCCCTTGCAACGTGCAGATGGCTGCTGCCAGTGGGGACATGAGGCGCGCATTGGAAGCCAGCACAGCAGCATTAGAGCTCAAGGTGCAGGAGGCTGTGGCTGAGCAGGCTGACCTCTCGGCAAATGCCCTCGACCCAGGTGCGCACATGACTGGTCAAAGCCCTTGGTACTATGAGTTAACGACAGCTTCAGCCTGATGCAGATGAATTTAGACTCCAGATTGTTGCGTTTGACGGGGTCTTCCTGTCATTGTAGCATGTAGCTGGACATGCTATGCACAGAAAGCAGTACCTCTTGCTCTTGTTCAGCCGACTAAAACCCCATACAACTGCAGTATGGATGGAATGCAATTGCTGCTGCAAGTGACAAGTCGTCTCACAGTGTTTGAGCTGTGTCAGTGGCTGTACACGGTCTCTGTTGCTTGCAGTCGCGCAGCAAGCAGGGGCTGAGCAGCCAGCGCAGCATGCACAGCAGAATTCAAATTCCCATGCTCAGCAGGCACAGCAGGGCACAAGCAGCCAGGTGACGTCACTGGGTGGTGTGCTGCGGAAACCCAGGCCTGTTGGGATTGGGCACATGTGCAGGGCCATAAGCACACTCACAGGAGGTAAGCAGCAAATTGTGGGGTCAACGCCACACAACTCAAGTGTGAACACCAAGCCAAAGCTCACATCATTGCTTGTGTCTGGGATTACTGTAAAGCAGCATTTTGTGGGGTGGCTTGCTGCAGAGCCAACTTACTACACAACAGGCTTTTGAATCAATGTTTGACAAATCTGAGTAGACATGTGTAATGCCTTACCGATACACAGTGTGCTGCTGTTTGGTACCTTTTGCTGTAAGGTTGAGGCCAGAGTGTCAGCCTGTGTTGCGTTGTAAAGGTTCTGCACCAGTAAAGTTGTCCAGAGTTGCAGCTGCACTGTTCCTACAGGTGTGGGCTCTTCTTCAATGATGGTCCAGGCTGTCAAGAACTTGCCACAGCAGCAGCAATTACTCATCTGTGCTGCCACCAAGCTGCTTGGGGGTGGCGGTCAGGACCAGTCCGCTGCCAGCACTGCCAATCAAGCTGCCAAGTCTGGCCTTTCAGCCTTGCCTAGAAAGGTACGGCTAAAAGGCAAAGCTGGCCTTTGAGTTCTGCCTCAAAAGGCACTTTTGGATGGCAAACTCTGTGCCTGGCTTGTTGAGAAAGCTGACTTGTCACAGTGTAGTGTCTCGGGTCTGTTGCTGGCAGGTCGCACACCAAAGATTTGTACTAGTACAGTAGCATTGCAGACTGGCATGATTAGAGATCAGGTGCAGTCTCAGCAGCAGCGAAGTGGGGCCTTTGCAAACAGAACACAAGGTGCCGGGCAAGGCTATGTGTGTCACAAGTATGTCATGGTAGAATGATCCAAAGCATGTTGCATGCCAAAGCACACCAGTGCAAGAAGTGTCGACCTTGTGCAGGCAGGCCGTGACAGTACTGGTTCTTACAACAGCGGCAAATCAGTATCAAGCAGCAGGAGAGACAGCATGAGTCCTGTCAGCTCAAGGAAAAGCTTGATGGGCAGTCCTTTCCAGTCAAGGGGAATGCTGAAAGGCAGCCCAGCATCAAAGGGCATGGCCAGCCCATCATCCAGGGGGATGATGGGCAGTCCTGGTCTTGGGGGCCAAAGCCCTGGGGCATCCAGGGGAGCCCTAGGACGCATGCATGACTGCTCCATGGGACAGCTGCATGATGCATACACTGTCCTATGCAGAAAGGTATGATTCTTCATCTTCCTGCACTGCTGGTGTGTGGCCATTTGCAGCATGCTGCCTGGCATCCCTAACAGCTGCTGCAGTTCCATGTAGTCCTTTACACTGTGTGTGTCAACCTTGCATGATGAGCAGTACTGCTGACGATCAGCGTCGCAGGTCATGTAAACTTTAGTTATTTCCTATAGCAGTGTGCATAGGGTATGACACTTTTACCTCAGCTCTGCTACATTTCCTGTCTGACAATCAGCCCAAGTTGCCGGGGGGCATACAGTAGGGTTTTTATTATCACCAACAGAAGCAACAAGTATGTTCTATCTCAGCCTCTGAGTTCTGCAATGTTGGAATTGCGAATGCTTGCAGGTCGCCTTCTGCCCACTCACAAGTGGGGAGGTCTCAGCAGCTTGCAGCACTTTGAGTGATCAGGGTATACTGCAGATGAGCTCTCAGCAAGGGGATAGACGCTGCAGGATAACCTTAAGGGTCTCAGAGGATGATGTCCTTGCTGCTGTGGTTGACAACAGACTATTATCAAACTGTCTGTCCTTGTAAATGCAAGAAGCCCATACAAAACTTATGTATATTATCAGCAAGATGCGTGCTTGATGAATTGCAATCAGCCTCACGGTAATGTCAAGGACCTTTTTGTATACGGTATATCTTATTGACACAAATGGCATGCCTGATCAAAACAGTTACTCAAGCGCTGTGCCTATAAGAGAACTCTGTGACTATGATATAATGTAGAATTAAAGTGTAACGCTCCATTTTGATCACGGTTAAAGTTGTTCTGCAACTAGTGTATGTTGCGCCCTGTGGAAGCCTTCACGAGCTGTTTGTGGTTGACTGTCGAGTCCGTGTCAAGCGTAGTTGCAAGCTTGGCTCGACCAACATTTGCGCAAAGGCTCAGTTCAGCTGATGCAGTGTAGGCAGCTGTCTGCAGTGAATACAGCCCAGGCCTCGTTCTGCCCTTGATTCTTAAGCTTGTATAGGCAAAGCAAAGTGCGCTGGCGATCAACTTACAACATCTCCAGTCATGCCACCTCTTCTCGTGAAGTGACCCCATGATGACCGGTTCACAGCAGGTCTTCTGCTTCTACTGTCTGATTTTCTACACGAACGCTTGTTTCAGGCAGACAGCAAGTCCCTGATATAGTTCTGGCTGCGCTTGAGAAAGTGCTGCTGTTTCCAGATTTTGCTGGCGTCTATCTTGCAGGGAAGCATTCCAAACCATGACTCTGTCGCTTGCGTACAACCATCAGCCTGTACCATCATCAACCAGACAAGATCACCATGGCCTGGTTGTGGCATCCCATCAAATGAGGAGGAACGATTATCAGCCACGCTGCAGCTCCAGCTGATTGGCAAGGAGCCTCATTCTGCACTGCAGCGATATGTGGAGCTGGTGGCAGCCGTACTCAAGGTGTGAAGCAGGAGGCTGACATGCCTGACTGTCCACAAAGCCGCCCTAACAGCTGGACCGTGCTTGAAACAATGATTTTTGAGCTGCCTCAGAAGTCTGTTGCTCATGGATGATCGCCTGCCTGTCTCCTTGTCTGCCGCGCTTGTGTGCTTGCTGAATGCCCAACTGACGCTTGGTGCATTGATCTTTGGTGTGTGCTTTGCTGAACGAATGCAAGGGTCAGGCAACAACTGGCTGGTACCTTCGCGTTCTCAGCATGCACAGTCATGGTGTAAGCTTATTGTATTGCTTTTTCAGTGGTTATTTTCTGTGTTCATGCAGTGGGATGTCATCATGTTGGGCTTGCTGGACGCAACGCACAGCCATTCCATCAACAGCAAACCAGGTCAGCCAGGCAGACCAGAACTCTGTGCAAGATGGCGCCACTTTCTCTGCACCTAGCCGTTTGCAACTTGCGTGGATGACACGCACATGCATGGCCGACACGCAATTTGTTGCCAAAGCGCAGTTCTTTGCACAAAAAAAGACTGTTATGCACCATCTCGCTGTGTCTGTGTCAGCGATTGCAGGGTCTGCTGGTTTTAGAATACCTGCTTACTTTGCATTCGCTTTTGCAAGCCTTCATGCATTATACTTCATTGATTCACACAATCTTCTCTATCACACTGTATTGTGTTGCATGTTCCGCCCATGAGGCTGTGCTGACCGCATGGATAGAAAGTCTATGTTCAAGATGCAGCGTCAGTTGCAAACCAAGAAGCTGAGTCTGGGCTCTGTCAACAAG
>JAABUL010007796.1_pt1 | contig 11290 bp, 19 predicted proteins | sample 5559151 | NCBI WGS metagenome assembly JAABUL01 (sample SAMN10711876, study PRJNA513368) | rock metagenome | isolation source: Antarctica rocks | place: Antarctica: Victoria Land, Pudding Butte sud | reverse complement strand
TTTGGTCTTGTGCAACATTGGCGCAGGAGCGTTTTAGGATCGTGAATTGGTGGCCGCATCTAGTTTTCGAGATGAGTCTGACCAGAGATTGTCAAGTTAGGGAGTTTGGTGTCGGTATCACGGCATCTGGAAATTCAATAAAGCACTGGAGGCTTTCCCAGAGCATGCCGACAATTCATCTAGCGACAATCAAAAGAACAGCGCAGGTCTAGCTGCATTGCTCCAGCTCATTCCAGGACGAAAGCAGCGAAGCGTCAATGCGGGTCCGATAGCAGCGCAGCAATCTCTTTTCGAAGCACAGCCTGCGCCTCCTCCCCCGGCACGCCGCCGACGGCCTGCACCGCCGCGGTGCCCGCCGCGCAGCCGGCAGCAGCGCACGCCCGCAGCGGCGCGCCTGCTAGATAGCCAGTCAGCCAGCCGGCTGAGAAGCTGTCCCCTGCTCCGACTGAATCCTCCACAGCCACCCTGTGCCCAGGCATTGGACACGGGTCACTTACAGACTCGTTACTCGCAGCACCAAGCGACCTCACGACCCTAAACCCTAAACCCTACACGAGACAACCAGCACCGCGCAGCGCAGACAGGTATTGCTGCGCAGGAGAGGGCACCAGGCAAGGCAATGCAGCAGGGTGATGCTCAAGACACATAGCATGAGTCATGATAGAGGGCAACGAACCTGCTGGCGGTGCAAGCCGCTGCTGAGCCGTCGGCAGCGCGCGCAACGCAGCCTTTGGACCCCAGGCTGACCACCGCGACCTTGCAGTGCCGCAGCAGCCAGCGCTGTGCCGCGGCCACCGTGGCGTCCCCCAGCAGCTCCTGCTCGGCTGGTGAAGCTGGAGGCGGCGCTGGCTGTGCAGGTCCTGCCGCCGCCGCCGTCGCTTCGCTTTCGCCGCTGACGCTGCCGTCGCCGTGCTCTGCGACAGCCCTGCGACAGCCGTCCGCGCATGTTGCCGCGGCAGCAGGACTGCCACCGGCTGCCTCATGCACGCCGTCTGGCTGCGCATGCCCTGACGCAGCCGCCGTTGCAGGACTGCCTTCCTGTGCGCCGCCGTGGCAACCGCCGCCTCTGTAGCCGCCGTCTTCACAGCCGTCGCCTGCATTGTCCGCTGCCACAGGCGACGCCACTGCCTGCGACTGCTCCAGCACCGCGGCGGCCTCCTCCTCATTGGCAAAGACGGTGTGCAGCAGGCTCTCGGCCAGGATGCTCTGCAGGGTGCTCCACGCATGCCGCACGACCTCAAAGCTGGCCAGATCCAGGCTGACCTGCGGCAGCGCATGCGATATTTGAGGCTGTTTTTCCGAGGCATTATTTGAAGCGATTGCAGGGTGAGTGTACCGCGTGTTGCGCAGCCGTTTCACCCGCAGCGACACACAATGATTCACGCGGCAAGCAAAGGCCATGTCAGGCCGCCGCTCACCTGTGCGCCCGCCTGCCGCGCCGCCCGCATGGCGGCGATGGCCACCGCCGGCCGATGCAAACAGTAGCCCTCGCAATGCAGCCAGGCGCAGCCGTCGGCCCAGCCGGCCGGAAGCTGCGCCGCGTCCTGCAGCTCTGCTGCCGCGCCGAGGCACGTTCGCATGGTGCGCTGACCGCCCGGGGTCACCTTATGCAAGGCAGGAGTCTGCAGTCGGTAACAGCTGCCGGTGCCAATCCCGGTCTGCCCGCTGACTGTTGGCCCGACAAAACCAGGATGTGCAATACGCGCCGGCGTGTACGTATTGCAAGGTGTAGGGCTGTCGAGCAAATGCATCCGACCTGCAAGATGAGCGGCAATTCAAGACCGGCATGGACATTCACTCCATGTGTGCAGCAGTACATTCATCGGCAGCCGGGCGGCGGATCTGGCAGCGCTCACCAGGCACAGGCAGGTGGCTGTCGGCGCGCCGCTGGTGCTGTGCAGCAGCAGCGGCTCCACGTCACGCTGCAGCAGCTCCTGCCGGTAGTCCTCCGCCGCGGCGTCCGCACCGACCATGCCGATGAGTTTGACGCGCTCCCTGGCGGCGCCACGCAGCCGCGCAAAGCACCGTGCAACGTTCGCGGCACTGCCACCGTTGCGCCTGCTCACCAACGGGACGAAAGCTCTATAACAGCGCATGGTGCTTCAGGCTCATGTTGATCGTGCGATGCGTCTGCTGCCAAAATGCAAGCAGACTGCCGGCCTTTTGAGACTTTTCAAGCATGCATCTCAGATGCGCAGGCTCTAATTAACGTTCTCGACACAGACTCAATGTCACGTGAAGACCCCGAAGGGGTGGCCATGACATCACAGGGATACGCGGATGCAGCACCTGGCCTCTGCTCCATTGGTGTCTGGGTGCGCAATCGCATCGGCGCGCAGCGCCGCCATCTCGGACTCGCTGACCAGTACCGATCCACCCTCGTCGGCACTGATGCTGGCCAGGAACGCCTCGGAGACTCGCGAAAGAACATCAATGACAGGATCTCCAAAGCCCACAAGGCTGCCAGGCAACGCCGGCCTGGCGTGACCATGCGCCATGTCCGACGGCGTGACGCGTGGGCTATCTGTCATCTGATACGCTACTGCGGCTGACTGCAGACAAGATAGATGAAGGACGTTGACGAGGTAGACTTGACAAACCAGTCATAAAACGGTGCCAGACTTGATATAAGCCTTAGGCGCCACTGTCTGCGCCGCGAGCGTCATTCAGGTTCATACGCACTTCTTCGCCGTCTCCCCACCGGCACACTTTCTGCTTGGTTTTGCTGTTTGCTGGTTGTGTGTCTCGTGTGTCGAGCTGCTTGCTGTGTGCTGTGTGCATGATCGCGAGGTGCCGGCCAGCCTGGGCACGTGCATTCGTCGACACCAAAACCCTTCCCTTCATCGTTCATCGGCCCGCACAGTCGGACCAGCATCGTCAGTTGCGGACCTCAATGATCAGTTACACAAGCAGGATGTTGATCGTCGCATGCACTCTGCAGTCAGCGCTTCCTGATACGCGTCCATCGGCCGTGGCGCGCACCACTTGCTGAGCGACTTCGGTTGAATAACCACCGAGATTGTCAGTGCGTCGTTTACCTTGAGAAGAAGGCATTGGGGCGCTTAGCTCGTCACACTGTGCCAGGCCAGTCCAACGTCGATCACTTCAGCGGCCAGCTCCTCATACTCTAAGGCTCTGACATCAGTCCTTGTTGGCCGAGGAGGATTGGTGCTGCCAAACCGGTATTTGGGGTGGTGCACGCACAGGCACTGCGGTGCCGCTGATTTATTCAATAAGCAATTTCCTGGTCGATCGGTGTCTGGCGAAACGAAACGCACTGCCAGCCCCGCGGCATCATGGACTCACTCAAGGACGCGCGGGACAATGCCACCAAGCAGCTGCAGGACGCCGCAAACACGACGGCGGACTACCTCGATGACGGCCTCGCCAGCGCCACGCACGCCGCCAAGCACTCCGTGGCGATCGTGCGCGCCAATGCGGAGCGCGCGCTCGACGAGGGACAGGTGAGGCCCTGCTTTGCGGTTGTGCGACAATGTGGCAGCCGTGCACGAGCTGACGCACACGCAAGGTAGCAGCATATCGATGCTGATGCGTCATACAAAGCATGAGCAAGGCCAGTCTTGGGGTGCGGGGCTGAATGCATTGTGGCACGGTTGGCGCAGACTCACTGGGGGACGGCAGTGGCACACTTTCAGCGCACCCAGGACCAGGTGTTCGACAAGCTCAAAGGTGGGTGGCCTCCCTCCCCGTCACTGTGCCGGGTGTTTCGGACCGCCGTGGTCATGCACATCAACGGCAAGGAGGTGTGAGTTGTCGCCTTGCCAGCGGTGCATGGGTTGGTTCCTGCGCCTTTCTGTCATGTGGTCCTTGATGCGCCTGCAGAGGGCGTCCACATCGCGATGGAGAATGAGGGCGTGAGTCTTTCAGCACTGGCAGCGGCAGCGGTGGTCCTGCTCCCAGGTGCGCGGTGTCTCATTGAGGGACACATGTTCGCGCTCTGCCGCTCTGTCGAGACATCATCTACATCAAGTCAGGCAGGCTGATAAGGTTATGCTGACATCATGCAACACATTGTCTTGCATAACGTTTTGCAGGACCACGCCGGTTCCTGTGGCGCCAGACCATCGGCCGCTTCCGCAGTGAGGAGGTGAGCGATCGCTAGTGCTTCTGGCTGCCGTTGAACATGCCGCGGCATAAAAGCTATCGTGTCTCCGAGCTTGACATAGTGTGTTCAGTGCACACCTGGGCACGACGACCCGTTCAAATCTCTGCCAATGCTAGGCTTGAGATTTTCATTCTGCAGCCACTGTACTGGTCGGCAGAGGGCAAGTATGGGGTAGACGGACAGGCTTAAATACAGGCTGCCCTGTCTTTAAAGTAACACTTCATAGCCTCTGCTTCTGTGCTTTGCAGTCCCTGTACCGGTCTGCGGAGCGCAAGTATGGGACGGTGTCGGAGGCGCTGGATGGGCAGGTGAGCGAGGGTGCCAAGCTGGCGCAGCGGCTGGCGGCGGCGGAGGAGCAGTACGATGCGGGCCTGCGCAAGCTCACCGCCACCGCCAAGCAGATCGCCTCGCTGCAGAGTCAGGCAAGTGCATATTGACCTGACGCCTTCCAGCAGGTCGTTTCCGCGTAGATCGCCTCGCTGCAGAGTCAGGCAGATACTCTAGCTGCTGGCGACTGCCAAGCAGATTGCCTCGCATCAGAGCGCGGCACCAAGTGTGTGGCACGGCGCAGCGGCTCGCGCCCTTCTCTCTCTGCTTTCCAGGCCACGACACGAGGAAACCCTTCTCCAGATGCACCTGCGCGTTGATCTCATTTCTGCATGTCGCAGGTGCAGGGCTCGCACAAGGCGTTGTCGCGGCTGGTGATGGAGCTGCGTCAGGCGCTGCCTTGTGCAGCAATCCTGGGCTGTGAGAACTGCATGAAAGCCATGCGATGTCATGGTGCGTTGCTGCCTTGCTGCAGGTGCGGGGCTCGGAGAAGGGGCCGTCGCGGCTGACGGTGGAGCTGCTGCCAGCGGCAACCACGTGCAGCAAGTATGGGTACCGAGTCAACTGGAAGTTCTGTTGTCCTCAGGAACTTTTGCGCCTGTCGCAGGTGCGGAGCTCGCAGAAGGGAGCATCGCGGCTGGTGATGGAGCTGCGGCCGCTGCCGTCGCGGGAGGCGCTGGCGCTGCGGGCGCAGGCAGCTGCCAAGGCGGCCACCGCGCAGGCGCAGGCGCAGGGCCTCGAGCGCACCCTGTGGCGCCTCGCCAAGAAGGGCGTCTACTGAGCGCGCTGCCGCGGCGCGCGCGATGGCAGCATGCGTCGGCAGCGTGCGCTGCAGTTTGTGGGGCACAACAGGGATTGTGCAAAGACGCAGACGCAGCTTGGCAAAGGCGCAGCACAGCAGCATGCAAGTGGTGAGACAATGGAGAAGGGTGGGGCGGGGGAGGTAAAAACTAATGTCGACGTCATGCTGCAGACAATTGTGAAAGGAAGGCTGGTCCAAGCAATGGCGCGGCTCCAAAATTTGAAGCGTCAGCATTTCGGGCTTGCTGGAGCTTCGCGCTCAGGAATTGTCAAGGCACCGACTGTGAATGTGACGGCATTCTCTTGGTGAAGGCATTGCTCCCCGTTTATTCAGAAAAGCGTCTGCAAGCACACGTTTAAAGGTACAGATGGTTCGTTGCTTCATACCCATTCATTTCACACAGCACTATGGTGCAGCTCCCAAGCTGAAACATGAGCAGAGTCTTTGTAGCTGACACAAACAAGGTTTCTGCAGCACCAGCAGTCATACCTTCACCTGCTGGACTTGACTTGAACAGGTACATACCACAAACACACATGTTTCAAATTTGTTCCATCGGCAGACCACCAGATACTATAACACTTTCGGGTCTTGCACACGACCCAATTGCGTACGAATAAGGCGCAGAAGGGTACCGTGCCGCACAGCTGAGGCCGCTAGTCTGCCACAGGGGGCTGCGGGAAGACGCCTCGCCGCGCATCGGCGATGATGATGTTGGCGCCATCCCCGAAGTCCCGATTGGCCAGCCAATCCTGCGGCACGGCAACATCACGTCACATTATGCGACCAGACGTCACCGTCTGCTCAGGACAAATGATGCAGGTCTCTGCTGCCGGCACCATGAAGTGGCCGTGCGGTATCAATGCGCTACAGGTGCGGCGGGTGTCGTTCCACAGCGGGGAAGGACAAAGCCGAGCATCAGCCGGAAGTTTGTAGGGTGAGGAAGCGAATTGGATTCACCATATACCGAGAGTCGACGGCGGCTGTCTGTGCGAGGGCAAAGCCCTTGTACTTGCCGAAGGCGAAAGCCGCCTGGCCGTCCAGCCACTGGAAGCGCCGCTCGCGGTCCAGGTACTTCGCCTGGAAACACACGACAACGATGCAAAGCTTCAGAGAGGAGCGGGTGCTGCTTAGCAGACGCAACCCCACTTTGTCATCCCAACTCCATCCTGCACATGGCATATTGTGGAGGGAAGCAGTCACGCAGGCAAGACGCTGCAGAGCATGGGTCAGACAGCTGGGTGGTTTTGAGCATTCACTTTTGGCGGCGCCGTGCAGAGCTCGTGTAGCGCGGGCACTGTGTTTGCGAGGCCTGGGTAGTACTGCAGCTGGCCCAGCAGCACCTGCAGCCGAGGGACGCATCAAAGCTGAGGCTGGCAGCATTCGAGATGCCCGTGAATGGGGCAGCAGCTGTTTGACCGAAGGCAAAGGAGTAGGGTTTGGCCGAGGGCAAAGGAGCAGCAAAGCGCAGAGATGGCTGGAAGACTTGCCTTGAGCGTGGCGGTGGCGTCTGCTAACGCGGTGTGCGCGTTCTGCAGGTCCCTGCCTGCGCATATCAAGGCACAGATCTCGGGGTCTCGCAATAAAGGTCGGCAACAGAGGCCACGAGGTCGACAACACATAGGTCGGGACACACATGGTGGCACACCCTAAACCCAACGTGCGCGACAGACGCACCGCAGAACAGGCGGTGAGCGGACGCCAGCTTGAAGTTGTGGGCGCGTTTGAACACCACAAACGCGTCGATTATGTGCGCACCTGCGAGACAGGGAGACGACGCTGGTGCTGAGGACTCTTGCGGAAGCAGCTCGACTAACATCAGCTTTCAAGATGCGGACGTCCACAATGTGCAAGCCGTGGCAACGCACCTGGCCGTGGGAACTCCATGCCGACGCTGCCCGCTGCTCTCCTGCCCTTGCCGCCGGCGCCGCCGCCGCCGCCGGACTGCAGCCGCACAAACTCCGCCGCCAGCAGCGGCACATCAAATCGCAGCGCGTTGTAGCCGAGGATGTCGGCGCCGGCGAAGAAGCGCCAGATCTCGGCCGCTATGGTCGCAAACCTCGGCTTGCCTGCAGCAAAGGCATCCATATGGGGTCCAGCAATCCGAAGTAGATTACACGCTGCCACAACGGACAGCAACATGGGCAACGTCTGACCATTGAGAAGCAGCTGTGGGTGGTTGTTGCAGAAACGGTCGTCCGTACCTGCGACGTGGGCGTCCGTGATGCGGTGCGTGTTGGCTGCTGCCAGCGGCATCGGCACCCCTGGATTCACCAGGTGCCGCAGTGTGTCGCAGGTGCCGTCGGGGCGCAGCCGCACCTGCACAGCCGCACCTGCGCGATGATTAGGACGAACCCGTGGGGCTGGACGGATCGGGCTTGACAAATGTCTCTGGCGAGGTTTGGCGAGGGTGCTGCAGCAACACAGATGGCCGTTCAAAAGAGGTACAGCGGGCGCAGGCGCACCGCGGCAAACTCCACGATGCGGTCTTTCTTGACGTCCAGGCCGGTGGTCTCCAGGTCAAAGGCCACGAGCGGCCGCGTCAGCTGCAACCGGCCTGCGGTGGAATGCGTTGTTCTAGAACGATGATACTGGATGCATGACGCACAGCACACAGCATGTCGGGACTAGGAGGGTTTACACTGCATAGGAATGTACTGACTCACGTTCTGACTTGCGTCCTGAATTGGTTCTGACGTTCAGGGATCCCAAAGAACTCGACGCCGAACGAATCAAATGTGCTGTGCAGGATTCATGCGATGCGCAGGGCACATGCAGGTCTGCAATGAGCTGCACCCAGGTCCATGTGGTCGCCGGTGGACGTGTTGCCGAGACCGCGACCGTCTGCGCCACTCGTGCACCGGCTGCTGGTCTCCTCGCCGGCGCCACTGGCGGGCGCCGCAGATGCAGATGCCGAGCTGATGTCAGACGCCAGTGACGGCTCTGCAGGGCTGCTGGCCGGCCTGCGGGTCGTTTCGGGAGGGTTGGACATATTTATATCAGTAACGAAACAGCTCAAATGAAATTCCTGCGGTAGGCACATGCGTACTGCGCCACCCACCGCGTGTCCAGAGACGAGATGGCGACGCAGGCCGTGCGCAAGCCTTGCTGCATGGCCGAGGCGCGTCGCGTCACTTCTGCGTGCCGCGAAGACGTGAGGCGTGCCGCGACAGCTTCTGCTTCCTGGGCCGCAGCAGACAGCGATGCATGGAGACCAGACAACCGCTTCTGCAGGATCTCCAGGTCGAGCTCTGCATCCGCAGCCTCTAACTCACTGTATGCACACATCATGATGCAATCTGCAGGGCGCAACAGCGTTGTGTTTGCCTGTCGAGCTTGGTTGTAAATTGCGCGACATGAAACATGCTGTGCCGTGCTGCGCTGAAACGCCCCAGGGTGGCCATTCGTTTTGCATGGGCATGATGAGTATCCTCCGACTCCGTAGCGATCCAGCGGTACAGAACTCTCATCAGAATTACCACAAGGCTGCTCCACGATCATGCCGCGACTCATGTGTGCATGCTGACTGCAAGCGTTCAAGCGGCATGCGGCGCTGCCGGCCATGCGCACAAATAAAGCACAAAACCAAAGAACGTCCACTGAGAAGGCAAAGATGTAGCACTGAAGACTCTAAATCACTGCGTCACTGTCACGACTGCGCGATCGACGCCACTAAGAATGAAAAATGACCAGCAACAGACAGCCGCGATCCCGATGGAAAGGCATCGCCGCTCATCAAGCTCGCGTGCAACCCATTTTGCGGTTTCACATGGTACTCTCCCAACCAGCGTGACCATCATTCCAGCAAGCTCAAGGCGCAGCAGGCCACGCTCAATCGTCTGACCCGCCTGACCCACCGCGTCCCCGACCCCACCGGCAGCGGCGCATCAGATCGAGGGGTCCGGGACGCCGGGGGGGAACAAGGCGCCGGCGTCGGCGCTGGATGCGGCCAGCGACCGCGAGGAGCCTGCCGGCACGATGGCCTGCAGCCGCTCCACGATCTCTGCGGCGTCGGGGCGCTGACTAACCTCGGTGTTGATGCAGTCCTCCAGCAGGCGCTGCACCGCGGGCGGGCACTCGTCGTCGCGCACCGTGCGCAGGTGGCCCCGCACCTGGAAGAAAGCATTTCTATGAGTCATTGTGGTACATTTGTGACTTGCGCTGATCTAATGTATCTCATACTGATGCAATTGACGGAATCGACAACTTTGACTGGACTTTGACTGTTGACTTTGACTGGATTTTGACTTTGACTCGTACGCACCGGCGGCTGCTTGGTGATGATCTCCCACAGCACCACGCCGAAGGAGAAGGAGTCCACCTTTGGGCTGCATTGAAATCGCAGCTTGCATCAGCACCAACGGGCAGGTTTCAGTCAATCAGTCAAATTATCGCCTGGTATGCAATTTTGACAGTGTGAACATTTGCCGGCAGACAAGGGTTGCAAGCCGCACCTGCACTTGCCACCCATGAGCAACTCGGGCGCGGCATCTGTGTCACGCAACACTCGTATCAACTTCACAAGTGAGTGTCACAACACAAAGAGACGCTCTGATGAAGATTTAGAGTGCAAACAAAGCGTTTTGGGCATCCTAAGAGGTGAAGGAGGAGGCATCGGAAACTGAAACGAAGCACAGATAGTGCTCTGAGAGGATCAAAAAGCGTCTCACAAGAGAAGGTTCCTGCGACGGGAACACAGCAGAGTTCAGATTCGGCCGACCGATGTGCATGCGCAAGCGCCATTCGCCCGGCCTCAGCCACGAGAAATGCACAAACAGACAGATGCCAACACTGCTAGGCATTCACAGCATGGAACAAAGACGTTGCTGCCACTGCCTTCCTCACTGACAAGAGGCATTGACGAGAGCATGCAAAGACCACCCATGCAGGCATGGACAGGCACAGAGAATCGGTTTCAGGCATAATTACAGGCACAGAGACGCGTCCGAGAACTGTGTACACTGTCGCCAGTGATCCAGTTCTCGTATACATAATTATATTTCCGTGCCGCCCCGTTTGCGGGCGTTATGAGAAACTGGTCACAGGCACAGAGACGCGTCCGAGAACTGGGTACACTGTCGCCAGTGATCCAGTTCTCACATACATAATTCATTTTTCGTGCCGCCACATTTGCGGGCGTTATGAGAAACTGGTCACAGTCACCGAGTCGCGTCCGAGAACGCAGAGTGCACTGTCGCCACCGATCCAGTTCTCGTATACATATTTAATTTTTCATGTACATGAAAATATAATTGTGTATGACTATGTACATGGTCACCAATGATCCGGTTCTCATATATACATTTAATTTTTCGTCCTGGGTAAGGTGTTGAATGAAAAAATAATTGTGTATATGAGAACTGGATCACTGGGGACAGCGTACACAGTCATAATTGATCCAGTTCTTATATATACATTTATTTTTTCATGTAAGGTGTTGAATGAATAATTAATTGTGTATACGAGAACTGGATCACTGGGGACAGCGTACACAGTCATGATTGATCCAGTTCTCATATGTACATTTAATTTTTCGTCCTGGGTAAGGTGTTGAATGAAAAAATAATTGTGTATACGAGAACTGGATCACTGGGGACAGCGTACACAGTCATAATTGGTACACTGTCAGAATTGATCCAGTTCTCATATGTACATTTAATTTTTCGTCCTGGGTAAGGTGTTGAATGAAAAAATAATTGTGTATATGAGAACTGGATCACTGGGGACAGCGTACACAGTCATAATTGGTAGACTGTCAGAATTGATCCAGTTCTTATATATACATTTAATTTTTCATGTAATGTGTTGAATGAATAATTAATTGTATATATGAGAACTGGATTAATGCTAGTGAGTATATTAAAGAATTCTGTACATATAGGGTTTAGGGTTTAGGGGTTTAGGGTTTAGGCGGCGCTCGCTGTCAGTGATGTCCTGCCGCCCCGCCGAGCACCGCTGCCCGTGACGCCATTACTGGCCATTGCTCACGATCAGTGTTCCGCATATTGCCCCTTCAGCATACAGCGATTCAGCTT
>JAABUL010007795.1_pt1 | contig 11290 bp, 20 predicted proteins | sample 5559151 | NCBI WGS metagenome assembly JAABUL01 (sample SAMN10711876, study PRJNA513368) | rock metagenome | isolation source: Antarctica rocks | place: Antarctica: Victoria Land, Pudding Butte sud | reverse complement strand
AGTATTCCCATCAACAGATGCAGGAGACGCACATGCGGGGCCATCCGAGGAAACGGCAGCACAGCACGAAGGTGCCGCAGGAGAGCGAGCTCCCAGGAGGAGTGGTCGTCACCGCACGCCCAGCAGGAGGCTTGCAGACGCCGTGCACGGCGCATTGATTGCGCCGAAGCGAGCAGCTGATGGGCAGCCACCAAGCGCCGATGAAGGCCGACCGAAGAAGAACATGCACCTCACAGCGCAGCCACATTCCTCCATCCCCGGGGGAAGTTCCCCAGCAACCGTGCTGCCAGTGCATTCCATGTCTTCAGATGGCGGCAGTCCGCACCTGAACCCAAGCATGCATGGCAAGAGACCTCGTATTACTCCAGCCAAATTCGTGAGCACTACCTTTGTGCGGATCACTGGGACGCAGACAGCCCCCTCGCACGTCGCCGCTGCAGCTCGCACAGTGTGCCGCTCCCGCCGGCGCCAAAATCGGCGCAAGACCTCAGCCGCGCCGGCACCGGCGCCGGGACAGCCTGCTGCCCGTCGCCGATCGCCCGGCCCAGAGCTACGCCCCTAACCTATGCATCTCTTTCGTCTCCTCAGCATGCTGAGCTGCTTGTGGGAAACCCTGTTACTCCTGCCCAGATGGATGGCCTTTTGACCGTGGGCGATTTTCCATTTCAAGGGGACGGAAGCGCAGAGCCACGCAGCTAGTGTGGTTAGTGTGGCCTGCAACTCTGTTCTCGACTTCAGTGGGGCTGCAATGTTTGTGGCCTCGCGAGGGATGGGCTCTCAGCGAAGTGTCAGACTTGTCTGTCAGCAAACTAGGCGATTGGGAATCATGTCGACGCCCTTCTAGGCGCAGACGGCGTCAAACTTTCAACTTTCAACAGCGTCAAACTCTCAATCTCAACTTTCAACTTTCAACTGATCGTGCGCACGGCGGATCCCTGGGTACCTCTTCCGTAGTGCTGCCTTGTGTGAAGACAGTTCTGAGCATTGAGCGCCTGTCGTGAGGCGCTCTCGACCACAGCACTCACTGCAGCTTGAATTTGCTATTTCGAGAGGTCACTTCAGAAGTCCAGCACTCTCTTGAACAGACGGCGTGGGTGCTTATTGAACACACCAGCGGACTAGTGATTGCCCTGGCCGCAAGTCCTTCGCTTCACACAGCAGCCATAGCACCAACCCTGGACGGTGACATCCCAGGTAAGGGCAAGGACTCGACTGTTCTTGTTGCGGTTGGGCATCGAACCATGATCCATGCCATTGCACGGCCCTCTGCAGTCCCATCAGGAGCGACGTCGCTTTCTTGCAGGATGGTGGAAGTGAGCGTCGAGATCATGCAATTTATGCAATTCCTCAGCCAGCCGCGGCACAACACCGGCAAACACAGGTACAAAGAATACGCAAGCCGCCTTGCCGCAGCTGGCTACTCAGAAGTTCGGCAGCTAGCCCGCGCGGAGGCTGAGGACCTGACTCGGCGGCCACGGCCCGGCGTGGCGCTTGCCGACACACGCGTCATCATCTGGGAGGCCAAGCAGCAGCTGGCAGGTGCCTCTTGGTTTCCAGAATTGCACTGCACAAACCAGCATCGGTGAATGCCCACGCTGTGTTCTTTGAGTCTTGATGTCGCCGCATATACTTGTTGCTGAGAGTGGAACACATCTATGATGGTGATCTGCAGGCGCCGGCAGCTTAGCGGGCAGCGAGAAAGGCAGCCCGCCCGGCACCAGCCGCAGCACACAGACGCTCAGCGACAAAAAGTTCGTCCTGCGGGAAGCTTTTCCAAACATCAAGGCAGATTTCCAGCCAGGCGGCACGCTCAGCAGCTTCAAGGGCAGCCCAGCGCCGCTGTCCAAATTTGACAGCGACATCATCGACCTGGTGGCGCTGCGCGTCACCGCAGCCACCTACCGCTTTACGCGGCTGCTGTTTCCTGTCGGCAAGGAGGCGGAAAAAGTGCTCATATGGGGCATCGCCCTCGCCACCATCGCTGAGCTGGCATCCCTCACTGCACCGGCGCCAGCAGGAGCAGGCACGGCAGCCCGTGCCTCAGTCTCGCAGCTGCCAGCAGGCGAGGCGGCAGGCGGCGTGGCAGTGCAGCACCCTGCGGCTGGCAGCCCCGGGGAAGCAGACGGACCGCTGCTCACCGTGAAGCCGCCGGCGACCATCGCGCACGAGGAGAGCATCCACGTGCCCACCATCGCTTCGGGCAGCGTGGAGCTGCAGCTCAAGATGCTGAACGCAGAAGCAAAGGAGTACACTGCAGGTGAGATCATTGCCGCATTTAAAAATACGGCGCTAAACATGAGGTGGTGCCGTTTGCCGTGCTCAAGGTTGTCATCCGCAACCTGCTGCAGGTGCTGTCGAGCTGGGGCTAGGCTTGGACTCGAAGGCGCGGTTTGACCACAAACGGAATCAGGCAGAGAACGAACTCTTCGCCTTCACCTGCCTCAACGCTACTCAGGGCATCTTTGAGCGAACGTTCGTCATTCTGACGGACGGCCTCGATATGATGTGCCTGACCTACCAGGTGCCATTGCTGTCCTTGCCATTGCTGTCAGTTCTGTTTGGCTTCCAACTCTGTGTGCAAGTCATCTTGTTGATTCAATTGATCTCTGCGCCGCTCTACAGGACAATAACAAGCCAGGCGGCTCCGGAGTGGCGCACCAGCCAGGCACGAAGATGAAGACGAGAGATATTTCAGGCATTATCAGGTAAGCAAACGCTGTGTCCTCACCAATTTATGTGGCCAGCTCCTTTGTACAGCTACTTCAGCTCATGTGGCCGCGTCTGGTCTTGGTGTGGGGTCATTTGCCACATTGCTGGTACAGTGTGATGTGATGATGATGTGATGAATGCAGGGCATCCAGCAGCTACACGATGTTCGACAGCAAGCACAGAGCCGGCCGCGATGTGCGCAATGCTGTGGCCCTCTTGCTGGATTGCATGTGGCCGCAAGCGAAGACCATGACAGTGGACGAGCTGACGGCAAAGCTGAAGCAGCTGGATGCTGAGGTCGAAGAGGAGGGGGCAAACGAGGGCCCCTGTCTACAGGTCTGTTGCGCTGAAGAGGTTGGACGGATGTCACCGCCTCGCCATGACCAGTATCGCATGTTTGTCTGGCGACTGCCACGCGAGGGGCACGCGATCGCGACTTCGTGCTGTCAGTCTTGAATTGGACAGTTTGTGGCAATGTGCAGGGCGCCAAGAAGAGGAAGACCGCCCCGTGAGCCAAGAAGTGCAAGGTTGTGTCAGTCAGGCCACATTTCATCAGCGTGGCGAAGTCTGTTGAGCGGTTGACTGCTTGCTGGATCTGCTGACAGTGGTCAATTTGGTGGTTCGGCGGCCTCTTACCGCATCGGGCGGACAGCTACCTAAAGCAGATCGCAAGTGTGGGAGGCCAATGTTTCAAACCACCTTCAGTTGTTGGTTGTGTATCGAAGTGTTGGTAGATGATGTGCTGTATTGCTGTCCAATCAAAACAGACTGCTTCCCGATCACCCCAGTTGCGGCATCCTACCTCCATGATCACAAAAGCAAAGAGCACAACATGTACCGTACTGACCAGTGGATAACTGATGGTCAAATTGAGGAGCCGTTCTGGTGTGGTTTTGCAAATTATCGGCGGCTGGTGAGTCGAAATTCAGGTCCCACCCAAATCGCCAGTGTGACGGACTGATGCACATAATTCGCAGAGAGGCTCCACTGCATCACTGCAGGCCCACCTTGTACGCAATTGGAAGCTAGAAGCCTCTGCTAGAGGCCAGCAGCGTTTCCCCGTCTGGAAATCCCAAGCTTTATGCGATTTTCAGAATAACCACGAGCCGAATTGGTGACGTTTAAGAAGCTTGGCGCGTTGTGCGCGCCGTCTAGAATTTTAGCAGAAAATCCAAATTAAGCGAGCCGTTTCGTGACTCGCCGATCTTTGAGGCCAGTGCAGTATGTTGCCAATTACAGCATTTTCCAGCAGCGCGACGCACTACACAACGCCAACCTGCCCAGAAAATCATTTCTGACCATTGACTCGGCAGCCGGTCGCTCCTTAAATAGCAGCGTTGTCAGCCGGGCTTGGCTGCCGCGGCCTTTGACGCTTCCAGCTTGCCCGCCAGCTGCTTGAGCATCACCGCCTTCAGCTGCTTCCGCTTTGCATCTTCCAGCTCCTTCCATCGCTCCTTCTCTTCTGCCGCCCGCTCCCGGCCCTCCATTGTGTCCCTCTCCAGCTCGAAGACGGACTGCATGGAAACAAACAGAAGAATTTACCTCTGAGATTCGGATCGCCTGCTCAGTGAAGTTTGCCTGCTGCAGGCCTGCGAACAATGTGCGGCGCGCAACACGCCCAAGGCTTTCATTCAGATCTGTGTTACCTCAAACCCACTATGCACCATGAGTCAAGCAACTCGACCAACAGCTTCATCAGCTCGGTTGTTCGCGAGCAAGCACATATAATGGGAGTAATGGGAGGTCCTCACATCGATGCGCCGTTGTCTCCGCTCCTCCTCCTCTGACATTGCCGCGTACGACTGCTCCGCCTCCGCCACCCTCTGCCCGCGCGCCTGCGGTGCGCGTCCGGTCCTGCTGGGTCGCCTGTAACAGTAAAAGGTCTCTAAGGATGATTGCGGCCCAGCCTGCAGTGGTGCGTGGTTTCGTTGGATAGCATATACTGTGCAGGATGCCTACGATCGGACGGATGTACTGCCAAGACGTAGGCAGCGTGACAGACAGCTGTGTCACCATGACACATCTCAATGCAGGCAGCAGGAGAACACCGACATGTGTGGCGTGACGCGGCTATGCCCACTCGCGAGCCGGGTGTGTTTGCAGCGGCGGTCAGCTCATCAGCGTCCGGAGGCGTCGACGCACGCTTATTCAGAAAGTCCACATGGTCGGGCATGCGGCTACCTAGACCCTCGCAGTCATAGGCGCCGTGCCCATCAGCGTTGCCGCGGCGCGCAGGAGGCGTCTTGACGTCGGCGCCGTAGTCTGTGCCTGCCGCGCCGGAACGTTGACGGATCCTCTGGCTTCTTCACATACACCTGCTCATGGAGGTACATAGGAGAGTGTCAGCATCAAGGTCTCACACTTGCCCAGTGTCAGTCTCTCGCGAATCGCAACTGCGTTCGAGGAATCGGCAACGGAAGACGGGGTCTACCTCGGCTGCAGCGCCGCCGATGCCATCGCTGAGGACGCTGGCCGGCTTCCCGATCCGCGGCCGGCCGGGCACCGCTGAGGGCGGCACATGCACCTGTGTGTTGGAATATGCCAGCTGCCCGCCACTGTGCTGATGATTGGGACGCTTGGCTGTGCATTGGCATGCGACAGGTGCTGGCCACTATGCGTGCGCCGATGCTGATCACACGTTCTGACATCATCCGATGGAGCGAGCACCAGTGTGGAGCTCGAAGGGGGCCTTGCTGGCGTTGACGACGAGGTGTGCCGCGGCCATGGTGATCAGCGACTGTGGGTGTTCCCGCTTGCTGACCGACACCTGGCCAGCGATGTTGCAGCATATTCATGTGAGACACAGGCAACAGGTCATTTCTGTTCGGCGGTAATGACGGTGATGCTGCAGATGTTCTAGTATTCCTGTATGCAGACGGATGGCACCAGTTTCGACCGTTGAGAAACACGGCAGATACTGCATGAAGGAGGACGAGCCTGCCTTGGTGGCAGTGCCACAAACGCTGGTCGGTGCTCAAAGCGCGGCTCCGGGTGGAGAGCAGCAGGCGACCTGCATGTGGACATCACGTGGTCGGTTGGATGTGTCTTGGTCTAGCCACCAATCCATGCTTGTAGCTGGCAGCGCGTCTGCTGCCTTGCGGATTCATTACGCATGACGTGGGCTACTGGCCTGGTTATGCAGATGAGCAGCATGGCGGCGGCGGCGCAGGCGCACGATGTTGAGCACGACCCTTTCAGCATCTCTATGCTCACCTCAGTTTCGTCCACTTTGGGCTGGTCGCCGCGTCAGCGCTCCTCTGCTCCATAGGTCATATGCCTTTCCCCCTTGGCACACTGTGCACGCAACCGAGCTGTTCGCCCACACCCCGCGGCAGCGCACACCGGCGAGCGCCCGAGTGCTGGCACCTGTCTGGACAGACAATGGAAGCTAGGTGATGCTTGGTGTGTTGACACGGGTCCTTGGCGCGACTCAGCTGCTGATGGGGCGGCCGCGCTGGCTGTGTGACGCACGGGGTTGTCATTGGCGCAGCGGCGTGAGGCGAGCCTCGCGTGCACCGCTGAAGCGTTCAGGGCTTCCAGCTGAGCAAGCTGGTGCGCCTGCAGTCATCCGCTGTAGATATCCAGGGCAAGCGCAACAGCCCCGATCCCCGGCTGGCACACGCACATCTGCACTTCTGTTAGCGAGCCTGGCAGGGGGCTGAGTTTCACCTGGCGCACGCCGACAAGTGCAAGAAGGAAGCCGAATCAGGCCCCGCAGCCGTTTTGCGAAGCGTATCCTGTCGCGGACCGCTGCTGCACCAGGCTTTGAACCGCATCTGCTTTCGGCAGTTTGCACCAGAACGGCGGCGCTGTAGGCTGCCTTGTGCAGGCCGTGGCCCACAGATGCGTGACAGATGCAGCGACACTCGGGCGCCACGTTGCAAGCCGTGAATGCGGCTGCAAACTGGGAAATGCTGGTAGGGTGCCTTGTACCAATCGTACACACGTGCGACTCACAGTCAGGTTTCTGGGCTTCGCGTCTCTCACTTTGGCATCTTGTGCAATAATGGATTGGAACTTGCAGCTTCTGGTCGCGAGCAGGCGTCTTTGGGTTGAGTGCACACGCAACTGCTCAGCCACTGGACATCAGACCGGTCGCCCGAGCCATCAGCGTCGGCTGTAGTTCTCGAGTGACCTCCTCAACGGCTGCGGCGCCGCAGTGCAGCAGCGTGCAGTGGCCTGTGCCATGGCCGCCGTGCCGGCCATGGTGGCCGTCGCCGGCACCTTTGGCACCTCAGCCGCCAGCCAGGCGGTCAGCCACAGCTTCGCGGTTGCGGCAGGCCAGGCGGTCAAGATGCCGGATAAGGAGCGGCAGGCGCTGTTGGAGGCCATCGAGCGGCTGGAGGCGGCCGAACAGCCGACGCATGCGCTGGTTGCAGCTGCTGAGTATGCGCTCGATGCGGCCGCGGCGTACGGCCTGACGCGGCAGCAGGCCGAGTGGCGCCCAATGCTGGAGGCGGCGAAGCGGCTGCTGGCGGAGGACGAGGAGCAGGCGGAGGAAGAGGAGCGCCTGCAGCGGCGGCAGCACCGCCAGCAGTCACAGCAGTCGCAACCGCCGGCGCAGCCGCCGGCGCAGCCGCCGCCGCCGCCGCCGAGGCAGCAGCTGTTGCAGCAGCGGCAGCAGCAGCCGCCGCCGCTGGGGCAGGGGTCTCAGGAGCGTGTGCTGCGGCTTACGCGGCGCGACCTGGCCGAGCTGCCGCAAGAAATGCAGCGCCAGCTCACGCCGGTGTCGGCTGGTGGCCGCACACGCGAGCACGCGGCTGGCATCCTTGAGGCGCTCGCCACCTTCGTCGGGGAGACCCTGGACGCCGAGAACCCGACGCCCAACTTCATCTGGGCAAGTGCCCAGAGCCCTGTTTGCCGCCACGAAACCCTGTTTCTGCCTGTCCCAGGCTGCACATGACTGTGCCAGATGCCCTCGTTTTTGCACGTGGTAACTTCAACGCTGAAATGCAAGCCCCTCTGCGCAGCTGGACCACGGCAAGGTGACGGTTATGCGGGCGCCCGCGACTCTGTTCTCGACTTCAGTGGGGCTGCAATGCTTGTGGCCTCGCGAGGGATGGGCAACCTGTGCTCTTAGCGAAGTGTCAGACTTGTCTGTCAGCAACTAGGGGATTGGGAATCCTGTCGCTTTATTCACGCCTGACGCCCTCCTAGGCGCAGACGGCGTCAAACTTTCAGCTTTCAGCATGCGCTCTGCACGTGCATGGTCACCGCTTGGATCGCTGAGCTGTCGCCTCCGACTGCAGGCTGGAAGACAGCGAGCATGCGCCGGCGAACGAACCGAGGCGCTGCAAGCGCTGCGGGGAGCGGCTGCCTGCAGCGTTCTTCAATTTGAATCCTACGGTGCTTGGCGGCAGGAGTCGTACGTGCTCGGCATGCGAGTCGGAGCGCCAGCGAGGCTACGGCACGAGGGAGGTTACGGTCCCGGATGAGAAGCAGTGCAGCATCTGTCAGGAGACGCTGCCGGCTGCGCAGTTCTCGCGGAACCGTCACTCCCCCAACGGCCTGAAGTCGAGGTGCAAGCAGTGCATCAGCGCCCTCATCCGGGCGCCGCCCATCGCCGTGCCTGTGGTCTCGAAGAAGTGTGGGTCGTGTGGGCTCGCCCTACCGGCTGCCGCATTCAGTCGGAATTCTAGGTGAGACCTGAAAAAGCCCCGCGTCAAGGCAACCACCCTGCGCCATGTCCTCATCCTCATCGAGGTGCCGCCCCTTGCCAGCCGTGCGCCGGCTGTTTCTCCTAGTGCTGTGCATGCCGCCACGTGTGGTCTGCGCGCCCTGCCATGCGGGGCTGGCATGCGTGTCCAGCGGTTCTGAACGACTGCATGTGTGGCTGCATGTGCAGGACATGAGCCTTGCCCATGTCGCCTGGCGCAGGTCATTGCGGAACCCTTGGTGCGCGGGGAATGGTTCACCCCTTCGGGCCTTGGCTATGACGCGGAGCTCATCACAGGGGTGCACCTGGACAGGTGAGAGCGCCGCGCATCTCTGCAGCTGAAGAGTGCCTTTGCAACAGCATGTGTGTCGGACTTCCTCTAAAATTCGGAGTCCGCGAAATCCTGGAAAGGCTGCTCATCATGGAAGAGGCTGTTGTGGTTGCAACGGCAGCCTGTGCCTCCGCTGCTGCTTGCACCGCTTTGCAATGCACACGGGTGCCGAGCTGAGCATGCTGCCTTCCTGCCTTCAGCACGCAGGTGCGGAAGGCGCTGCGCGTGATCGAGGGCATCACGGCCCTGCGGCGTTTCGAGCTGGGCGTCTACTTGCAGCCGCACGCCTGCTTGTACATCGCCAAGAGATGTGAGTGGGGACAGCCTCGCCATGACGGTTCTACACGTGTTTACAACGGCAACCTCGCGCACGCACTCAAGGTGCACCAGTGGCGCAGCGCTTCGACCCTAAACCCTAAACCCTAAACCCCCATGCGCCGCCCCAGGCACTCTGCTGCCGCAAGCTGTGAGCCTCTGGGCTCCTCCGTGCTTGACTTCAGCACACCTTCTTGCCGCTGCGCAGGGCTGCAGGTCCCGGCGTCGGTCAACCCGCATGTCCACCGCAACTGGATGCGGGACCTCTTCATGACCCTGATCAGCTGCGGCGCGCTCGTTGCGCTCACGCACGCCGTCTGCATCGAGAAAAACAGCATCGCGGTGGTGCGCTCGTCAGACACCTCTGCAGGCTGGACCCTGGAGTTGCTGGTTGTCGGGCGTTGTTGCAACTGCACATCAGTGCCCATGCATACATGCGTCAGCTTGCGCTGCATGCAGCTGCCCGGCAGCCGAGCTGGCGACCGCCATGCCATCCACCTGCGGACGCCTAACACGTGCGCCGTGCCTTTGAATTCCCACAGAACGCGGCTGACACTGGGCTGGTGCCGGACTGGGTCGTCCTCTTCGAGACGCGCGGCCATCCAGCGGAGCCGATGCAGATGGCATGGCGCGCCGTCTTCGACATCGCTGCGGAGCTGGGCATGTCCCTGCGCATGGGCAGTGAGTCGGCCGACCCTGAAAGCATAGTCTTGTCAAAGCACCTTGCACCTATATAGTAAAGGCGTCGGACGCAGGGGGGCCCGTCACAGCCTGCTCCCATGCGGACAGCGCCGAAGTATGTGTGCACTCCATTGCGGTCAAGAGCCTGTTTGTTGCGCCAGAGACAGCCTCTCCTGTGGCCGACTACCCTGCAGGTTACTTCGATTACAACGCCGGCGGCTGCGGCGCGCACGAGACGCTGACGATTGGGCGCAAGGGCGACTCTGCCGGGTGTGCAGTCACCTACTCTTCCGAGCCTCCAGACAGTGTTCACGTGCTTGCTACCGCTTTCATGGCATCCGGCCCACAATCCTCATCTTCTCTTCTGCACTGACGCGGGTCACGCTGCGTGTTGCGGGGACGGGCGTGCCCCGCCAGCATGCTGATCTCCAAATCATCTCGCCCAACGCTTTGGGTCGTTGCTCTGCAGGATGCCGGTGCCGGAAACGCAGCCCATATGTCCCCGGGAGATGCTGGAGAGGCGGGCGAGCCGTGGACGGCACTTCCGTTCAAGACGGGCGACGCCGGCAAGCTGCACGTGCAGGCACAGCGGCTGTCGACGGGCGGCCACCACAAGGCCGCTGCGCGGGTGCGCCGCCATCGGCTGTCGCTTGACTTTGTTTCACCCTGTTGGTGTGCGTCATGAGTTGCGTGTAGCCTTGCTGGTGTGCTAATAGTCCATGGGTTGCGGTGCCGGCAAAGCTGGGTGCTCACCAGCGGCGGCTTCACCTGCACACCGCGCAGGTGCGGCGCATGCTGCTGGAGCGCAAGGCCATGCGGCTTCAGGCGGTGCAGCACGCGCTAGGCGCCGAGGGCGCGGCGCGCCAGCTGTTCAAGAAGCTGGGAGAGCTGGGCCCGCCGCCGGCGACCTCCTGAAAGGCCTCGGCCTGACTGCGCCACGTCGCGCGCGCCGCTGCCCTGAGAGCTGTAGGACCCTGGCAAGCCGATGTGGTGATGTGCTCGGGCTGCTGCAGCATGATGAAGCCTTGCACTCTCCGACTTGCAAGTCGCATGCGGCCCTGAGGCTCTTAAGAAGGTTTGATTTAGCATCTGCCACGTGCTGCAACTTCCACGTGCACGTGCAACATGGGTCGTGCCAGTGTGGGCAGTGTAATTAATTCGTTAATTACAAAGGTTGTTAATAACGTGTTATTAACAGATTTTGAACACGGGCCATGTTCGGAATTAGTTGTTATAAACACCCTGCATGTTATCAATGCACATAATTAATTGCGAACAGGGTTTGTAACATGTGGTGCACACGCCTTCAGCGCCGGCATTTCGAGCAGTGCAGGACCAGTTGCTGCTCAGACCAGTTTGCGCACGCCGTGGCAAAGTCCTATGGCAGCTGCTTCGAGGGCCGGTCGACCCGAACACCCTGTGAACGCGCACTTTGTGAAGTCTGATCCCAGTCAGAGGCTGCTTGTGCAGTGCAAGTACTGCCACAAAACTTTCAGAGCCGCACCCTGTCGGACAAGTTTGCGCACTTGATCGGTTGCACCGTGTTCGAGCAGCAGCATCCAGCCCTTTACGCTGAGGTAGAGGAGCAGCAGGGGGGG
>JAABUL010007792.1_pt1 | contig 11292 bp, 4 predicted proteins | sample 5559151 | NCBI WGS metagenome assembly JAABUL01 (sample SAMN10711876, study PRJNA513368) | rock metagenome | isolation source: Antarctica rocks | place: Antarctica: Victoria Land, Pudding Butte sud | reverse complement strand
GAAGCTGCCGGGGCCGGTAATGGGCAGGCAGTTGGTAGCCAGCACGCCGCGGGTGCTCAGCACGCCGCCGGTTTGCACGGTCAGGGTACCATTCACCACGATGGGGCCGTTGAACGAAGCCACGCCGGTGCTGGTAATGGTCACGTTATTATACGTGCCCGATTCCACGGGCATGGGCGTGCTCACCGTCAGGTCCGGGATAACCACCGTGTTGGTCGGGCCGCTGGCCGAGCCAGTGCCGGGCCAGGGCGTTTGCAGGAAGGGGAAGGTGGCGCGGAAGGTGGTGTCGTTGCGCTCTACCCCCGTCGTGAAGGTCAGTACGCCGCCCAGCTGTGGCGTCACGGGGTTGGTAGCCGTGGGGCCAAAGTCGTCGTACCACAGGCCGATGGCGGCCAGCACGGCGCCACTCACGGCCTTCAGCTCAATCTGGTCCACGGCATCCTCCAGGCGGCGGCCGTTGGGAAAGCCGTCCATATTGGGAATGAACTGAATATCATTGGCATTAGCAGGCACGTAGCCGGTGTAGGTCGGATTGGTGAGGCCCAGCACGGCGGCCTGCAAAAGGCCCTGGTTGCTGAAGTCGGCCGAAGTGCGGGGGGTAGCGGGCACGGCCATGTTCAGACGCAGCATATCGCCCACCACCGGTAGGAAGTTGTGGATGAACGGCTTACCGGCCGCCAGCGGGTTGCCACCTTTGCCGGTAGCTAGCTGGTAAGGGGCCGCATTGGGCACGCCGGTGTGAAAAATAGGCTTGATATCGACCGAACGCGGCTGGCCGGGGCCAGGCAGCAGGTAGTCGGCGTAAGGGCCGGCCAGCACCGTGCCGGCCACGGCCGTGCTACCCTTGAGGCCATAAAGGCCGTCGGCCCCGTTGCGGAAGTCGAAGCCATTGGCCGGGAAGCCCGCGCGGCCATACAGCGACTTGCTCTGGATGCGCAGGGCCATAATATTGGGAATGGCTTCCCCATAATACGTCTGGCCGGTAGGCTTGGGCGCCGCGCCGTTCATGGGGTTGTTATCGGCCATGTACAGGGCCAGCTCGGGGTTCTGGAGGTAGCCACTGGTCAGCGCCGACTCATTGTAGGGCGAGCGGGCGTTCCAGGCATCTTTGTCGCTGATGGGGCTGATAACCTCGTTGGTCAGCGGCATCCCCAGGCGCGATACCTGCACCCAGTCGCCGCTGGTGCCGGGGCCCGTGGTGGCGGAGAAGGTTTGCACGGCGGGGCGGCTGGCCGAAGCCCACACGCCAATTACGTAGTCGGGGTCCAGGATGTTAGCCGCCCCCGCTAAGGACTTGCCGTCTCTTTGCAGATTGGAAATCGGAATGCTCATCGTTATCGAATGGCAATTCTTGCGCGCCAATCCATCGGTGGCATTGCCCGGCCGGATGTTGGCCAGGTCAAAAATGGCCCCCAGGTCGGCGAAGAACGGGTCGTCGGCCGGGCCGCACAGAATGCGCTCGCCCACCGATGTCGGCGAGGGCGAAATGGCATTCTCACGCAGCGTCTCGTAGGGCGCCGGCTGGTTGAGGCCCGCCGCCCCGTTAATGGAGCGCGGCCCGATATTATTGGCGGGTACCACGCCACTGGTGATGAGATTCGGCGTCCCCGCCCCGAAGATTTTCTCGCAGGAATACGTGGTTTTCAGGTTTTGCTTACCCAACCGGACGTTGAAAAACGTGCTGGGGTCCTCATTGGCCCGCTTAAACGTGAAGCGGTACGTGATGTCATCGCCGGTCGTATTGGCGTTGTTTTTAATGTGAATCTCGTAGCGCACGTTCTCGCCGAAGGTCGAGTAGTTGGGCCCGCCCTGCGGCAATTCAAATGGGATATAGTTGGCCACGATAACGATGCGGCTGGCATCGTTGGGGTCTTTAAAGGCGTAGAGGTCGGTGTTGTCGGCCACCGGGTCGTCGGCAATGAGCGGGGCCTCGCGGTGCGAGGACGCCTCCAGGGGCGTGTAGCGGGTCTGGCTCCAAAGGGAGAGGCCGACCGCTGCTGCCGCGATGGCAGGCAGCGCGACATAGATACGTAAACGTTGGGGAGTCATTTGATTAAGCGATAGTAACAGTGAGACAATGAGTTAGCGACGAACGCGGAAGCCCTGCCACGGTGTCTGCACGTAGGGGAAGGACGCGCGGAATGTCGTGTCGTTTTTCTCGACCCCCGCCGTGAAATTCAGCACGCCCTTCAGCTGCGGCGTTACCGGCGAGGTACTGGCAGGGGTGTAGTCGTCGTACCACAGGCCAATGGCCGCCAGCACGGCGCCACTCACGGCCTGCAACTCAATCTTCACTACTTCATCTTCGAGGCGGCGGCCGTTGGGGAAGCCGTCCATATTAGGGATATTCTGCAGGGCCGTGCTCTTGTTATAACGCGGGTCGGTGAGGCCCAGCACCGCGGCGGCCAGCAGGCCCTGGTTGCTGAAGTCGGCCGAATTGCGGGGGGTAGGGGGCACGGCCATGTTCAGGCGCAGCATGTCGCCCACCACCGGCAGGAAGTTGCTGATGAACGGCTTGCCGGGTGCCAGCGGGTTGCCCGCTTTGCCCGTGGCCAGCTGGTAAGGTGCCTGGTTGGGTACGCCGGTATGGAAGATGGGCTTGATATCGACCGAGCGCGGCTGGCCGGGGCCGGGCAGCAGGTAGTCGGCGTAGGGGCCGGCCAGGGCCGTGCCGGCCAGCACCGCATTGCCTTTGAGCGGGTACAAGCCATTGGCACCGTCGCGGAAGTCGAAGCCCGCGAAGCTGGCACCGCCCAGCAGCGCCTGGCCCGCCAGCGACTTGGTCTGGATGCGCAGCGCGCTCAGGGCCGGTACCGCTTCGCCATAATAAGCCTGGCCGGCGGGCTTGGGCGCCGCGCCATTCATGGGGTTATCATCAGCCATATACAGGCCAAGCTCGGGGTTCTGGAGGTAGCCATCGGTAGCGGGGGCCTCGCTGCCGGGCATGGCGCGGTTCCAGGCATCCTTGGCGCCGATGGGGTTGATGGCCTCATTCAGCAGCGGCATCCCCAGGCGCGATACCTGCGTGTACGTGGCATTGTCGGTAGTGGCGCCGCCCGTGGTGCTAAGCGTGCGCATGGAGGGGCGGCTGGCCGAGGCCCACACGCCAATCACGTAGTCGGGGTCCAGGATGTTGGCCGCCGCCGAGGCTGCTTTGCCGTCTTTTTGCAGGGTAGCAATCGGCACGCTCAGCGCAAGCGAATGCACGTTGTACTTGGCCAGGCCGTCGCGGCTGCCCTTGTTGGGGCGCAGGCCGGCCAGGTCAAATATGGCTCCCAGGTCCACGAAAAATGGGTCGTCCGACGAGCCGCAGAATACCTGCTCGCCGCCCGCGCCCGTGGCGGGGGTCACCGCGCCCTGGCGGTAGGCAGTGTACGAAGCCTGGTTCAGGCCCACGGCCGTGTTAATAGAGCGCGGCCCGATGTTGTAGGCGGGCACTACCCCATTGGTCACGATGTTCGTGAACGTGTTGCCGCCGTCCGTGCTTTTCGAGCAGGTATAGGTGGTTTTTAAGTTTTGCTTGCCCAGCCGCACGTTGAAAAACGTGCTGCCGTCCTCGTTGGTGCGCGTGAATACGAAGCGGTACGTGATGTCGTCGGCATTCGACGTCGTCTTGTTCTTGACGTGAATCTCGTACCGGATATTCTCGCCAAACGTGGCGTAGTTGGGGCCGCCCTGCGGCAGCTGAAACGGAATGTAGTCGGCAATGAGCACTACCCGCGTAGCGTCGTTGGGGTCCACGAAGGCGTACACGTCGGTGTTGTCGGCCAGTGGGTCGTCGGCAATAAGTGGGGCTTCGCGGTGGCTACTAGCCTCCAGAGGCGTGTAGCGCGTGGCGCTCCAGACTGAGAGCGCCGTGACAGCACAAGCCGCCACCAACCACTGCGATGGTTTGGTTAACAGGTGTTTCATGAGGAAATAAAAAAGGAAAGGGGGTAAATAAAAAAAACGCGCAATATGCTGCCAATCAGTATTTTGCGAGAAAAAGGCAAAGCACAGCCAACCCAGCAAAAAAATGCTGGTGCACCAGGAAATAGCTAGGAAGGGAGAGGCTTGCCCACCGTCAAAAAAGCGCGGTAACCAGGCTCAAGGCCGGCGAAGGGGGTAGCTCACCTCCGATAGTGAAGGCTGACAAAAGCACCGGAAAGAATGAAGAGAGCGGAAAATTAGGCCAAATGGTGAGTCTTTAGAGCTAGCATCTCCGGTGGCCAAAAGTGGACTCCGGTAAACTAAGGAACAAGCGTGCGCCCGGAGGCGCGGGTTGGCACAAGTACGGAGATACAAGTGCTTCGGACTTAAAAAAATGAACTATTTTTTATATATCCAAAAAATTCGCAAATTCGTGCTATTACAGCTAGTTAGCTCACGAAAATGTGGCGGTAAAAAAGTTGCCGCCCCACCACCACCGGGTAAGCAACCCAACTTTTTCTGACCCGCGCCCACCGGCCCGCAACTGTAGAAATAAGCAGTCCCAACCCGTTGCTCCTACCCCCGCCAAGTGGGAGTAAGTTGGTGATTACAGCTCCACCACCTCGCCCGACCCAAAGTAGTACAGCAGTCCGCGCACGTTAGCATAGCCCAACCCGCGGAACAAGCGGCCGTAGTCGCGCAGCCGGATTTTGTGAATATCCTGCGGCGGCGGCAGCTTAAAATCGAGCAGCGTCACCGTCTGCTCGGCGCGGGTAGCGCCGGGGCCAAACACGATGCGGTCGGGCTTGTAGGCACGCTGCGTGTGGCCGCCAATCAGGATTTCGCGCTCTGTTTCCACGGCCAGGTTGTCGGCAAAGTAGGGCGCCAGGCGCGGGTCGGCCAGCAGCCGGGCCAGGCCGGCTTCCAGCGCGGGCCTTTCCTGCTGATTAATAAGGCCTTCGGCCACCAGCTGGCGCAGCGTGCGGCCCAGGTCGCGGGCCGAGAGCAGACGGCGCAGGGCGTAGTGCAGCTTGCGGTTTAGCTCGCCCAGCTTTTCCTGCTCATCAAAGTCAAACACCGTGGTCGCGTGGCGGCGCAGCTGCAGGCGCTCGGGCCAGGCAGTGGAGGTGAGGTTGGTAAGCGGAAAGCTGGTGCTGGGTGCCTGGTGCTTGGTAGTTAGCGCCTTGGGCGCACCCTGGCTGAGCACGAAGCTCGTCGCCTCGGGCTGCCAGCGGCCAAGCTGACGCAGGTAGCCGGCCAGCAGGTCGGCCACGTCGCGGGCCGGGCCCTGCTCGGCGGCCGGGGTGGGGGTAGGGCTGAGCGGCAGCTCGCCGGTCGTTTTCTTGGCCTCGGCGGGTGCTTTGCTCAGGATGTAGAGCCGGTGCCGCGGCCGTGTAAAGGCCACGTACAGCGTGTTGAGGCCGTCGAGCAGCGTTTTCTCGCGCTCCTCGGCGTCCTGGTCGGCCAGGGGCGTGTGGGTCAGGGTTTTATTGAGGCGCACCACGGCCACGTCGGGCAGCTCGGGCATCGGCTTATCGGCCGCGTCGAGGCGGCCCCAGAGCAGCTCGCCGGCGTGGGGCACCAGCGCCCAGTCGGCAAACGGCACGATGACTACGCCATACGCCAGGCCCTTGGCCTTGTGCACGGTCGTGATGGTAATGGCATCGGCCCCGCCCGGCGCGTTAATGCTGAGCACGCCCTTGCGCTCGTCCCAGTGCGCCAGAAAATTACCTAGGTTATTGCCATATTTCAGGCTGAATTCCAGCGTCAAATCCAGAAACCGAAACAGGTAATCGCTCTCCGCGTTGGCGCCCAGCAGCCCAAACGTCCCGATGAGTTTTTCCGTCAGCTCGTACAGGCCCAGGTTGCCGGTGCGCTGCTCGGCTACGTCGAAGCCCAGCGCGCGCAGCTCGTCAAAAAACGGCTGGCTGGTGTCCTTGTCATTGGCCACGTCGGCAATGTGGCGCGCCCGCGCCGGGGTAGGGGGTAAGCGGCGTACTACTTTGTCCACGAGCAGCAGCGCCTCGGCCCGCGCCAGCGTGTCGCTGCCCTGGTGCAGCACCCGCATAATAGCCACCAGCAGGTTCACCACTTCCGCAAACTGCAAGGCCAGCGAGTCAGCCGAAATAATCGGAAAACCGCGTTCTTTCAAGAACTTAGCCAGCAGCCGGCTCTGGCGGCGGGTGCGGCACAGCAGAGCTACGTCGCGTAGGTGGTAGCCATCGGCCAGGGCCTGCTCCACCAGCTGCAAGGCCAGGTAGCAGGTGCTTTCCGGGTAGTCGAGCACGGCTTCGGGCAGGTAGCCGGGCAGCGGCTCGTTGAGGTATTGGCCGGGGGTAGGGGCGTAGCGCCGGGCCGGCGCGTCGTCTTTAGTAAAGAGCAGCTCGACGTGGCCGGGGAGGGTAGGGAATGAGGAATTGGGAATGAGGAATGAGGAATTACTACTGTTTAATTCCTCATTCCTCATTCCCAATTCCTCATTCCCTACTCCCGGCACCTGCTGCCGAAACCCTGGCTCAAAAATTCCCTGCACCACCGCGTGCTCGCCACTCCGCTCCCGCACGTAGGTAAAAAACTCGTTGTTAAACTCAATTATCGCCGGCTCGCTGCGGTAATTAATGGCCAGCGAATGCGGCTCCAAATTTTGCCGCAACGTCTGGTAGCGCTCGTTCAGCAGCCGGCGCATATCCGCGTCGCGGGCCCGCGCGGCCAGCGCGCCCGTGTCGCCCTGGTAGAGGCGTAGAATCTGCTCCAGCTCGCCGCCGCGCCAGCGATAAATGGCCTGCTTGGCATCGCCCACGGCCAGCGAGAGGCCACCATTGCCCACCGCGTTTTCCACGAGGGGTAGGAGATTATTCCACTGCAAAACCGACGTGTCCTGAAACTCGTCAATCAGCAAATGCCGGTATTTCTCGCCCAGCCGCTCGTAGATAAACGGCACCGGCTCGGTGAGTACGATGGCCGCGATGCGCCGGTTAAATTCCGAAATCAGCACTACGTTGCGCTCGCGGCTGATTTCCTCCACGAGCTTATTCAGCTCGCTCAGCAGCGAGGCGTGAAATAAAAACGGCTGCAACGCGCCCAGCAGCACGTAGCCCGGCAGGTGCTGCCCGCGCAGCGCCAGCAACTCGCCAAAGGCGTCTGCCAGCGCTGGCTGCGCCGCCTCGATGGCCGGCACTAGCCCGGCCTTCTTGCCCTTTTCGCTCCACCACTTGCCGCTCTCAATGGTCTTGCGCGCCGTGGCCGTCGGAAACAGCGCGTCCTTGTCGGGCGGACTCAGCCAGCGCTCCCACTTCGTGAAGTGCCCGTAGATGCCGCCGCTGCCGCTGGCCAGGTGCTCGGCCTCGATGCCGGCCGCCGCCAGCAGGCCCAGCGCGTGCTCGGTCTGGGCCTGCACTGCCTCCTCGGCCGCCCGCTGCCGGGCCCGGATATCCTGGTCGAGCGCCCGGAAGTCGGCCATTGTTTTCTGGCCCAGCTGCGCCACGGCCTCGTGCACGCTCTCGTTAAATAAGGCCCGCCCGAAGTCCAGCAGCTCGTCGGGCAGCTTGTTCCAGTTGCGGCCCTGCTCGGCCTGGCCCAGCGCGTAGTCGGCCAGCGTCTGGCTCAGCAGCTTGCTATCGGCGTCGCGGTTCACCTTGTCAATCAGCGCCGCCACCGCCGAGCGCAGCACGCTGTCGGTGTCCAGCTCCACCTCAAACGTGGCGGGTAGGCCCAGCTCCCGCGTAAACGCCGTCACGATGCGCTGCACGAACGAGTCAATCGTGCTCACCCCAAAATCGGCGTAGTGGTACAGCACCAGCCGAAACGTGGCCGCCGCCCGCCGCCGCACTTCCTGCTGCCACTCGGCCGGCGTGCGCAGGCTCTTCGGCAATTGCCCCTCCTGCGCCAGCTCGGCCGCCACTTCTGTTAATAAGGCATCGGCCCTACCCCCCGCATCCTGCGCGAAGCGCCGCAGCGCCCCCACGATGCGCTCCTTCATCTCGCCCGCCGCGTCGTTGGTGAAGGTGATGGCCAGAATACTCTTGAAATAATCGGGCTTGTAAATTCGCTCGCCCGTGGGGTCGGCCGGCTGGGGGTAGCCCAGCGCCAACTTCAGGTATTCTTTCGTTAATTGGTACGTCTTGCCGGAGCCGGCCGAGGCGGAATAGATGCGGAAGGGGGCGGGCATTTGAACTGTCTCCGGTAACTCACAGCAAATTGTAAATCAACTGCTTCACTGGAATTTATGAAAATTTATTTTGACAAACCTAAACCGTTCACTGCTGAGCAAATTAGTGAAGTCGAGGTATTATTTGGGTAGTCCGTTTAATGTAATGCTTTCATCTTACGATTGTAATCACAAATAAAGTATTTAATTGCTCCAATATGATTGGCCAATGACTTAGAAAAACTTAATGCTTTTCTAACTAATCTTGAAGCCCTTTGCCTAAGTGTACAATTAAATCGTTCAATAAAAGCCGTCAAACCGCTGTCTTTTCCAACGCTAAAATGTTGTTCATTAGAGTTACTATGAAATGATTGTCAATGGATTACGAGTGACAAGTAATTCTAGATTATCACGCCTATTTCGCATTTTCGCTATTTCAGTACGGTTGAACCTTCCTTGAACACTTTTTGGCATGTTATAGGGGTTGTATTACCCCGTCCCAAATTCTTATTGAATTAAGATTGCGTTGCATATACTTGACTTTCAAGCAATAGTAACTCTATTCTTAAACGCTTCTACATAGGCTGACCAATAATCTGAGAAAAAACCAACATGTTGTTTAAACGCTTCTGGAATTTTTTTATGAAATAGCTGCGCATCTTTTCCAGAACGTCCACCTATATGGAAAGCGATAATTTGCTTATTAGCGGGATTTAAAGCGAGCCACAGCCATTGTTTGTTTTTCTTGTTTTGAACAAATGTCCACATTTCATCCAGCTGGATGCCAAAAAACTCCACTCGCCGGCCTCGTTCTTTACTAGAGTTACTATCGCTTGAAAATCAGGCATATGCAACCTAAGCTTAATTGAGTAAGCATTTGGGCTGAAATAATACAGCTACTATAAGCTTGACTTTAGCGCTACGCGGCCCATGCCAAGGCCTCTTGCCAGATGTGGAGTTGGTGGCGCGGGATTTTGAGCAGGACGGTATCAGCGGGCGAGTTGTCAAAAAGCGTTTCGGTCCATAAATAGCGCCGGACGGTCGCCAGCGCATCGCTAAAGGTCGGGGCCTGTTTGTGATACCAGGCGCAGGCCTGTGCCCGTAACAAGCCCCGGGCGTGGAGACGGTTGGCCAGCAGGGTGACGAGCGAAAACAGGCCCAGCAGTACGGGCGTGGTGCGGGCAATGGCCTGCTCGCTCCACTGCCGCTGGGTTTCCACGCCCAGGTGGGCGCGGACCTGGGCAAAGGTCACTTCCAGGGCCCAGCGCTGGGCGTAGGTGGTCACGATAGTGGCCGCTTCCAAGCGCAGGTCGGTACTTAAAAAGGCCTGTATCGTTGCCTGCGGCTCGCCGGCCGGCCGCACCAGCACCCAGCGGATGGGGACGGCCGTGCCGGCCGAATACCAGAGGGCCGTCCCCGTGGCCAGTTCGACCGGGCGGGCCTGCCCCCGGGCATCGGCGGGCAGCGTCAGCGCCTGCCAGCAGGTGCTGGCCGCGGCCGCCACCTGCCTCAGGCCGGGCAGGCGCGCGCCCTTGACCTGGGGCCGGCCGCGCTGGCCCGCCTTGCGCTCCGGGGCCGGTTCGTACAGGGCCGCGTCCAGGCGCAGGCGCGTGAGCCAGGTGGTGTGGGCGCGCGTCGCGGCCAAGAGCGTGAGCACGGCGTAGCCGCTGTCGCCCAGGCAAATAAGCGGGCGGCCCGGCAGCCAGCGGGCCAGTTGCAGCACGGCTTGCCGCGCCCAGTCGGTCACTTTTTTGTGGCGGCGGCCCTGCTTCCTCGCCCAGCCGGCCGAGGGGGCCAGCACGGTGAGTACGGGCAAAGCCCAGACCCGGGCGGCCCAGGGCAGGGGCGTGAGCAGGCAGACGCTGAGCCAGCGCAGGCCGCTGCCCTTGACCAGGTGGGAGTCGCTGCTGCGCACGGCATCGCGGTAAATACCCCGGGCCGCAATGCGCGGCCCCCAGCGGCGTTCCAGGGTTTCGTCGAGCCCGAACACGAGCGTGCCGGCGGGCAGAAAAGCGGCCACAAGCTGGCCCAGCAGCAGGCGACTGGCGGCGCGGGCGCTCCACTTGGCCCGGCTCAGCACCCGGTGGTATTTATGCCAGGCGGGCTGCTGGCCCAGGCCCACAATGCGCAGCACCGCCGTCATGGTGCGTTTGCCCGGGGCCAGGATAGCTCCGAGCAGTAAGAGCTGCACATGAGCGAAGACGCGGCGGCAAAATAGGCTGGCGTAAGGTAATATTGCGGTCTGAAACTCGCGGGGGAAGGTGGGCATAGCTTGATGGTGTCGTTACCCAAAGCTAGGCCTGCCCCACCCGGTGGGTTTCTTTTTTGTCCCTAAGCCTGGCCCAAAAGGCTAAAGTCAAGATAAGAAGCTGTTTAAGTTAGCATTTGCTAATAATTCGCCTGATGTTGCATAATAAGATAAATGATTCTTCATTGCTGATTTTTCTTTCGTAACACCTTGCTAATCTGCGGTTGTTAGTTAGCCAACTGATGCTTCGTTCGACCACCCAGCGCGTCGCGTGGACACAGAATTTGCCCACTTGGCGAACCACTTTTTGGGGTACTAGCACCTCTATCTGATACTGTTTGGCCATTTGCTCGACGAACGCCCCGCGAAACCCCCCGTCGATGAAGACCCGTTTGACCTGCCTCAGCAGCGGATGGTGGGCCAGTTTCGCCCACCAGGCCAAGGCACTTTGCCCGTCGTGGGCGTTCGCTGGCAACACCAGCGTGGCCAGGGTAGCCCCGGTGGTGTCGATAAGGACAAACCGCTTGCGGCCCTTGATTAATTTGCCGCCATCGAAGCCGACGGCTTCCGTGGCAGTGGCTGAGTTTTTGACACTTTGCGAGTCGAGGATAAGGGTGGTAGGTTCGGCTTTTTTTTTTCGTCGGTAGGGTATTTCTCGCGATAATCTACTACTAAGCAAGCATTTATGTTTTCCCACGTTCCGTCCTTGCCCCACTTGGTGAAGTAGTAATGGACCGTGTTCCAGCAGGGAAACTCGCCGGGTAAATCGCGCCAGCCACAGCCATTTTTGAGCACATAAAAAATGCCGTTTACCACTTCTTGCAAGGGCCATTTGCTGCGCCGACGCACCGTAATCAAGGACTCGATGCGCTGCCAGCCTGCCAAATCTAGGTCAGAGGTGTATCTCTTTATTCTCATTAATGATTGCCACGATTAAGTTAGCCACAAATTTAACTTAAACAGCCTCTAAGGGTTGTGTCAGCGAGGC
>JAABUL010007786.1_pt1 | contig 11298 bp, 1 predicted proteins | sample 5559151 | NCBI WGS metagenome assembly JAABUL01 (sample SAMN10711876, study PRJNA513368) | rock metagenome | isolation source: Antarctica rocks | place: Antarctica: Victoria Land, Pudding Butte sud | reverse complement strand
TTGTTAATAATATCTTGAGCAATTCTTGTTTCTTCTTGTTTGTTTCGAGTAGACTAATTATTGGATCGAATTTTAATTCCAACTTTTAAAATCAATTTAACTTATCGATTTTAATATTAGAAATTAACTTAAAACTTAATTTAATTTCTATTATTTTAAAATTAAATTAACTTAACTTAATTTAATTCTCGATTTTAATATTTAAAATTAAATCGAATTGTTAAGAAATCGAATCTAATATTATTATACTAAGATTTCTTATTTTTAAATATATATTATTATAATTTTGGATTCTTTGCTATAGTACTAAATAATTTATTTTGACTTAAAAGCTATTTTTGCTTTTATTATTTTAAAACAACTTACTTATATTAGTTGTTGCTTGTATTTCTTTTTTGTATTTTTTTTTAAGTTTCTTTTTTAAATTGTTAAAAAATATTGTTATACTATATTTGTATTTTTGTTTGCAAAATATTTAATTCTTTAAAAGTTTTTAATTAAATATTGTTTTTAAACAATTTTTTTTTTAGCAAATCTATCTTTCGCAATTTGCTATTTAGTAATTTATATTTTAATTAATTTGCAAGTTAATTTAATTAAAGTTTTCTTATTTTTGCTATTAATATTAAAAAAAGAAATCTTTGTAAAATATTTAATAAAATTATTATTTATTATTTATTGCTTGTTTTAAAAGAGAGAAACAAATATATTAAATAAAGTACAAATATTAATATTGAATTTCAAATATAATAATTACAAACAATTGTTAACAACAATATTTTAAACATAATTTAATTGAAACTTGTCAATTTATATTAAATAAAAAAAATTAATATAGAAGTATAATTCAAATTTTAAAACAAATATATTTAAATAGCTTTAATTATAAATAATATTTCAAAAATTGTATACAAGATTTGTTATAAAATTTTCAATTATTTTATTGCTTACAATTATTCAAGTATATTAAATATAAAAAAATCTTTTTTTTTTAAAAAAAAACAAAAACAATCTTAATTGCAAATTACGATTAATTTAACTTTTAGTTATATAAGTTACAATTAATAATATATGTAAATAATATATAACTAATAATTTATTAGAAAAAAAGTTATATTAATTTGTTGTTATTTTTTATTTAAAATAGTTAAAAAGATTAACTATACAAGATTTTCGTAAATTTAAATTTGTTTTTTCGAATTATTAATAATTTTAATTTTCGAAAATTGTTAAAAGTACTTTGTTTAAATTTAATATTTTTCAATTGTATTAAATTATTTAAAATTGTTCTTTCAAAATATAATTAAATTTGTAAAAAAGTTAATATAAATTTTTAAAGTATTTAATATATCTTTATTGTTTTAAACATATAATTTAGTTCTTAGAAAGATGTTTATCTAGAAGTATTGATATATTAAATAAATATTATATTTTAATTTCGCGAATATCTTAATAAATTTATTTCTCTTAATATTGAATATATAGATTGTTAATTAATATTAAAACAGGATTAAGTATATATTAATATAAGAAATTAATAATTTTGTATTAACAAAAATTTAAAATAAACATAAGTAAATAAATATTAACTTTAACTCTAATATATATATTTTACTTTATTTTAATAAAACTACTTATTAATATATTATTTACAATTTTGTTAATCTTTTCGATTTTTCTATTTTTTAAAATTTGTTGTATTCTACTAGATATTGTAAGAAATTTCTAAGTTGCTATATAATTGTATTATCTCTATATATCACTCGTAAAAAAAGCTAAATATATATACAAATAATAAAAGCGTTATTAATTAATTTAAAAAGTATCGTAAATTGCAATTATATACAAAAATAAAATAATAATAAGAAAAATTGTATCGAAAACAAAGCAATAATTGCAAAGCTATCTTAATTTAACTTAAAAAATTGTATAAAACAATTGTTTAAAAGCAAGTCTTTATATTAAATTGTAAATATATAGAGAAAAATTTAAAAAATAAGATTAAGAAATATTAAATTAATTAAGATTTTTATAGTAAATTAGTAATATATTTAGATAATATAATAAAATATATAATACTAACAACTTTATAACAAAATATTTTAAAAATAAGTTTAGACAAAAAGTATAATAAAAAATTGCAATTAAAAAAACAAATCGAATTAAAATTATCAAAAAGATACAAAAACTACTTAAAAATACAAATATAATAACAAGATTATTTTTTAAGAAGATAGATATTATCTAAATATATTATTTGTATTTTATATCTAAATTAAATAATATTACAATTAAGTATTAACAATAAACTTAATATTAATAAGAGCTTTTTGATCCATATAAAATTAATTGTAAAAATTATTTAATAACAAATGATTTATTACAATAACTTAAATAATTTAAAAAGAGCTAATAATAACAATTCTATAAAATTGTTTAATATTTTTGTTAAACAATTTGCAATTTTAAACAATACAAAAAAGAAAATATTTCAAATTTTATTATTTTTAAAATAGAGAATCTTAATAATATAGTTAAAAAGAATAGTTATAAGCAAAAGACTTAATATAAGATTTAAAATAATGCAAAAAAGTTAGATTATAACTACTATTTAATAACAAATAATTAAAATAACAAAGTAAATAATAAAAGCAAGAAAAATAAAAATAATAGCAATAGAATTAATAAAAATAATAACAAGATTCTTAAGATTTCGAACTAATAGCTTTATATATATAGTTTAGAGAGTCTACTATTATTAGATTGATCGCGTCGGATCGAATTATCGAGTTCGAATCCAATCAATTTCAAAAATTGAAATCGAAAATCGATTTAAAAATTTAATTCGAATTGTTAAAACTTAGTATTAGTATAAAGAAATTCTAAAATAAATATTAGAAAATTATATTCTATTCTATAATCTCTTAATAGTAAATTATTTAGTAATATATTAAAATAATATATTTAGAACTATTTAAAATTAAAACTTAAAAAATAAATATAATTGTATTTTTAAAAAAAATTGAATCTTTAATACAATATAGATATTAGATAGATCGATACTATTTATAGCTAGTTTAATATTAATATTGCAATATATTTTAAATTTAACAACAATTATTAACAATTATATTTGTTTTAACTACTAAACTATTAAGACTTGTTATTTAAGTCTATTTTATCTATTTATATATAAAGAAATGATACTTAAATAACAGTATAATTATCAAAATATTAAATATATATTTTTATTGTATTATTAAGAATTAAAGTTTTTAAATTAAATTAAATTAAATAAGATTATATATAAATTGCAATTCTAATATCTATTTTAATTACAATTTTATAATATAAAAAAATAACAAAATAGAATATATAGTATAGTAATATATTAGAGTAATATATTATAATTGTTTTTGTAGTAGTAGATTTTCTAGATTATATATATAAAACTATTAGTTTAAAATTTTAATAATTTTGTTTGTTTTACTATTATTCTAAATAGTCTAATTTGAGTTATTCTCTATTTTATTATTATTTTTGTTGTTGTTATTTTTATCTATTTTATTGCTATTGTTTTTATTGTTTTTGCTTTTATTATTTTTATTATTTTTATTATTATTTGTTGTTAGATAATAATTATAATTTAGCTCTTTTATATTATTTTAAGTTTTATATTAAGTTTTTTGTTTATAATTTTTTTTTAATTATATTATCGAAATTCTCTATCTTAAGAATAATAGAACTTAAAATATTTTTCTTTTTTGTATTATTTAAATTTGCAAATTCTTTAACAAAAATATTAAACAATTCTATAGAATTATTATTATTAGCTCTTTTTAAGTTATTTAAACTATTGTAATAAATAATTTGTTGTTAAATAATTTTTATAATCGATTTTATATAAATTAATTTTTTTTAATTAATATAAAATTCCTGTCGATATTTAATTGTAATATTGTTTAGTTTAAATATAAAGTACAGATAATATATTTAAATAATATATTTTTTTTAGAAAATAATTCTATTATTATATTTTTATTTTTAAATAGTTTTTGTATTTTTTTAATAATTTTAAATCGATTTAATTTTTTAATTGCAATTTTTTTTTGTCTAAATTTTTTTTTAAAATATTCTGCTATAAAATTATTAGTATTAAATATTTTATTATATTATCTAAATATATTACTATAAAAATCTTAATTAATTCAATATTTCTTAATTTTTTTTTAATTTTTTTTTTATATATTTATAATTCGATACAGAGATTTAAATTTAAACAATTTTTTTATACAATTTTTTAAATTAAATTGAAATAGTTTTGCAATTATTGTTTTGTTTAATTTTTTTATACAATTTTTTAAATTAAATTGAAATAGTTTTGCAATTATTGTTTTGTTTTCGATTTTTTTTTTTATTATTTTATTCTTATGCGCAATTAGAATTTGCAATACTTTTCAAATTAATTAACAACGCTTCTATTATTTGTATATATATTTAATTTATTTTACAAATAATATATAGAAATAACACAATTATATAGCAATTTAGAAATTTTTTACAATATTTAGTAGAGTACAACGAATTTAAAAAGTAAAAAATTTGAAAAAATTAACAGAATTGTAAATAATATATTAACAAATAGTTTTATTAAAATAAAATAAAAAATATATATATTAGAGTTAGAATTAATATTTTTTTACTAAGATTTTTTTAAACTTTTGTTAATACAAAATTATTATTTTTTTATATTAATATCTATTTGATCTTGTAAATATATTATGCAAGTTTATATTTGTTAACTGCTTTATTATTTATATTATATATTTTTATTATTAATTACTAATTTAAATTTCTTTTTTTATACAATTTTTTAATATATCTGTACTAGTTAAAATTATTAAAACTATTATTTATTTTACTATAATTTTTTTGAATTTTGTCTTAAATTTAATATCTTTTTTTTATATTTATATAAATCTCTTTTTAATATTATTAATTTTATTGTTTTCTTTAATAATTTGTATAAAACAAATAAATAATATATACAAATAATACAAAATATCTTGTCTAAAACTAATCTATTTAATTTGCTAGTTTGTTAATCGATTTCGAAATTTTCTTGCAATAGATTAATTTTTTAATCTAAATATAATAAAATAAACACAAACAAAGAAAAATCTCGAGAAAAAAAAAGTATTAAAAAAAAGTATTTGAAATACTAATATAATTAAGATAATACAAACAAATAATATATTTTGGACTAACATACTAATATTTTGCAATAGTATATACAAAAATAAAAGTTCGATACTGTTATTTTTTGTAAAATTCGAAAATATTAGAAATTAATCGACTTTTTTATTTTTTAATTTGTATTTTAGTATCTAATTTGTAAATTTCTTTATAATAAAATTAATAATTACAAATATAATTAAATCGACTATTATATTTAAAGCTTTGCTTTAACAGTACTTCAAAAAGTAACAAAAACTTTTATAATTTTTTTTTTTTTAGTAAATATATTATTTCTTTGTATTACTATTATAATAACAAAATTATAATTAATATTTTGTATATTATATTCGAATCTTGCAACTATTTATATAAAATATATAATATTTTAGCTAAGAAATTTGTTTTTTGTTAAAAATTTTATAAAGTAGTTTGATTTTCTAAGCTAAAAATTCTACAACAATATTAAATTTTTTTTTAAGCAAATATAATATATTGTTTTTTGTATTAGCTAAAATTCAAATTTTCGAAATTTTACTATTAATAGATTTTTTTTAGCAATTTAATTTATTAAATATATTATTTCTTCATATTATTACTAATAGTATTTAATAATTTCTATAATTATTAAAAATATCTTTTTTTCGAAAATTAATTTATTTATAGATAAATCTGATCTAAAGTAATTTTAAAATCTAGTATAAAAAAAATTTCTTCTCTATTTATTGTTTAATTGTTATTTTTCTCTCTACAATATATATTTTATAACTCGAGAACAATCTCTTCTATATTTAGATTTATAGTACAATTAAAATACTTAATTATTATAATTTATTTAATTGTTTGCAAACTTATTTGAAATTAATTTTATTAATATATTTTTTAAGCAAAACTAAAAGTTTGTTTAATATCTATTAACAATATTAAATATAAAAAAATATTTTAAATTATTTGCGTTAGCTTTAAAAAATTCAATATATTGTTTTTTTAAAATTTTTAGATCGAATATTTATTTTCTACAATATTAATACAAAGATATCGATTGTTTCTATTTTAGATCGAACAAAATTGTTAAAACTATTAAGATAAGAATTTTGTAATAATTATAGTAGACTATATTAATATTAGTAAAAAATTATATATATTATTATATTGTATTATTTTTTTAGTAATAGTTGTTTTTTGTATCTTTGCTCTTAAATTAGCAGTTAGATTATAGTAATATTAATAATAATTTTTGAATTCTATTTTATATTTGTTTTTGTAGTTAATAGTATTATTGTTTTCTTTCTTATTTTATAATTTATAAAAACTAACTTTCTATACGAAATCTAGAATATTAACAAAATTGTATAATATATTGTTTAATTTTTTTGTTTTCGAATAGTATTTTGCAAGTTTTGTCGAAATTTTATTGCAAACTTTAAATACAATATTTTTTAAAAAATAAATATTATTTTTTTTTTTTTTTTTAGATATTTAAGATAATTAAATATTGTATTAAATACTTGAAATTTTAAATAAATATCTATATTAATTGTTTGCAAAACTATAAAAATATATTTACAGAAAAAATTTAGTATATTGACTTAGACTAATTGTTCGGTTCCAATAGTTGGAATCGAATTGTATAAATTATGAAAATACTAACTATATTAGGTTAAAACTTAGTCTAATTAAATATAACTTTCGGGTCAGGTTATAGATTTCGGGGAAAAACCGATCCGAACAATTAGTCTATATATTGTTAATAAGCAAAACTAAGTTTTATTTGCTTTTGTTAAATTTAACTTATTAAATTTTAAAATTTTAAAAATATTTTTTTATTTAAAAATTAATATAATTGCGTAATTAATATATTGGATAAAATATAAAATAAATAGAATTTTAATAAATACAAATATTTTATATTAGTTTTTGTAACTTTTTACTAATTTTCTTTTAAAAAATTTTAAATTAAAATAAATATTAAACTAAACTATTAATAGCAATTGTAAAAGTGCAAATCTAATAAAATTAATATATATATTATCTTTTTGTATTATTATAAATTTAAATATTTTTTTAACTATACTAGATAAATTTGTACTTTTTGCAATATTTTAAAGTTGTTTATTTTTTAATTGTATAATAATATTATTATTTGTTGTTTTTAATTCTATAGTTAAAATAAAATTCTAAGTTACAAAATTAAATATATAAATTAAATAAAATACAAAATTCTATTGTTTATTTTATTGAAATTTTTGTTAATTTAAGATTTTTTTAAGTTTGTTTTTAAGTATATTGTTATTATTTGTTTTATTAATAATTATTTTAAAAAGTTTGTTTTTAATTTTATAAAATTTTAAAATTTTTATAAACTTTAATATTAATTAACAATCTATATACTCGATATTAAACTTTAGTATTAATTAACAATCTATATACTCGATATTAAAATTAAAAAAAATTAATAAAATATTTGCAAAATTAAAATATAATACTTATTTAATATATTAATACTTCTAGATAAACAACTCTTTAAAAACTAGATTATATATTTAAAATAATAAAAATATATTAAATATTTTTAAAATCTATTTTAATTTTTTTATAAATTTAATTATATTTTAAGAAAATTATCTTAAATAGTTTAATATAATTTAAAAGTATTAAATTTAAACAAAATATTTCTAATAATTTTTGAAAATTAAAATTGTAAATAATTCGAAAAAACAAATTTAAATTTACAAAAGTTTTGTATAATTAATTATTTTAATTATTTTAAATAAAAAATAACAACAAATTAATATAATCTTTTTTCTAATAAATTGTTAGTTATATATTATCTATATATATTATTAATTGTAATTTACGCAATTAAAAACTAGATTAATTATAATTTGCAATTAAGATTATTTTTGTTTTAAACAAAAGAAAAATAGAAAATATTTTTTTATATTCGATATACTCGAATAATTGTAAGCAATAAAATAATTTAAAATTTTATAATAACTTTTATATACAATTTTTGAAATACTATTTACAATCGAAATTATTTAAATATATTTGTTTTAAAATTTAGATTATATTTCTATATTAATTTTTTTTGTTTAATATAGATTAACAAATTTCGATTAAGTTTTGTTTAAAATACTATTGTTAACAATTGTTTATAATTACTATATTTAAAATTAAATATTAGTATTTGTATTTTATTTAATATTTGTTTTTCTTTCTTAAAATAAGTAATAGATAATTAATAGATATTTTGTTAAATATTTTACAAAAATTTCTTTTTCTAGTATTAATAGCAAAAGTAAGAAAATCTTAACTAGATTAACTTGCAAATTAATTAGAATATAAATTACTAAATAACAAATTGCAAAAAATAAATTTACTAGAATTTTCTTTGTTTAAAAATAGCAATTAGTTTAAAATTTTTAAAAAGTTCGATATTTTGCAAACAAAAATACAAATATAATATAACAATATTTTTTAAAAATTTAAAAAAAAAATTTAAGAACAAAAAAGTAATACAAAAAAGTAATACAAATAGCAACTAATATAAATAAACTATTTTAAAATAATATAAACAAGAGTAGTTTTTAAATCGAAGCATATTACTTAATACTATAGCAAAAAATTCAAAATTATAATAATATATATTTAAAAATAGAAAATCTTAATATAATAATATTATGTTTGATTTCTTAACAATTTTATTTAATTTCAAATATTAAAATCGAGAATTAAGTTAAATCGAATTAATCTAATTTTAAAATAATAGAAATTAAATTAAATTTCGAATTAATTTCTAATATTAAAATTGTTAAATTAAATTAATTTTAAAAGTTGAAATCGAAATTTAATTTAACAATTAGTCTAACTATTATAAAAACAATTATAATATATTATTTTAACATATTACTATATTATATATTTTATCTTAGTATTTTTTTGTATTATAAAATTGTAATTAAAATAAATATTAGAATTGCAATTTCTATATAATTTTATTTAATTTTACTTAATTTAAAGACTTTAATTTTTAATAATATATTAAAAGTATATATTTAATACTTTAATAATTATACTATTATTTAAGTATTACTTCTTTATATATAAATAGATAGAATAAGTTTAAATAACAAGTTTTAATAGCTTAATAATTAGAACAAATATAGTTGTTAATAATTGTTGTTAAATTTAAAAATATATTGCAATATTAATATTAAGTTAGCTATAAATAATATTAATTTATCTAACATTTGTATTGTATTAAGAATTCGAATCTCTCTTAAAATATAATTAAATTAACTTTTTGATTTTTAATTTTAAATAGCTCAAATATATTATCTTAATATATTATCTTAATATATTATTAGATAATTTACTATCAAGAGATTATAGAATAGAATATAGCTTTCCACTATTTATTTTAGAATTTCTTTATACTAATATTAAGTCTTAACAATTTAAATCGATTTTTTAAGTCGATTTTCGATTCTAAGTTTGCAACTCGATCTAAATAGTTAATTTTAACATAGAAATTGAATCGAGTACTTAATTCGAACTTAGTAATTTAACTCGACGCAATTAGTCTAAGTAATACAAAGATAAAATAATAAAGACGCAACAAGTTGTTAATGCAACAAAAGCAAAGTTACTTCGCGTAAAAGCTAAAATTAAAAAAGAGCATTTAAGATTCTGAAAAGAGCTGTTTCGTAAGCTCAAGAAGATTATAATTGCTCGAAATAAGCGACCTGATCTTAAAGAGCGCAATTATGTTATATATAATAAGATAACGAAGATAAAATAGATTCGACGTCAGGTAGATAATAATGTCAAGTGGGTGGTGACCCCTAGGAGCTTGCGACTAGGGGGGCGCCAATTAGGAGATCTTTTCATCCCACTTTCAAGGGCCGGAGATCCACTACCAGCCGTAATGCGTTGGTTGTCGTGTGTTAAATTTGATATTCAGCGAAACTCTTACTCGTGAAGCATCCGGTGAACTGATATACTATAAGCCATTGCTCCCTGATCCACGACGAGTCGTTCCTTTGATAGGACACATCTACAGGCTAGGCGGAAAGGAGATTCACAGGAGTACCACAACGCTGCATAGAATTCATTGGTACGGAGTACCCGCGATGCTGGGAGGTATTGCTGTAAGGTAGCCAAATAGCAAACGAATAATAATATGCAGTACTCAGAGCAGCAGTGTTACCCTATCACGCTTTCCAGACAGCTGGAACCGTCTAGTTGGTATTGATATTTGGATATAAATGTTTTGACCTTGTTTCTGGAAGCATGTTTAGACGACGTTGCACTGAGAGGATAATATAGCCGCTAGAATCTTGTTGCCTCGAGGAATCAATTACTTAGTACAGCCTCAAGAAGGCTCTCATTATGCGCCCCCTTTGTCCAAATGCCCACAACTTCCAACCCAGCCGACCGCAGCAACTCGCGCCACTGCGCCTCTGTCCGCTCCCGAGAGGCCGCCAGGCCCATCATGAACCAATCCAAGGATGTGATTTGCCAAGAAGCCCCCACGTCCGGCACCACATTCTCGTTGATCAGCACTTTCGAGTACCCTTTCTTCATGGCAGCGACGATGTGTTGCAGGATGCGTAGGCAATCTGCGTCGGGCCAGTCATGCAGAACCGAATGCATGAAGTAGACACGAGCACCTGGAATTCTATGTTAAAATTTTGAAAAGGGGCAGTGTGAAGGGCTTTACGGTTGTCCCACCTTTGACAGGTTGCTCGGTGTAAAAGTCATGCGCCATCGCCTCGATGCCTTTGAGCGGTTGCGAGATCTGCTCAATGACTTGAGGCAGGTCTTGGAGGATGAAGCGGCCGGGAATTCCGGGTTGTTTGTTCCTCAGCTCTACCATGTCGTGGCCCATACCTCCGCCTACATCCACGATGGCAACGTCTTTGTTGTTGCGCGTCATACCCTGTTCGACACGCTCTTTTACGGGGAAGAAGCCGGGATCCATCCAGCTTGGTCGCCCTTGGTGATAACCAGCCATGTGGTTGTTGAAGGCTTTCTGAATGTGTGGTCGTTCTTTCCTCC
>JAABUL010007785.1_pt1 | contig 11299 bp, 2 predicted proteins | sample 5559151 | NCBI WGS metagenome assembly JAABUL01 (sample SAMN10711876, study PRJNA513368) | rock metagenome | isolation source: Antarctica rocks | place: Antarctica: Victoria Land, Pudding Butte sud | reverse complement strand
CGAGTTTTAATTTTATAAGAGCAAAAAACTTGATTTTTATGCTTGATAATCAAGTGAATTTGAGTGTTTTTGTCGAAAAATATTGTACAATAAATTAAGAACTCTTTAACGAGAAAAAGAAGCTTTAGAAGACGATTTTCATCTTAAAATGCTATCAAAATCTATACGCTAAAAACAAAGATAACATTTTACAATTGTACGAAGTGTTAATTTAAAAAAACTTAATTATTAAGAAGCTTTAAAGGAATTTTTATTAATTATTAATTAAGAAGAAAGTTGTGAAGAAAATAATTATTATAGATGCGATAATTCAAACATTAGAGTGTTAAAAAAACAATAACAATGAAGTTTTTAATATTTAGATTAATTTAGCAAGCAATAAGTTTCTTTATTGACAAACGTTGTGCGATGTTTTGTCGTTAATCTTTAATAAAACATCGCAATCATAAGATACTTTTAGTATATATAGATTTTAATTTTTAATAAAGTTTTGTAAAGTGATGATTTTAATTCTTTAAATGTTCTTAGAATTTATGACGTGACTCACGTGTGTTTAATTCTTTAATCGCGAAACGTGATTAATAATGTTAATTGTATCGTCGCAATTATAAGTTTTAAAAATGTATCGCTTATTCGTAGTTCGATTAATGATGATCATTTTATTAGAAAGAGACTATTAAGAGTAATTTCTAAAGTGATGAAGCGTTTCGTCTTAAGATAAGTAGTTAATTTAATAAAAAAGTTTCAAATTAAGATTAATATTGCTTGCTAGCGTTTATAGAGTTAATATTATAACTTATGACTTTACGTCTAACATTGTCGTTAACGTCTTAATAGAATCTCTTTTAATTTGCATTACCGAACATTAATCACAATTAATGTTCTTAATTCTTAAAATTTCAAAAAATCTATAAAATATGTTCTTTTTTACGTTAAAGAAAATAAAATAGTTTTGTCGCTTAAATTCGTTATAGATTTAAGGGAAAAAAAGTTAATTGTGAATTTTAAAGAATAATTGCTTAAAAAGTACGTCGCAACGATGAACAATATTGATCGAATATCTAAACAATTTATAGCGCTTCTTAATGAGCGACGAGCTTAATTTAATTTACTAGATTAGCTTCATTATATTACGTACAATATTGTCAAATGCGTTTCTAGAAAAATTATACATAAACTTTGATCGTATATGGCGCAAAAAATTCGCTAATATTTGCATATTAATCTTCGTTATATTTAGAATATTAGCACAAACATTAACGTAGCTTAAATTTCTAACAAAATTATGCAAATAACATTATTAAATGAACTTTTTTTGCGATCTTGAAATCTTTGCTTTCGAGTTATTTAATCTTAACGCATAAGTTGTTATCTCGTAAAAATGACGCATAAAATACAATTATAGCTATTAATAGTCTTTTCACTTGATCATGTTAAAAGTAGATGCGTTCTACTTTTAAAAACTATTTTTCTCGCTTTAGATCTTTAATCGCATCTAATTATTGTGCATGATTTAAAATGAACGACGAATTGTAGTTTTCGTTTTTGTTAATAAAAGCAATCTTAAAACTTTGAAACAAAGTTCGAGATACTTAGTATTTTCGAAAAAAATATAAATTAAGAAGATATTTACGCAAACGAAATAAAGTCGCTTTTAAAGTCGCTTTCGTCGCAATCGTTGCTAAATTATCAAGAAAATGCTTTTTTTTGCTTTTTATTAACATCTAATTTTTAATTGTTTGCGAACATAGATTTTGCAAATAAAAAACAATGTTGCTATTTAAATGAAGTCGAACATTTTCATTCGTTTCAATTATATAATCTTAGATTTTCTTCATTTGACGCAAGTATAATGATACAAAGTGCTAAGTTATAATATAAATTAAAGTCTTAAATATGCAATAAAATCGTTTTAGACGTTTAGAAATTCTATTGTTTTTAACTTTTTCTTCGTTTATTTTTTTAGTTAAAGCATGTCTCGTTGCTTTGTAATGAAGAGTCTCGATAGTTACTTCTTCTTTTCACTTTAATTTTAAACTCGTTAATAATGTCGTAGATGTCGAAATACGTCGTCGTCGCTAAAACGATTAACGATGTTATTTGTTTCGCAAATAGCAATTCTAGTAACTAAACTCAAAAGCTCTTTAACAAAGAGATTAACAACTTATTATTGCTTACTTTGTTAAAGAAATTTGCGATTCGCTTCGATGCGATGGCGTTCATAAAGAAATGTTAAGAGAATCAAAGATTCAAAAAGAATTAATATTTCGTTTTATTTTTTAAGCTTTGCTTCTTTTTTTCTTATAAAACAAAGCAATCTTGCAAAAACTTTCTTAAACATAAGAGTTAACACATAATTATTAATTTCTAATCGTTAACATTTTTCTAATTTAAAAATATTTATAAGTTGATTAATATTTTTTATATTTAGTTAACGTAAACTTTATTTAAATTCTTTATGCTTTAAAGAATGCAATAACATCTTAATCGAATTATAATAAACGAATTTTTTTTTTATAAAAAAATTAATTCTTTGATCAAGTTTATCTTTTTTTCAAAATTGATCAATAAATAAAGCGCATAAAGATTTTAACAATTGTGAAGAAAATTGAAAGCGACGTTCGAATGTCTTCAAATTGTGTTCGCATTCGACTTTAACGAGCTAAACTTAAAAAAAAAAAATTCTTATAAATAATTTAGTGTCTAAATAGAGCTTCTTGCTAGTATAAACACTTTGCAATATCGCTAAATATAACGACTTGTAATTATTATATTTGATTGCAAGTTTTCGAAATTAACAAAGTTATTGTTTACGACATTAATAAATTCGAACGTCTACTAAAGAAACTTAATAATGTCGTTAAACAAAAATTAAATTTTTGATTCTTTGTTAATAAAAAGATCAAAGAAGAAGCGATAAAGTTTTTGTTTTTTTAAAACAACTTGAAGAAGAATCGTCGCAACGTTATCGCTACGCTTCGTGTAAAAATTTCGCGTATATAATTTAACAAATCGATTTTGTTTGTTAAAAGCGACTCTTTCGCTAATTTGTTTTGCGAGTTAAAAGCGTTAATGTTATGTTATAAAAGCGCTTCGCATTGTTTAAAATGAAGCAAATCTTTAACAAAAGAGATTTTTGATACATTTTATGTTTGTCTTTTTTTTTCCTTCGTAAATGTGCTTTGCGTTTTCGTCAATAACTTTAATTTCTTTAATTACGTTATTAAAAGCTTAAAAAGTTAAACATTGTTCGAAAGAATTTATTTACAATTTGCAAACGTTAAGTTAACAATATTAATAATAAAAAGCGCTTCGCATTTAAGCTTAAACGTTACTTTTAAAATTCTAAAGAAAATAAACAATAAATTTGCTTTATTTCAAAAAGAATTTATAAAAAAATTCGATTTTATTGTTATAATAAATTTTGTTAACAACGAATTGTCTTCTTTTGTTCGACATCAATCTCTAAGAAATTTGCTTCAAAAAAAGAGAGATTTTATGCAACATTTTTAAGAGATTAAAGATTATTTATTTTTAGTAGCTTATTTTAATCATTTTTATATCGCAACGTTCGCTTATATAATATAATTAATTATTACATCGTTTAACTTTGTTGTTGCAAATTACTTTAAATCTTTTTAAACTTAAAATATCGATCAACGATTTTAAGATTTTTTTGCGCTAAGTTGTAAAAATTATTTGTCTTAATTCACGATTATAACTTTTGTAACATTGACACTATTATTAATTGCGTACTTTTAAGACTTTTATAATAAACGAAATTATATTGACGTAATTATTAAATAACTAACGCAATTAAAGTATTTAATTTAATTCTAATTTATAAAACATTATACAAATTAATCTTAATACATTGTTTAAAGCGCTTATATTATATAACATTTTTATCTTAACAACAAAGTTAAATAATTTAAGATCATTTTATTGCTTTTTTTTCAAAGAAGTGTAGATTAAATTTAACGACAATTTAATTGCATTAAAGAAGTTTAACAACACATAAATTAAAATGAACGTATATTCGCAACAATTAAGTATATTTATATTGTATACGTCGCAAGTTTAAACTAGTGCTTAATTGTAATCATTTAATCTATAAAATTTATTTAAGTTTTTTTTAAAAATCTTTAAAGAAATTAAATTATTTGTATTGATTAAATTCGTGTCTTCTATGTTTGTCTAAAAATTTAAAGATGAAATTACAATCTTTCATAATTAGCTCTCGCATTCTAAGCATTAACAATAATGACGTTTAAAAAGTTATATCTTTAAAATTTCTTAAGCTATTGCAAAATGCAATTAGATTAAAGTGTATCATTTAAAGTCTTTTTAATCTTGCGATCGAAATTAACTTAAATAAGTTCGTAGACATTAAAGTTTTTATACGTTAAATTCTTCTAAATAATTTAATTATTCTTAAACTCTTTCTTTAACTATAATTAGTCGAAAAGTGTTTTAATTATTTCGATTTGCTAGTTTGCGAACTATTTTGATCGCAAGACAAACGCAAATTAAATTTTGTGCATTTTCTTTAACAAGTGATTACGTATTAAATATTAGACAACTATTACGATGTTGACGCTTTCGAAGAAATTCTTCGAATAGTCTTTGACGTCAATACAAAGATATTTAACTATTAACGATCTAAAGAATTCACAAGAATTGCGATAATCGTTACGATCATTTTTAACGCTCTTTTTTATATATTTTTAAACTACAACGACGTAGACGAACGTTAAAAAGATGTAAATAAACGAAATTTTAAAGCGACTCTTATCTAAGTGCGATTACGATTGATATCACATAAACTTTAAACTATTAATACGTTCGTTCTAAGCATAAAATAGACGAGTCTTATATTTAAAAAACGTACGTGCATGTTCTTTAATCTTTAAGTATTGTAATAGTTAACGACGATTAAAGTTCGAACAATCTCGACAATTTCAATGTAAATAATTAACATAACTCTAGATTTTTAAGACTAATTTAAGTCAAAGTCTCTTTTAATTAATTTATATACTCTTTATTGAAGTCTTTTAGAATGAAGAACTAAAGCACAATAATTTTATCAATTTTGCTTTGTAGAAATGTCGTCATATATAATTAATTATGAAGAAATTAAACGTGATAATGTCGTTCAAAACAAGTATCGAAAAAGATTTTATAACGTCGTTGATTTCTAATTTTAAACACGTTGTACGCGACGACTTTATATCTTATCTATGACGCTTCTTCGTATTGTCTCTCGACGAACAAAAAATCTAACGTAATGTATAAAATTGCTTGAACAACGAGATCAAAAAGAACTTTTTTAGATTTAATGTCTATCTTTTTAAAGAAAGTTTTGCTATGAATGACGTTAAACGAATGCAAAAGCTTCGTCAATGTGCGTTAGCTTTTACTTGACAAAAGAATAAATGCAAAGAAACAAAATTTGTCTTAATCGTAATCTTATTCTTCTTCGAATTTGACATTGCGTTCGTATTTCAAAATGATTAATATTATTGCAAAGAAATTATTCGTTGTTAATTAAAAAGTTAGATTGTGTCTTATACGCTTAAGCGTTTTTGCAAAATCAAATTAATTTTTATGACAAACAAAGATGTTTTAAGCTATTTTTAGTTTAATAAAGATTTGTGTGACAAATGCTTTCGTTTTCGAAAAAATGTTCAATTCTTCGTTCGTTATTTAAGCGACATAATCAAGATTTTCATAACATGTAACTCAAATAACATTCGAACAATAAGCGACTTCTCTCAAACTATTTAGTGATTCATGCATTAATAAAAGTTAGCATGCGTTTTCTCTACATTAATAAGAACTTTGAAGAAGTTATATGAAGCTTATAGTGTAGTGCGTAATTAACGTTAATCGAAATAAAAGCTTATCGAGTTCTACGTGATACGATCGAAACGAACGCAAATAAAGAGAGAGCAATTCTTGATCAAAACGAAGATCAATAAACATCAAAATATTGTATAAATTATAAAAACGAACAATCGAACAATGTTACGAACGATGCTATTAGTTGAAATTTATACTATAGAAGACGACGAGCTTTCGACTATAATAATCTTTCTTTAAACTTAATTATAACAATAAGTTAAATTCACTTGCATTTGTTGTTTAAACTAATGGAAATAAAATTGTTATCTAGTTAAATATAGATAATATCTTTAAATGTTGCCATAGAATGTTAATATAACGTCGAAGAAATAATATAATAATTTAGATTAACAATTAATATGACGCATTGCAAATCTATAGTTTAACAACTCTTTAACAACATTAAACATTGTTCGTTTATAAACTATTTAATGAGAAAGTTTGTTTCTAAGTTAATAAGTCCAATATATTATAAGCTTTTTGCAAGATTCGTTAATTAACGAATTTTCGACAAAATGTTTTGCGTTTCGCATAATTCTTGTAATAATAATTGAACCACATATAGCTTGCAAAGCATTAAAAATTTCGTCGAAAACATATTAAGAATCGCAACTAATATTAAGAACTTAAATTTAATTAGTTTTAACTAAATTAAGTTTAATGTTCGTTAAGAACACATTACTTTTGTCATAATATTATATATTAATAAAAGTCGTTATAATCTTTGTTTTATCAAACGATTTTACGAATCTAGCAATCATTTCGTACTAAATTTTTCTTTTTTTTTTCGTGTTTATTTAGTCTTTGATTTCACATAGATTTCTAAATTGATCTTTTAGAATCTAATATATAAGTAACGATACAACGTTGACTTCTTAAACAAACTTCGAAAATATCAATAAGAGAGATTAACTATTTTGTCATTAATGTTTGTATAAAAGAATAAATTAGTTTTCTATTGATAGATATTAAACGTTTTTAAATCGAATGCATCTAGAATGTTTAAGAGTTGCTCTAATACTTCTAAATAACGACGAACTTAATTAATCTACTAAAATCACGTCTTGAATTTTAGTTTTCACAAAGTATTTATTCGCTATTTAATTATATAAACAAAGCTATATTTTAGTCGCACGACGTTTAAGTTTAAGTTTAAACTAAACATTGCGAATAGAATCTTAACATAGCTTTTAAATGATTGCACGTACGTTAGTTCTCTTTGCGTAAATTTAAGATCAATAAGATTCTACGTTATATTGTGATCTTTAAATTAAATTTAGTTGTTATTGTACTTAAGCGAATAAAGCTTCTAAACAATTTTTATATCTAGTTGCTTTAATAAGTATGTTAAGATCTTTATTTGCTATAGATGCAAAAGTAATCGCTAAAGCAAAAAAATAGATTTTTGCGATTTAATAATTCGTTCAAACGACATCTAATAAAAAGAGTTGCTCTAGATTGTTTCTTCGAGTTAATTCGAAAGATGCATAGAACGATTACTAATTTATTACGAATTAATAAGTGTAAATCTATTAATAAGCTAGATGCGTTTAACTAATGCAAATACATCTTAAACGCAAGCACAACTTATTACTAGCATAGCAACTTCAAAGAAGTTTAACTATCTATATTTGAACAATAGAAACTAGCTATTTTTGACAATTATCGCCTTAACTATATTTTTAGCAAGATTTTAGTAAAGACTTTCTTAAAAAAACTAAAGATTAACAATCATTTAATTCTATGTTTTTCACAATTAATTTTAACTATTTTCAAGTTATCTTTTTAGTTAGAGTCGCGTGACAAATAATTAAGAAAGAATATTCGAGTTAATACATTTAAGTACACATTCAAACGAACACATTTAGACAAACATATTCGAACGAACACATTCGAACAAACACATTTAGACAAACACATTTGGACAAACACATTTGAACAAACACATTTAAATAAACACATTTGAATGCACATTCGAACAAACACATTCAAGTACATATTCGAATACACACATTGAATCACATTCGAGTTTACGTATTTTAACACATAGACGAACAAGCTTGTCAAAACTAAAGTGCGTTTCAAGTTCAATTAATAGTCTTTAGTTCGTCGCAAGTTGTGATCAAAAACATAAACGCATTGTTATATAATAAGATTGATCGCCTTTAATTGAAAATGTTGCTTAATAAATGTATAATATAAACGATGCATTGTTGTTTATGATTTTGCAAACAAACGTCTCGCTATGTTTTTATAAATTTAAGAGTGAAGTTGTTTGTTTTTCGCAATAGCTTAATGCTTAATAAATAAAATTGATATTAATAACAATCTAGCTGTCATTATGATAAATAAAATAGTTATGATAATTATGCTCTTCGAGTAATTATTTTCATTAAAGAAGATTACATAGAATTAATTAATTAAAGAATGCATGCTTGTTGCAATGAAGTCGTTTAATTTTCGATTCATTAATTTAACACAAAGAGAATTTAATGTTGCAACGTCGTTCGTTGATGTTAACGTATTTTTAATTAATTTTATCGTTGCTTAAGCGCTTTTTTACGATTTTAAGATTTAATAACTTTTGCGATGTCGCAACGACAATAAACGAGAAAATCTAAATACTACTTGTTCATTTATTGCTTCGAAAAACTAAAATCTAAGATTATGCGATTATAAGACTATAAAAGAGCTACAATATTAAGATTGCTATCCAATTATATATGCTTAAGTAGCGTCGACGTTTTATTAAATCTTAGATTAAGTCTCTTATGTATTAGATCAAGTTTCATCATTATACATTCTTCACTTAATAATAATATCGTCATTAGCATTAATTATGAATTTAATTATTTATTTTTTTCATCCTTTTAGCTAAGAGACTAATACTATTATTAAGAATTTACGCAATTTCGATCTATTATGTTTGAAAGACTTAATTAAAGAAGATACAAAATGTCATTTTAAAGAAGTCGCACTCTCTTTTACTTTAAATTGAATTTTAAAGACGAAATTAAATTTTGTTATTAATTGACACGAAGACGTTAATGTCGGACTATTAGATTCTACGTGTAGTGTCAAACATTATATGATTTTAATTAATTATAAAAGCGTTGCAATATTTCATAAGCAATCGAAGAATAACATTATTATTAACGAAAAAGTATGCAAAGATTATAGCGTCGCCTTCTACGACAAAATGAAGATTAAACTTTAAAAAACTATATTTTTAGTTCAAATATCATGACGACAAAGTTTAGATCAAGTAAACTACGTTTATAAGGCGAAGAAAATCAAGAAATTTAAAATTGCGACTTCGCTATTAAATATGCGTTTAATAGCGACATTTATTTATACGATTTAGATCGCAATCATCGAATCGTACAAAATGATCAATATTTTTATCGAAAAGATACAAATGAGTCGTAAAAAGATAGCTAGCGTTAAATTAGTGCGCAAAGATTGCTCTTAATTTACGATCAAAAAATACAAAGAGCTCGTTTTCGAACGACGTGAAATTCACTTTTAGAAGAGAACTTATTATATTAAATACGTACGTTAAATGCTTAAAAATATCATTAAACGTAACTAATTTTAGTAGAACAACATTGTTAATCTTAAAGATATTGTATACAATGATGCAATCTTAATTTTAGTTATAAAATTTATATTTAAGAGCAATTTTTGTCACATAATTTGCGAATAAAAGACGTCAATCGTATTCGATCTTAATTTTTGTGTCATAACATAGTTGTTCGATGCGTTAAAATATTTATATAATTTTGAAATAATATATAGAGACATTTGATTAAATAATTTTATAGTTATTTTAAAGCAATCATTGCACATTAAATTTACAAGATTCGAATTCTCGTTTTACAATAAAAATACTTTTTTTTTTCAATGATGAGTCATTAAGCATTCGAGCTTTAAGAGCGCTTATATAGAAGTTCGATTGCGTCTTTTATTTAAAATAACTTACTTTTTTAGCAAGACGTCAAGAAAAGATCTTTATTTATATGTGACAAGTTGATTGACATTTGAAGCGTTAATATTGTATATTTAAAGCTTACTTTAAATATAGTTTCTCACTACGTAAATGGCGAAAAATTAATAAGAAATTTCGAATTATAAGTTGCGAGATTAAAATTGCTTTTTGTGTTGTTATTGTTGTTTTAATTTTTATAGAAGCTATTACATTTAAATCTAGAAGCAAGAGTTAAAGCTAATGAATGTCTTTTAAATTCGTAACTTATTGTGCGAACTCAATATAAATAATCAAAGAAGCACGCTCTTAAGCGTTGAAAGCTAAATCAAGATAGCGTAGAATAACTAATTAATGTTTGAAATCAACGCATACATAATTCATAATTGTAACTAAAAATTTTGCGAAAAAAAACAAATCATTATAGCTTTCGATTTATTCTCTTTATTGATAAATTCACTTTAAGTGTAAATTTTTATCATTTGTACTTTAAGAAAAGCGACACAAACGATAAAGTTTCGTCTTAGTCAAAGAATAATGTTAAACAAATTTAGCTTTGTCGAAATAATGTAAGTTTTTAATCTTATTCTTCGCGTACATTTATTTCGATTTCGACTATCGCTCTTATTGTGATCAAATAACTTTTAAATTGTAGTTTGGCGCATTTGACGCAAGTTATTAAATGAAGAGTTAGCTCATCTTCGTAAAAGAGCGTATCAAAAACGTGTTTTTCACATTTTGCATAAAAACTTAAGAAAAATGTTAAAAATAATTTTTACTTTTAGTCTTAACAAATCTTTATTAAAAAGACGTTCAATTTGCTCAATCAATTTTTTCTAACATAGACGAATAACTTTATAAGTCATTGTTATTTAAACATAAGCTAAATATTTATAAACAAAAGTTAATGCTTTTGTTCTTATTTATGCTTGCTTATTTAAAAAGAGTTTTTTTTTTTACGAAACAAAGTTGCTTAGACAACATTAACGACTTTATTTATATTTACGTTCGAAAGTTCGAAGATAATAAAATTAAAAATAACAACAAATAAATATATTAAGATTTTAATTACGTCTTTCGCATTTATTTGTTTCGAAAAGTCTTTACACTTTAAAGAAAAATTGCTTACATTAAAATCAAATCTATCGTTTATAAAGTTATTGTTTATTTTTTGTTTTAATTATTTGTAATAAATAGTTTGCAAACTCTTAATTAATTTTTCTCTACGTTTAAAAATCTTAAGAAGCGAGACTTAATTTAAAATAATAATATTTTGATAACGTATATAAAGCATTTTCGTTGCGTAATGCAAATTAGACACAAGAAATTAATGCAAAAAGCGATACTAATAGACTCTTAAAGAGTTCGCATAAATTCTTAAGTATATTTGAAAAAAGTTGTATATCTTTT
>JAABUL010007784.1_pt1 | contig 11300 bp, 1 predicted proteins | sample 5559151 | NCBI WGS metagenome assembly JAABUL01 (sample SAMN10711876, study PRJNA513368) | rock metagenome | isolation source: Antarctica rocks | place: Antarctica: Victoria Land, Pudding Butte sud | reverse complement strand
CCTTATAATCGATACTATACCTCGCTATAATAGAACTTAAGGATAAGTCCTTAAATAGGGAGGTATTTAATATAAATAAAAGGATTAAATTATTATAAATTATAAGAGATAAAGCTATTAAGCGCCTTTAAATTATATAAGAATCTTAAGCTAATAATTATAATAAAAATAATAAGTTATAAATATAAAATATTATTTAATTAATATTATTAATTATAAAGAACTTAAAGTAAAGATATTTAAATAAGAAATTAACTTATAAGTTTATAAGGCCCTTTAAATTATAAATAAAGTTAGAATATAAGTATATTACTTATTATTACCTTAAATTTATAAGATTTATAATATATTTTATATTTTATTATTTAAACCTTATTATCTTTATAATTATAATAAATTAGTCGATATCTTTATATAAGCTCTTAAACTTATTAATAATAAAGAATAATAATAAGTTAAAGAAATTATTAATAAGATTAATAATAAATAAGATATTTAATATAAGGCTAAATAAATAGGCTAGGATAATAAATATAATTAATAGGTATTAAATAAAGACCTTAATAAGATATATAAGCTAATTTAATCTTATAATATATAAGTAGGTAATAAGTATAAGTATAATAAAGATATTTAATTAATAATATATATAACTAATAAGTAGTAATAATATAATAAGTTATAAGGTAAAATAGGTATATATTTAATAAGTCTATATTATAATTATATTCCTTTTTATAATTATACTTACTTATATAAGTAATTTAAGTAGGAATATACTTTTATTATATTTATTTATATAATTATAATAATTATAATATATTATATTTAAAAAAATACTATTAATCTTAATATAGTTTAATAAGGATATTAAGAATATATTATTAAGTAATAAGCTTAGGTATCTTATACTTTATAAAGTCTAATATTAAATAAGATATATTAATAACTGATTTATATTAAGGTATAATAATAAAGATTAATTAATTAAAGCCTTTAAATTTAGGCCTTAACTTATTATTAAAATCCTAAGTATATTTATTAGAATTATTATTAAATATAAAGCCTTATTAAAGATTATATAAGCTTAATAAGCTTATAAGGAAGATATTAATAAGGCTTTAATAGTATTAATTCCTCTTTATACTATTATAAGCTATTAAGTTAAAAGTAATTATTTAAAAAAGAGATAATAATAAAAACTTTAATGAAATAGCGGAGAATAGCTTAAATATATAAGTACTAAGTAGTGAAGCGTTTAAGAAACGCGTATAAGGGGAGAGTAGGGGCGTAGTAGGGCGCCTTAGTCCTAATTAGGGGATTATTAAGGATAGAGGTAATAGAGTTAAGGAGGGAGGAGAGTATAAAGGACTATATATTAAGATAGGAATTATAAGGGCCTTTATTCTACTTATAAACTTAATAAATATAATAATACTTAAATTATAATATATATATATTATAAGAATTATAAATAAGCTAAGTAGTTAAGCTATTATAATAATAATAGCCCTTAAGGTTATTAAGAATATATAATTTAAGGACCTAAATATATCTAAATAAAAGATTTTAATAGTAGGTATTAGCCTAGTATAAATATATATTAAAGAACTCTAATAAAAAGGGGAAGAATATAGGAAGAGAGTATAAGACCTTAATAGGCCTAGGACTATTAATTAAGTTAATACCCTAATAAAATAAGACTCCTTATAAGATTAATAGAGCTAAAGAAATCCCTTTATAAGAGATATATTACTACCCCCTTTATAAGGATTATATATATAGATATTAAAGGCGGCTAAGGCTAAGAGGATCTAATAGATACTAATAGTATTAAAGGATAAGAAGGAGAGGAAAGTAGTAGTAAGAGTAATAAGTAAAAGGCTAGTTATAATATTCTAAGCCCCTAGCTATAAATATATATTAGAAATTATAACTATAAATAGAATAAAGAGTAGAGATATATTATTATAAATTACCTTAATAAAAGTAAGAGAGGTATTAGAGAGGAAGTAATTATAAGTAAATATAATATACCTCTTTATAATAGTAGTTAGGAAATTATTTAATATAATAATATATAAAGTATAAGTATCTATCTTTAATATAAAAAACTAATAGGTAATTAGGGAGAAAATTTAATAAGAGAATAAGGCCCTTTACTTAAATCTAGATATAATAGAAGGGAGATAATTAATAGGTATATATATACTTAAGAAAGCCTACTCCTCCTTTATAATAAATATTATATTATTAATAATAGTAGATAAATTAATTAAGAAGGGAATAATAAAAGTAGGAGAGATAAAACTTATAAAATAATATAAATAAAGGACTAGACTAATATAATACTTTAGATATTAATTATATAAGTATATATATTATAACTACCTTAATAATATATAATATATTAATTATAATTAGGATTATAATATAATAAAGTATAAGGTAAAGGTTATAAGTACTCCTTAAGGATATATTATATATAAATAATAAGGCTACTCCTCTTAATTTAATAAATACCTAATAAGGGCTAGGGAGAGGTAATATACTAAATAATAGGTTATAAATAAGACCCTATTTTATAGGATTAAATAGGAATAGGTAATAGTAATAATAAATATTAAAGGATTTATAATTATAAGAATAAAGAAAAAGAGGAAGGTTATAATTAATTAAATAATATATAATATACCTAATAATAAAGAATAATTAGAATTATAAAGATTTAAGTATAAGCTAGGAAGACTATCTATCTTTAAGAGGCTCTTAATAAAGGAGCTAGGCTAGAAGATATTAGGAGTAATAATAAGTAATAGTAAAGAGCTATTAAATAGTATTAGTAAATTATTTATAAAGGTAATAGTAAATAACCTTACCTACCTAATTAGAAAAGGTAAATAGATTACCCTTAAAGAGATAAATATATAAGAGGAAAATAGTAATACCTTAAGTCTAAATATTTAATATATTAATCCTAAGGATATTATAATATAATATTAGAAGTAAAATAAATATAATAATAATCCTATTAAAAGATAGGATTATTTAAAATATAAATATCTTAATAATCTAGGAATTATATTATAATATTAGGAATAGTTTATTACATAATCTTAGTTCTAAGGCATTCTTCTTAGTATATAAAGTAAAGTAGGATATATAAATATACTTTTATATTAATAAAAGATTTTAGATAGATAATTAAGAGGTAGAATTCCTTATAAAAGATATTAATACCTTAAAGCTCTAGCTTTATAATTAAGAAGATAAGAAATACCTAGCCTACTTCTAATTATATAATATATATAACTTAAGCCTATTATTAGTAATAAATAAGAACCTATTAAGCCTATTAATTATAAGTAAGAAGGTTAAGAGCCCTAGGAAATATATTATAATAAGGGACTTTAACCTTTACTATCCTAATTAAAATAATTTAAGATATTTTTTATACTATCCTAAGATAGATTAACTAGTAGGAATTATATCCAATAATAATATAAATCTTATCCTACTAGATAGGATAATTATATAAAGGATAAGGAGATTTAAAAGTATAATTAACCTAGTCTTTATTATACCTAGACTTCTTAATATAATATAGACTTATAAGATATACCTAGAGCTATAATTTAACTCTAACTACTTTCTTATATATATAGAGTTTAACCTAAGAATAGAAGAATAATAAAGTATACCTAAGAAATTATAAAAAATAGTAGACTTAAAGGAGGTTAAGAAAGAGGCTTAAATATTAAGTTAGAAACTAGATTTTAAGTTATTAGAAACTTTAAATTAGATAAATAATTACCTCTTATAATTATAATAAAGTCTAAATAAGATAATAGAAGAGATAATCCTATAAGTAAAGCCTAAAGGTAAGAGGAAGACCTTCTAGAACTTAAAGTATTAACTTATTATAAAAGATATTATAAGAAGTATAAAAGTATTTTAATAAAATAAGGATATTATTATTAAAGGAGTTAAGAATATAATTATTAAGGAAAGGAATAAGATACTTTAAATAAAAAAGGTAATTAATTTTAAGAGGAAGATCTATAAAGCTATTAAATTATAAAAGGGAATATAAGGCCTTATTAAGTAAGTAAGAAATAATAGCTTATTATTATAATCCCTTCTTAAGTTTCCCCCCTTAATAAGGGGTAATAAGAATAGGATAGCTAAGACTTTTAAGGAGAAGGTAGAAGTCTTATAAATAATATTCTTCCTACCTTCCCCTTAAACTAACTTAAATAATATTAAGGATATAAAATACTTATTACTTATAAACCCTAATAATAAGATAATATATAAAGAAGTCTAATAGGCTATTTATAAGTTAAAGTAAGATAAGGCCCTAGGAATTAATAGGATCTTAAATTAATTTCTTAGATTAATAATAGATAAGCTCTTAAAGGAGCTTACTTACTTATATAATATATACCTCTTCCTTAGGTACTATCTAAGGGAGTTTAAGAAAGCTAATATAACTATCTTAGAGAAATTAAAGAAGGAGGATTATATAATACTTAAAGTATACTATTTAATAATATTATTAAATACTCTTAATAAGGCCTTAAAATTAATAGTTATATAATAACTTAATAATTATATTAAGAGCTAAGGCCTCCTCCTCTTAAAATAAATAAGAGTATAAAGGAAGAGGTTAATTAAGATTATAATAGGATTAATATAACTAGCCTTGTCTTATTTAATATTATAAGGGCTTTTAATAATATCTCTTATTAAAGACTTATTTATAACCTTAAGAAAAAGGGGATCCCCTATTATATTATTAATTAGATAAAAAGCTTCTTAAAGAAGAGGTCCTTATCTATTATTATTAAGAAAATAATAAGTAGAATAGAATTAATAGAGATAAGGATTCCTTAAGAGTCCTTAATTTCCCTTATCCTCTTCCTATTCTTTAATATACTACTTATTAAGGAGTATATAATAGTTAAATTATAATTATAAATTAGAGGATTTATAAATAATATCTACCTCTTAATATATAAAAAAATTATAGAAGGAAATTATAAGACCTTAAAATTAATATATAAGATCTACCTTAAATAGGTCTTAATATATAAAGTAGCTTTACCCCTTAAAAGTATAAATTAATTTACCTTACCTATTATCCCTACTATTTTAATATAAGTATAATAATTAATTTAAGGTATATAATAATAAAATTATAAGTAAAGATCTAGGTCCTAAGATTATATATTAATAATAAATTATAATAAGACTTATATTTAAGGAGGTTATAAGTAAAGCTTATTACTTAAAGCCTTATCCTCTTTATAATATTAATATTAATATAAGAAGCTATTCCTAATAAGGCTAAGAGGATATATAATATAATAATAAGGTTAATAATAATCTATATATCTATTATATAATATATACTAAGGGGTCTAAGGGAAATAAAGAAGATATATATAAGGAAGTTTAAAGTTATCTAAAATAACTACTTAAGATATATATTAAGGATATATAAGGCTATCCTAATATAAATATTAAAGGTAAAGGTAGGAATAGCTCTTATATAATTAATATTAAACTACTTAATTCTTTATTAATATATATTAAAAGGGATTTACCTAGTGATAGTAATAAGGAATAGATATATCTAAAGGAAGCTAAGGGCTAAGAGAGGGAGGAAGAGAGAGGTAATAAAATTCTTAATAAAGGAGAAGGATAAATAGGCTTTATATTCCTTATACCTAAATAACTAAAACGTGGTTATAATTAAGAAGATAATATAATACCCTTAAAAGATTAAGAAGATAATATACTATTAATAGAAATCCTCCTAAGATATAATATAAGGAGAATATTAAGTAGGACTAAGAGCTAGGAATTATCCCCCTACCTAACTTAGGGGCTTATAAATTAGTAGGAGGGCCCTTTATAAAGGCCTTTAAAAAGCTAAAAGTTCTACCCTTATATAAATAAGAATAAGGAAGATAGGGCTAGCTACCTTATATTAATATAGAGTTCCTAGCCTTATATTTATAAGTTATAAATATAGTTAGTATAAATAAGATATAAAGTATATCTTTATTAACTACCTTAAATTTTATAATTATTACTAAGAATTAATAGATATTATAAGTATACTAGATACTTATAAGATACTTATAAACGCGAAGAGGATAAAGTAAATAATAAAATAAATAATTTAAACTAGAATATTAGGTTAATTTTCACTTATAATAATATAATTATACTAGGACTAGGCTAAGGCGTAAGTCCTTACTATTAAAGTAATAATATTATTATAATATATAACTTAGCCTTAAGGAGCTAGGATAATAAGGTAATAAATATAAGCGCCTAATATAGAGAACTAAATATAATATAAAGAGAAATAAACTAGTAGAATAAAAGAAATTAAAATAGTAAGGGTTTTTACCTAGGCCTATATAAGGTATAGGTATATAGTTTCCTATATAAGTCGGCTATTATAGTAGTAACTATAATATACTTATAAGCCCCCGTAATTATCTTTTAATAGTTTAGATAGACGTAAGTATAACTTATTAATTAATTAAAGCTATTAAGTTTAATTTATAAGATCTTTACCAAGCCCTTTAATTCCTTAATATAGACTAACTACGTCGAGTTAGTACTTCGAACTCAAGTTAGGTACCTAACTCGAGTCTTAGCAAATTAATAATAATAGTTAGAATTAAGTATTTAAGTTAATACTAAGAGTAGATACTAAGTATTTAAGGTTTTTAAGTTAATACCTAAAGTAGGAATTAAATAAGTATTAACTTAAATCGCTAAGACTTATATATTAGTAATATTTCTAAAAATAGTACTATTATTAGTAATATTATTAGTACTATTTCTAGTACTATCCTTATTTCTTAAGAATATATATTACCTTTTTATATTACTAAGTAATAATACTAGAAATATTAGTAATATTATTAAAAATAGTACTATTTTTAGTACTAATAATACTATTTTTACTAATATTTTTAGTAATATTATTAATATTACTAATATTTTTAGTACTATTTCCTATAAATATAAAAAGGTAATATTAAGAATTAGACTAGATAAGGATATAACTAAAAATATAACTAATATAATTAAAAAGAGTACTATTTATAGTACTAACCTAAGTAATATTACTAATATATTTAGTACTTTTTATAGGTAATATAAAAAGGTAATATATTCTTATAGATAAGATAGTAGGGATTAGTAATAAAAATTTAGGACTAAATTTTTTTCTAAAAATAAATTAATATTTTACTATTTTAATAACTTTTTTAGTCCTTATTAATAGTTAATACCTTAATAATTTAAGTTAACTTAACTTAACTTATTAAGGAATTAAGAGGTTTTTAAGTTAATACTAATAGTTAGAATTAAGTATTTAAGTTAATACTAAAAGTTAGAATTAAATCCTAACTTAACAGTTAGTCTACCTTAATATATATATTTAAAATATTAATTATAGCCTATATATTAATAATAATATTAGGTATAAATTTAATTATAGTTACTATCTACTTATATACTTTATATTATTAAATAATTAATTTATTAAGCTTTATTCTCTTCTTCTCTTATATTATTATTATATTATATTAGGTAATAATATTAATAGTCTACTTTAGATAGTAATATAATATTAAAGGAATCTATTATAAGTTAATATATTATAGTATAACTTAGGATCACGTGACTAAGTCTTAGTATAAATACTTAATACGTATATACCTTACTTATAACTACGTAGATAGATATTATCATTATTATTATTTATCTATATAATATATCTACGTTATTATCTTTAATAAATGATAGTAATACTAATAAGGAGGATGAATAATACTAAGGCTAGTAGGGGCTCTAGGAGTAGGAGTACTAATAATAAGTAAATGATTTATCAAGGAACGTCTTGATAAATAGGTATTACTACTATTTATTAAATTTATCAAAGATAATAACGTGGATACATTATATAGATAAATAATAATAATAATAATATCTATCTATATAGTTATAAATAAGGTATATACGTGCTAAGTATCTATACTAAGACTTAGTCACGTGACCCTAAGTTATACTATAATAATATACCTACTAAAATCGAAAAATAATAGTATCCTCGCTATCTATATATAATAGCGATATTATAATAATAGTATACCTATCTTAACTAATTAAAGCTATTACCTATATACTTATAATCCTCCTTAGTATATTATTGCGTAGTATATAGTAACTATTAAGTAAAATTTAGACTATTCTATAAAGGTCTTAGTAGATCCGGAATAATTATAACTAGATATTAGATAGGTAATTTCTAGATAATTAGCGAGGTCTTTAGAAATATATAAATCTATAACGCTAGGCCTCTTATAATTTAGCGTCTAGAGCTATCTATTTAAAGAATTAAATTAACGTGTAATAAAATGTACTTAATATATTATAAGAGCGATACCTTAGTAAGTATACTAGGTTTATTACTTAGTCTACTAGGAGGAGATTTAATAGATATAATTAGTAAGAATAAGAGCTTCTAATTAGCTAATATCTCGTTCTTAAGTAGTTTTATAAAGTAGTAAGTATGAAGGTATTTATATAGCTAGGTATTACTTAGGAATACTTCTAGGTAATATTTATAAGGAAAGCCTTATTACCTAGCTTAATATTCTACCTATTTCCTAGCTATTTCTTAAGCCTCTTTCTAAATCTTTTCCTAATATTCTTGTAGAAATTTCTATACTTATATCTCTTACTAGTTTTAATCTATAATAATGTTATTAGAGTTATAAAGGGAGGTTTTACTATATAGTAGCTAGGTATATATAATACTAAGTATATTTAGCGTCTATACGTAAGACTAAGTATTATAGGATAGTTAATATCTTTATTATTAATAAGATTAGTACTCTAATAGTAAGCTAAGTATATTTATTATTAATATAGACTAGTACTTTAATAGTAAGCTAAGTAGCTTAATAAGTAGCTATATATATAATAATAGCCTAATAAAGGGATTAGATACTCGTCGAATAAGGGTCTTAGGGAGTAGGATTACTAGTAAGGAGGGCGAATAATACTAAGGCTAGTAGGAGCTCTAGGAGTAGGAGTACTAATAATAGGCATATAATTCATAAAAGAATATCCTAATAAATAGGTATTACTACTATTTATTAAAGATAATAACGTGGATATATTATATAAATAAATAATAATGATAATAATATCTATCTACGTAGTTATAAGTAAGATATATATATACTAAGTATCTATACTAAGACTTAGTTACGTGATCCTAAGTTATACTATACTATAATAAATATATTAATAAAGAACTATTAAGGAACTTACCTTTATATAATAATTAATATTATAATAGCTATTAGTATATTAGGTATAAAGAGGGACTCTATTTCTAATATAATTATTAAGCCCTTTTAAAAGATAAGTCTTATAAGGTAGATTTAATATACTATTATTATTAATATACTATCTTAGAGTAAGTATATATAAATATATATTAAAGTTAAAAGCTATAATTCTATTATATATTAACTTATTAATATATAATAATATAATAATATAATAATATAATAATATAATAATATAATAATATAATAATATAATAATATAATAATATAATAATATAATAATATAATAATATAATAATATAATAATAGTATACTTATAAAGTTATAATATATATATATAATAATAAGATATTTATATTACTATTACTATTACTATTACTACTATCTTATAATTAGTATAAGTATTTATAAGAGAGATTATAAAAGTTATAAAGAAGATAAAAACTTTAAGATAGGAAGTTTATTAATATATTACTATATTAGCGCGTATATAATTAAAGTTATATAATGAATAATAGTAAATATTAACCTTCTATCTTATTTTATATTAAATATTAATAGAGATTAATATATTTATTATTATATCTTAATATATCTATCTAATAGAAGTTATATATTATAATATTATTAATATATATCTACTATCTACTATTATATTTATTATTTAATATAATATATTAGTAATAGGTAATAATATATTATTATATTACTATATCTTATTACTAATATAAGTTATAAGTATAATATTATAAAGAACTTTATAAAGATTTAGTTTACTACTAGTATATATTATAGTTATAATATCTTTATAAAGTAATAATAGTTTTATTCTACTATTAATATATATTATAAGCTTGACTATTATAAAATAGATAAGATAGTACTATTATAAGTATTTATATATTATTTAATTATATAAGGATATAGTCTTTATATACTTATTAAGTAATATTATTACTACCTTATAAAGGATTTAGTACGCGCGTACCTTATATATAATAGTTAATACTACTATAATAGTAATATATTAAATAACTCTTTTCCCTTATTTTTCCTATTAGATTTTAAGGTTTTTTAATAAGTATTTATATTACTATATCCTTAGGAATTAGGGCCTAGGAGGGAAGGTAATTATTAGGCTATAATATATATATACCTTATATACTATTATATAGCCTATTTAATAGATCTTCCTTATAAATATAAGGTTATATCTTAATAGATATATATTATCTAAGTACTCCCCTATATTTTCCTAAGTTCCTTAGAGATTAGTTCTAATATATATATTACTTAAGATATTAGTATATTATAGCTTATATTAAGTCCTATTACTTAACTTTATATCTTTTATACTTCTAAGCCGCTAGCTTAAAGCTAGTAGTACCTAGCCTTATAAAGCCTTAGGAGCCCTAGGTTAATCCTAGGAGCTAACTAGATAGGATTTCTATTTATAGATATAAGATATTTAATTATAAGGAGCTTAATATAGTAATAAATATATTAAAGTCCTAAACTCTAGTAATTAACTTCTTTTAACCTTTTAATATTTCTAATAAATTTATCTAAAATCTAACTAAGTAAAATATTAGCCTTATTTACTAACTTACCTCTTTATAATATATATACCTTTTATCTTTAATTGTTAATAGGCTTTAAGATATATCTAATTATTACTATTATAACCTTATTATTACTTCTAGAGAAGCTTAGTTACTTAAAAGCTTATTTTCTTATAATCCTTTCTTTCTTTTATTCTTTTATTCTTATATATATAATAATAGATATATATAATAATAGATATATATAATAATAGATATATATAATAATAGATATATATAATAATAGATATATATAATAATAGATATATATAATAATAGATATATATAATAATAGATATATATAATAATA
>JAABUL010007783.1_pt1 | contig 11301 bp, 3 predicted proteins | sample 5559151 | NCBI WGS metagenome assembly JAABUL01 (sample SAMN10711876, study PRJNA513368) | rock metagenome | isolation source: Antarctica rocks | place: Antarctica: Victoria Land, Pudding Butte sud | reverse complement strand
AATAGTAAATATCGATTCTTAATTGTAATATTATTTAGCTTCTAGTAATCGATATATAGACAAAGAGTTTTATTTTTTTTTGATACAAAGAGAATCGGATATTCTATCTATAATTAGAATTTTCTAATAAATTCTTTTTTTTTGTTTTCTGTCAAATATTCGCGAAGTACTTCGAGCTTCTTCTTAAATAGAGTATATATAAATTCAAATATAGACTGCTTGCTTAATTCAAGTCTAATTTTATAATTTTACAATTAATATTTAAAAAGAGTCTCTGTCGTTTTCTTTTCTTAAAACAGATACTTTTAATTGTTGTATATTTGTAGTATATATTTTAGCAATTTTTTTGCTATATTAAATAGTTCAAGACTTCTAGAAAATTTGTAATTTTCTTTACTTATTTTGATTTTGTAATTCGACTAATTTCTGTCAATATCTATCGAATCGAACTCTATTAAATTGTTTTTTTGCAAAAATACAAGCTTGCTATTTGCAATCGATTTTCGACTTAATCTTTTATCTATTATCGAATACTGTCGATACGTAAATTGAATATAAATTATATAATTATATTGCACAAATTTAAGTACTTGTATATTTTAGTCGACTTCTAGATTGTACTGCTTCAATTAAAATATTTCTAGAACAATATTGTAAATAGCTATTCTTACTATATTAAAAATTAGTTTCTTGTAATATTGCTAAATAGCTATCGATAATAATTTTGTTTTTTTATTTATTTTTTTATTCTTGTCGAGTAATAGATTTCTATCTACAATTACTAGATTGTATGCGTTAGACTTCTTTTAAGTAGAATATTTTTCTCTTTTAACAAAAGTTTTAATTATAAAATTATCTATTGTATCAAAATCGACTATTGTAATAAGTCGACAATTATTAATCTTAATTGATATAATAAAATATTGTGCGTGTGCTATTAAGTTTAGTTGCTGCTATTAAACTAATATATTGCATTTCTCTAATATATTTTTTATCAAGAAATTTGAACTTTTCTCTGTTTTTGTATTGCAATTTCTGCTTTAAATGTCTGCTTGCGCTAAATTTCTTTCTGCTATTATTTAAAAATAGATAATTTTCTAGAAAACTATTTAAATTTTTCTTTGTCTTCTAGATAAGTTTAATATAAATTATTATAGTATTTTGTTTAACTAAGTATTGCATATTTCTTTGTTTTTTCTATCTTTTCTTGTAATAGACTTATATTGCTTAATTGTTGTTCGATTTTATCGAAAAATTTTTTTTTTATAGTAGTGTTGCTTTCTAGCGCTTTCTCGCATTTATTTACAATTTGATTTATCTCTCTTTCTCTTAATAAGCTAATTAAAATATCAAGATAGTTCGTAATATTGTTTAGATATTTGTAAAAGTTTTTTCAGTTATATTTGTTGTCTAAGTCTGTTGCTAGATAAGAATATAATATTCTTAATTGTTTTGCTCTTATAGTCTTATTAAGTATTTAATTGATTTTCTGCATAGATGCGAATATCTTGTCTAATAATATTCTATCTAGAACTTTCTATAATTGATTTAGATTTTCTATTAGATAGTAGTTGTTGTCCAATTTAGTCTCGAAAATGTCTGTTTCTGTATCGATTTGTTTTCTAATATTGTTTTAACTATCAAATATCTCTTTTAATATAGTATTGATCTATCAACAATTTATTAAATTCTATAATTAATAATCTCTTGCAAAGTAACTTGATTTGTTATATAAATAGCACGTTTTCTGAAATTTGTTATCTTGCTTTTCTCTAGAATTCTTCTTTTTATATTGTTAAGTAAAATCTAGTTCTATAGATACAAATTTACAATAATCGAAATTACTGTACTTCTAATTAGAACAAGATTTTTTCTACTAATATTCGATTGTTAATTTAAAAAAGATTTCTGTTTTTTCTCGAGATTAATTGTATTTTTTTTCTATAATTCTTTTATACAATTTGTTATTGAGATCGATAGCTATTTCGATAAAATTAAATATATTGCTAAAAGTTTTTCTATTATATATAATTTTGTCTTTTAGATTGTTCTTAAGATTTTGTCGAAATATTGTTATAAATATAATATTGTCTTATTTGATTAAATTGATATATTTTTGAAATCTAGCTGCGTAGTCTGTTGCAAAGATTTGTTAAATTAGATATTAAACTACTTTTTTTGCAATTTGTTTTTTGTTAAATATTTCAAAGATTCTTCGAAGCTCTCTTTTGAAGTTGTCGAAGTTTGTAAATATTGTATAAGAGTTTTTGTTATAATTTTTCAAGTACTTTCGTAAATTTGACTTGAGCTAATATTGAATTTTTTTTCTAAAAAATGTTGATACAAAAATTGTTTTCTGATTCGCTGAAATAGAATAGAAAATAAAATAGATATCTATTTGTATAAATTAATTCTTCAGATCGATACAATCTCTATAATAGATATTAAATTTGTTGATTTTGATTTTGTTGTCTCTTCTAATTGATAATTAATATAATGCTGATAAACTAGTGCTCGAAATAGAAACGCGTTAATCTAATATAGATATTTTTAGAATATTCAAAATGTTACGCTGCTATCTAGACAACTAGAGTATCAAAATAGATTAATACTATTAAAGAGATTTGTAGATATTTTCAGACAATGTAAGCAATTACTTGATAACAAGAGTTTGCAGCTTGTATCAATAATAGAGAATAACTTAATAGATAAATTGAATACAATCTATAAGAGAGTTGTGTTCTAGAAAATCTATATACTATAAGATTGTTTCTGCTCTTCTAACTCTTCTGATAGAGCTATAGAGCAATACTATCTTTGCTTTTTTAAAAGAGCAGAAAAAGCAATCTTTTCTTGCTTTTCTGATAAAACTGATAGAGCATATGCGAGTATCCGTGCTTGGTTCTACTCCTCTGCGTATCCCATATATTGCTAGACTCGTAACACAAAGCTTTGAAGCTTTATATTAATAAAGTTAATATCAATATTCTTGCAATACTATACGCGCATTTTTTTATTCTTAGCTAAAGATTTCTTTAGCAATACTATCTTAAGATTTTGTAGAACTTCTACTATCTAAGTATAGTAAACAATCTTTAATCAAAATTAATTTGTTATTTCTAGATAGATCTTTAAGTTCTTTAATATTTTAGAAAAACTAAGTTTCTTTAGTGCAACAAACTTTTTTTCGAAAGTCTAGAGATCTAAATTGTCGATACGCTATTTTAATAATATTATAAATAAATATTTGATATACAATTTTTTAAATTTTAAAGAAATTCTTATTTAAAAAAATAAAGCAAAAATAATCTTAAGATATATCAAATGCTTGTTAATATTGCGTAAAAAAATTACAATATTGTCGATATAATATTTGCAAAAATTCTAATAAGATCTAAAAAATTTGTTTATTTTATTCTAGACATACAATATCGATTTCTTGAAACTTATAAGAGCGACGTTCGATTGCTTTTTTTTTGTAAAAGATAATTATAAAACAATCTTAATACTTCTTCTTAATTAAGAATTAATAAAACTAATTATTGTTGTTTACAACAATAATATAAGAGCAATCTTGTAATTTAATTATTACATCTTCTTACAATAGCAAAGAATACAAATTCGTAACAATAATAGCGTTTAAATTTCGAATATCTATTATTACTTTATCTTTTTGAGTAAGCTTTTTGTTTAAATTAATATATACGATTTTCTATACTACAAAGACAAGAAATTTAAAGAGCGTAGAATTCTCGAATTATTTTAACTTTCTTTGTGCATGTATCTTGTCGAACTTCTTATTAATTAAAATCTTTAATTTCTAACTTAATAAATAAATTTTGTGCGTTAATTTTGCGTCAACAATAATTTGCCAATTAGTTACTATAGAGATTTTTATGTGCTCTTCAAAAGAAAGATTTATTATATTGTTAATATTTTCTCAAATTCTTAAATAACAATTAACAATCTTAATATATTTCGCAACTTTGTCGAGTAAATTATAGATAATAATATTGTTTTTTAACTAAGTTTTTATTTTTTTTAAAATAATCTTTTAAGAGAGACATATTTTATTAAAATTTATCTTCGACAAAATTAAATAATCTTCGAAGAAAAAAATTGTTGCAAAAAAGTAATTCTTTTTTTTTACAATATAATATTTTTTATTTTTGTATTCTACAATATATTTAATACAACAACAATTATTTAATTTTAGCAAAAATTCTTTATTGTTGCAAAAATTAATAAACTAAAAGTTTGCGTTTACAAAATAAGTATACGCTTTAAATATTGTAAATTTAAAAAGAAAATTATATTTAAAGAGCTTATTTTTTTCTTTTAAAATTATAGCTATCTTTGTTATTAATTTCGCAAATATTATCTTTTTCTTTGTTGTACAAATTGTTCGACAAATTCGAATATTGTTTTTTATCTTTATTTCGCAAGATATTGCAACTTTTTTATAAGATTCGAATCTTAGTTTTTAACTCAATATATTTATAATTACTTGTTTCGATTCTAGAATATTTATATCTATAAGAAATTTTGTTTTAAAATTATTTATTAAATAAATTTCGTAACAAATATAAGCAATTATTTTGTTATTATTTTTGTTTTTGCTCTTTAAATAGATGTTTACAAAGAATTACTTGTCGAAAATATATTTTGTCGCATCTATATTTTTTAATAAAATTAGAAAACATTTTCTAATCTTTATATTAAATATCTTTGTTTTAACAAAAACGCAATTTATTATAAATATATTGCAATTAGAATTTACGCAAAAAAGACTTGTTAAATTGCTAACGCTATATTTGATTATTGCTATAATATAATATTACGCTCTAAAAGTTATTTTGTTCTCTTTGAAAAATATTGTTAAGAAGATTATTATCTTCGATATTGTTATATTTGAAATAGCTATTTTTAAAAATTAATATTATCAAGAATTTCTAAAGATAAATTTTAATCGCTTTTGTTATTTTTTTTTTTTTGCATAATTGTACATAAATATAAAGCTTATTTCTAAAATTAAAAGTATTTTAATATTTTCGACAAATTAGTTTTTTAACAATGTTTTTTTGTAAAGAGATATAGTATATTACGTTAACAAAGAAACTACTAATATTCTTGTTATTTTTTTTGTTATTATCTTTCTTTTTATTAAAAATCTTGTTACAAGAATTAATTTTATAATTTTAAGAATACAATGTCTCGATATTTGCTAACACGTAATTATAGTATACTCTTACTTTTTTTTAATTTTTTTAATTTTAATCTTTGTCTTGATTATCGAAGTATAACTAGATTTGCTAATATATTATCTACAAATCTAAAATCTAGAAAAAGAATTTTGTGTTGTTTGTTTTGTAATAAGACAAGAATTTGTTGTGTTCTCTTTTTACAATAGAAATTCTATTTAGATTGTATAATTTATTTCGATAAAGATTGATATTATTGACAATAATTATTAGCGATTGTTTTGTCAAAAATAAAACAATTTTTTAATTTTAAATATTTTAAACATTTAATTAATTTAAGTAAATTTAAGTCAAATTCGATCTAAACATATTTGCGTTTTGCTAATTTGCGTAAGTTTCTATTTTGTTATTAATGTAAAGAAAATTCTAGTTTTCTTTTTAATAGAAAAAACTCTATTGCAAAGAAAAAAAATCTAATTGATAAAGTAAAAAATTTTGCTAATACAAAGAAAAGTAAGATTTCTAATAATTTGAACAAAAATTTTCTTGTTCTTGTTTAAAATAGCGATCGAAAAAAAAACAATTTATAAAAATTCTTTTATTTATTTGTATTTGCGAACAATTACAACAAAATTTGTTATAGACTTTTGATCTATTTTTCGATCTATTCGAAGATCGACTTTTTTCTTATTTTGTTTCTTATTTTTCTCTTAAAATAAAACAATATGTTGTTATATTTTCTTTCAATTTGTTATTAGTTTGTCGAATTTCCAAACTAAAATATTTACTATTAACAACAATATAATTATCTAAAACTCTAATAACAAGTAATTCTAAATCTAGATTGTTTTAATTAGATTTTTACTTAAATCTATTTGTGTAACGTATAATTTCATATTTTGTATATACGCGTACAACTCTTTTTCGTTTTGCGAATTCTTTACAAAAAAGATTTCTTAATTTAGTTTATCTTAAGTTGTTAATATAAAGATTTTGAATTGCTTTTTTAGACAACAAAAAATATATTTTAATTTATTAAACAAAATTGTTATTGTATCTTTCTTATCTTAAATAAAATTATTTAATTATTAGTACAATATGTTATTTCGAAAATATATAGATATGTAGTTTCTAATTTTTTCTTTCTTAACAATAGTAATATAGTTGTCTACTTTGCGACAAAAAATATATATCTTTTAATAAATAATTTTCTTTTCGATAGTAACGATATCGCTTTTGTTATAGAATTTCTCAAAATCTAAATAAAAATAATCTAAATCGAAAATTCAAAACATAACGTTATTTCTTAAAATATTATTATTTGTTAATTTAAATAATCTTAAAAAATTTTGCTATTCTAAAGAGTTTTGCTAATTAACAAGATCGACTAGACTTAAAAGATTGACAAACAAAAGCAATTTGCTCAACTAAATATTGTAATTTGCTAATACTCTAGTTATTGTCTAATTAATAAGCTTTTATACAACAAGATTGTTTAATAGATCTTTGTTTTTTGTTATAATTGACGTTATTGTTTGTAATATATTTATTCGAATAAGTAAAATATCTTTTTTTTAATTGTTTTTGAATATTTTGTTTGTTTCTTGTCTTTTCTTCTTTGAAGCGTCGATAATACGAACTTCGAAAAAGCTTAATTCGAAAGACGTTTGCGTAAAAAAAAATATAAACTTGTTTCAAAAGTTAAGAAAAGTTTTCTATATAAATAAAATAAGAAAGATCGATAAAATAGATACAAAAAAACTAAACAAATGTCGATTTCTTTCTAGTATAAGATTATTATTGACTTTTTGAAATTGTGTAACAATGCGTAAAGCTAAAGACTTTAAGCTCTACAAAATGCTTTTTTTTTTAAATAAATTTTCTAGCTTTCTTGTTTGTAAAGAAGAAAAGAAACTAGAGTAAATTAAAAATTGTCAATAGATTTCTATGCTTGTTACAAAAGTCTTTATTGCTTTTATAAAAGTTGATCGATTTACAACTTAATCTAATAAATAGTAGAACAACTTAGCAAACTTTGAACACTTACTAGTTTTAATCGCTATATAGACAATTATTAATTTAAAAGTATTGTTCAATATACTTTGCAAAATAGACAAGAATTCTTTGAATTGTTTTGGCGAAGATTTGCTAATCTTGACTAAAAAATTGTTAAGTTTTTACGCAAATTCTATAATCTTGTTCGACAATTTTGACAAAGATATTAAGATTGTTGACAAGAGAAAGATACAAAATATTGATCCAAAAAAAATACAAAATACTAATAAAATATTCTCTTTTTAGTAGACAATTCTTGCAATAGAAAAGCAAACTTTACGAGATAATAAAGCAGGCTTCTAAGAAGCAAAAATAATAGTAAGATAATTCCCTTTAATAATCAATTTCCTTATAGATAAGAAAATAATGTTGAAGCTACTAAATAGTGCGAGAACGCATTGAAAAAAGAACACTAATAATAGAAATTATAATTGTATTACTAGCTAGAAAGAGGAAAGTCCTTTATCTAAATACTATTGTGCCAAGGAATATCTTGTCAAGCAAGGAAGAAATACCCTGTCCAGGAGGAAAGTAATACCTTGCCCCGGAGGAAAGTACGATGATCGTAACATTGATTCTAAAGACGAAGAAGTAAGATTCTAACTTCGTTGAAGGTTCTTTCGTTTAATGTTGACAACGATGTTATCTAAGGCGATAGATGAATAATCGATGTAGACTCTACATTTATTAAGATAAGATCTTATTCTAGATGCATTAATCGTCGCCTTTTCTTTATCGCAGTATTTGCATCGAACGAAGTTAGATAATTCGCTTGATTGTTTAGGATAGATAGTAAAGGTTGCCCAAAGCGTTGTGTCTACTTTAGGTGGCATGTTATTGGCAGTTTAGATGTAAAATCGAGGTAAAGTAGTGCGATTAAGGTGGAAAAATAGATATCTTTGCGAAAGTGGGACGATGAGCGCGTTTGCGCTAACCATAATAGGAAGGCGCTAAGCCTAATAGGGTAATTCTCGAGGTTTACCCAACTAGCGCGTTATTTACACATACAGGTTGGATTTCTCCTCATTTACGGTAATTACGGTCAGAGATCGTTCCTTACCTGTAAATAACCAACACTAATTCCTAGAGAAGGCAGAGATAAGCGGACTGTCTATCGTCGAGTCACAGCGTGTGTTCTTCCATCCTCCCGACTTGCGTACGAGACGTTGATTTCAACAATCCAATCAACAGCTGGCTTGGCGTCATCTTTAGCTTCTCGCAAGCTTCTACTCCATCAAGCTAGCCGATGCCTTTGGTCGGATCCTACGAGGCGTGATGGGAAAATTTTGAAACATGAGCTTGCAGGAGCTTGAAGTCGAGGTCACCAATCAGTCAATGAGACTTATGTCGACGCAGTCAGCAGAGGCTATCAACTTCCGTCCAGCGCTACGTGCCACCTCAAGGTATACAGAGCCGGCTGAATTGACAAGGACTATTATTGCCTCTTCAGTACATCTCTTATGGAGTACGCGTCTGAAGAGGAGGTCTTGTCGCATCAGTCAGCGGTTTTGTCGCTACCAAGTTTGCACAACGAAAAGTATTAGGCAACGACATTGTTGAACAATCTATTTGATCATCCATAGCATATGAATGAGCTTTTCTTCTCCGAGTGTTGGGCGACTTGGCGCTATCAGTTACCTATCTAGTTCACATCTTGTATCGGTAGCGAGACATCAATTGGTTGATCATGGTCTACACGGGAAAACCGAGTACGGGCTGTCAAAATTGCAGGAGGAGGAAGATCAAGGTGGGCCGCCTGCATCTTTGCCTCTGTTGGCGCCATGCCCACCATCCAAATCGCAGCAGCATGCCTGATCTGTGCAGTAAGCGTTAATCTCCTTCGAATAGTGCGATGAAGCTCGACCTGCATGTTCGGCATGCACCAAGACTAAGCTCACATGCCCCGGCTACCAGAGACCGCTCGATCTTATCCTTCGTGACCAGAACAAGATTGCTCGCGACAAAGTGCAGGGAAGGAAACACCAGAAATATACTTCATTACTATCGAAATCCTCGAGTAACACCAGTCCGGAGCCTACGAACAATACACAAGTCATCCCTATAACATCAAACGCTTGGAGGGCTCCATCTCTGCCCACCGAACTCATGTTCAATACTCCTGAACATACTGCCACATGCGTATTTTTCTCTAATGTCGTATTCATCAACCAACACCCAGACACATGCCTGGGCTTTATGCAAGCTCTATCGCCTCTATACTATGCAGCTCGACCGGGTTCTCTTCTGGATCTGGCGGTCACGACAGTATCCCTAGCCATGTTTGGGATGAGCCGGAGCACTCAAGATTTCATCCTTCTGGGACAGAAATCCTTTTGCAAAGCGCTACTCGCGGCGGGCAGGGCCATTGAAGATCCCACGGATTCACTCAAGGACGAAACACTTATGGCGGTTCTACTCTTGAGCCTGTTTGAGGTGAGCAAGCCACCGAGTCTCTCACATATTAGCCCCGAAAAATGAAAGCATCGATGCCTATGTTATCCTCAGGCATCCAATAGGAACGAAGCGATCCTCGGCTTCTCGTTAAAACATTTCTCCATCACTGCAATGATCACTAATGTCGTTACACAGCGTCTTACGTCCACCTTCGAATCCGCGGAATTGTTAGGTGTCCATGATGCGGGTGCAGTCGCTCTCATCAAGCATCGCGGAAAAGAAATCAACACCAGATCATACACCTCTATCATGCTTCTATATGCCGTATATACGCAAGTGGTAAGTCATCATGTATGGCCAGTGGCTCGTGCGGCCAGCTTACCCTTTAATTCAGTTAGATCATGTCATCAATGACTCGACGCCCCCAAGTACCAATGTGACTATATGTGAAGACCTTGCAGCTGGGGTGACTCAAAATACTGCAATGCGGCTCACTCCAATCTGCGTGGGGATAGCTCGTCTTCGCAGTGACGCTAGACGTCTGCTTGGGACTTCCTGTTGCGAGGACGACATCCACAAGGTGTTCGAGTACGCCCTTGAGGTTAACGCTCTCCTTGAATCCTGGGCGCAGTCCGTAGGCGACGATTGGCATTGGGTTGCCGCTGATCACTTCGAAACTCCCCTAGGTGTACCTAAATCGATGTTCTCGTATCGGGGTCGAATGGACATCTACTACGATATTCATATGGTGGGAGTATGGAACTTCTTTCGTACCAAATGCATTATTGTTTTGTCAATTATCCTTGACTGCATTGCCGCCTTAGACTTATCTTTCGGCGGCACCTGGCAGGACCTCAAGCGAGTGGCGATCCACAAACTTCAAGACCTTGCAGACGATATTTGTGGTACAGTGCCCTTGATCCTGGGAACAAGAATGCACCTAGGGCTCGAGGGTGGTCCTGCCATCGAATATCCGTACGTCGATAACCAGAAGCTCAACGAAGAATATCGTCGATCAGCCGTCAACGTGGGAGGATGGAAGCTGATAGAGCCTCACCAGCAGCCCTTGAAGACTGTTGCAAATATACCGTATTTGAGGGAAGGTCAGAAGGAGTGGCTCTTAGCACAATACGCACGGATATTAAGAATCTACAAAATCACAGCGGCTGATTCGCAAAGCAGCAGGTGATCGTTGGATGAACCTCGTGTCCGGATAAATATCTTTCGAATGTACAGTGGACTGATTTGATATGACACGAGGGCCATACAAGGGGTGTTTGTCGTCTTGGCACTGCGACAAAGGGATGATGAAACTCTCAACGAGTCACGGCTCACAGCTATCGTTGCTCGATCAGAACGCTCGACAAGAGGAGGTTAAGAGAGAATGGGGATTGACTCTGAAGTATACCAGGTTGTTATACATTATGCAACCGGCAATTCCGTGCGCCAGCACCAGAGAGTGCAAATTTGCCCAGCAATCGTCACTGGAATCCTCTTCTTACTCTATTTCATTCCTATCATTCAACTTTGTCACTAATATCCCTTGACATTTTGCCGCTTTGTCGATGGCCCAATTTTTGATAGTTCAGTCCATCGCCGTTCCGTCAAAACATTTCCTGACAGTGCGGAGCAATGGGTCCTTGATTCAACT